>Ga0224507_10001121_pt1 | contig 10719 bp, 10 predicted proteins | sample SF_Jan12_sed_USG_3_FD_170159 | JGI IMG/M metagenome (GOLD analysis project Ga0224507, IMG submission 170159) | Sediment microbial communities from San Francisco Bay, California, United States - SF_Jan12_sed_USGS_13 | ecosystem: Environmental > Aquatic > Marine > Sediment | place: USA...
ACCTGCAGACTTATTGTTATAATTGCAATGGTAATCGCTATAACCAATGTGATTATAATCAAATTTACACATGTTTTCATTTGGTATACGAGATGATTTTGGGGAGGGTCGCGCCCAGAAAAAACCAGATTTTGCCGCTACGCTTTTTCGCGTCCCCATCAACCCTATTGCTATAAAGATTTGCGCTCCCTTTGGCATTGGGGGCAAAAAAATGAGGCACGTCCAGCCATGGCTTTTTTGACTATGATTGAGGAGCATTTTTCGCACGCCTCGCCTGTTTTGCCATACACTTTGAGTTGGATTTGAAAATATCCTGGTTTTCCGCCTGCATTTAGAAAATCGGAAATAGTGGTGCCCCCTGCTGCAATAGCATTGCGGAGTATTATCTGGGTGGCGGTTACCACCTTTTGCCAGGTGGCTAGGGTTATGGTATTTGCCTTTTGGCCTGGATGGAGGTCGGTTTCAAATAGAATTTCATTGGCGTAAATATTGCCAATTCCAACCACTATCCTGGAGTCCATAAGAAAATTTTTTATGGGGGTGCGTTTTTTCTGCGCTACCTCATACAGGTACTGGGCGTTGAATTCGGACTCCAGTGGTTCCGGGCCGCAAGGTCCGAAAAAACGTTGTTCTTCTTTTTTACTCACCTCTGGCGGCCAGATAAGTATGGTGCCGAAACGTCTGGCATCATTATAACGCACTTCCATATTGTCGCTAAGCAGCATAGTGAAGTGATCATGTTTAGCTCGAGAGTCAGCCGGGTTAAAAACTCCTAGTTTCCCGGTCATCCCCAAGTGGATAATCAATACGGTTTTATCAGCAAATCGAAAAAGTAAATACTTGGCCCTTCGGTGAAGGCCGGTTATCGTCGCCCCTCGTAGATGTTTCCCCAACAACTCACCGCTCACGGGGTTGCGTAGCGCAAAGGGGCTACGATAAATATCTATTACCCGGCGGTCTATGACGTGGGGGAGTAAACCTTGACGTGTTACTTCCACCTCCGGTAATTCAGGCATGTTCGGTACCTCCTTGAGTAAAGGCAAGCTGGTAATCATTAATCCCGATAACCTGAACCAAGGCCGAGGGATGACGCGGATTAGCGCAGGTAAAGAGTAGCTTGAGAGGGTTGCCGATTATGATTTCCTGCAGGGTGATGCCGGTGAAAATAAGCGGCTGATCGTAGAGCATCCCTTTTTTAACCGCTTCCTTAGCAGCCCAAATGATCGTAAGTTTTTCCTGATCCTCATGCATGGTAAGAGAGGCTTGAAGGAGTGCCCATTCTTCCGAACTCAGTAATCGCTCCCTAACGTTGAATATGCGGGGGGTCGTTAGTTGAATATCAATTCCACAAGTGGTTGTATGTGCCGCCATGGCAACTCCATATCGACCTGAGTGAGATATAGAAACAGATGGGATTGGTTGGTGAAAGGGCCAAGTGAGGGTAGGACGCCCGTTATTGTCGGGAAGGATGCTCAGGGAGGTAAACCCTGTATTTTCAAGAGGCATATTGTGCCCCATAAGAGAGAGTAGAGCATGCTTAAGTGCGGTTCTTCCACCAAGCCAGTGTTTTTTTCGTTTAGGATGTTTTATATCATCAAATATAATTTTCTCTTTAACCGATAAGAGATCCAGCCCCTTTACCCTTCCATTTGTGTCTTGCTCCGGGAAATTTTCCTCCAGGTCCATCAGCGAAATATGGTGAGGAATTGGTTTCCGGCAATGACGGTGAAAAAAGGTCAATCCAGCAAAATAGTCCGGTATGGGTTGGAAAAACATTGGGAGAGCGCTGTGATCAGAGAGATGGGCGGTATCGGTTGTCATGTCAATTCAATAAAGTATAATGGGCCGTGGTGTTAATCGAACCGGGCAAGTATGATAGCCCTTTTTATAAAAAGTAACTTTAAACCATCTAGCACGTATGGTCCAATCCTCATCTTTTTGGCATAAACATTTTCAGGAACTGCTACGACATCTTGAGATGATTTCCCCTCGGGATCTCACCATTTTTGATATTATTATTATAGCAATTTTCCTTTTTTTCCTCATTCGAGGGGCATGGATAGGCATAATTCGACAGTTGGCTGCCTTTTTTGCCCTGGTGGGAGGATATTTGTTAGCAGCCCAGTATTCTGATCAACTCGTACCTTACCTGAAGCCATATATTGCAAACCCAAAGGTAGCGTTTTTTGCCAGTTTTGGGCTATTTTTTCTCGGCGTGGCATTGACGGTTATTTTAATTGGCTCTGTTTTACATAAATTAGTAAAGGTTAGTGTTCTTAGTTGGTTTAATCGTTTCCTTGGTTTTATGCTCGGAGGCGCTAAAGCCTATATTGTTGGCTCCATAATTTTTATGGTGCTCGGTGCAAGTTTATCCTCCACCAATACTCTACTGAAGCGGTCACAATGCTCGTCATTTCTTACTCAAGGTGCCAAGTTGGTACAGGACGTTATCAATGATAAGGAGTTACGTGAGCTTTTTACCAGAAAAGAACCAGCAATAAAAAACAACTAACCTAAGGTAGGTGATCCCAGGTACAACCTAAAGGCTGCGAGAAAAATATATTATTTTACCCGGAAGGCAGTCTTTTACCCCTCTGTTTATTAAAAAAAAACCTAGAATATAGGGCTCAGGGTGGGTCACTGTTGACTTAAGCAAAATCTTGTTCGTTCTATAATCCTTGGGATTTACATAAACCCGCAGAAGCTCCCTTTATAGGCAATGTTGTTGATTTAAGATTTACAAGGGTTGCTCTTGGTTTTGCCGGGCGGTCATAGGCATAGGAGTCAGGCTAATTCGGGTAAAGTAATTGTATTGAATTGTAAAATATACTTGTAGCTTATCTCGGACTGTTGGGGCTCACCTTGTTGGTGCCCGTCTTAATCATTTTAAACTACAAGCATTTATTTATTAATAACAGTTAATATTAAAATAATAAAATTCTATTCTTTCAATTAGCTCAGCGGGCACCCACAAGGGGTGCCCCTACAAGTTTGGGTAAATCTCAAGGCTGAATTAAACAAACATGATTTTACTTAACTCAGGGACATGAAACGTTAAGGTTAGGGATGTTGATAATACCATTTGGCAAGTTTTGTCGGTGAAACTCCCAAGTGATAGCCTATTATCATGAGTTGATTGATAATGGTAGTGCGCACGGGGCCCAGCTTTTGCCAACGACGCGCTGAAGTGTGTACGGTAACGGGAGCCAAGGCAATTGAGCCTTGTGGACGTAATCGGCGAATGAGTTCGTAATCCTCCAGCAGTGGTTGATCTGGGAAGCCGCCTACTTGGTGGAAAGTTTTTTGGTGCAGAAATATTCCTTGATCGCCATATACTGCCCCAAAAAGAGAATTACGCAATCTGACCCCCCACTCAATAAATCTGTAAGTTGTACCGGAAGAATCCAGGGCGAGGCGAAAGGCTCCGACAGCAACTCCGGGAGTGGCCAGTTCTGATCTTATATGGGCAGAAAAATCAGGGGGTGGAATCGTGTCGCAATGGAGAAAAAAGAGTATCTCTCCTTGCGCTATTTCAGCACCTCTGTTTTGTTGCATGCCGCGTCCTGGGGGACATGTCACAACACGCATGCCGAGATCTCTTGCAACCTCTGCTGTGTTATCCGTGCTATTGCCGTCACAGAGTATAATTTCCAATATTCCTGTACGGTTGAGCTTTTTACCCAACCGTACCAGGTTCTCTGCTTCGTTACGGGCCGGGATAATAATTGAGATGCTTGAGGTCGGCAGGTTGGTCGATATCATTAAGTGGTTGCAGGCTAAAGTGTGAAATATTGAGACGCTCGGCTATAGTCAAGGTTTGTTGATAAACCGTGTCCGTGCCCCAGGCGATATTTTCAAAGAGCAGCGCAAGTGATTCTTGCGGAAGATCTGTACGTACTCCCACAAGATAATAGCCACCATCTGTGGCCGGACCAAGCACTAGGCTATTATGGGTTAAACTTGAAAAGGCTTGATTTAATAAATGATGATCGATAAAAGGGCAATCTGTCCCAATTATTATTGTTCGATGGATATTTTTGTGACGGGACTCCAGGAAAGCAGTAAACATCCTTTCGCCTAGGTCTTTGCCCTGTTGCTTTACCAAGGCAATTTGATCTCCCAGCCATTGTTTCATTTGTTGCTCCGCACCACCGGTATAATACACAACTCTTTCCACAGAACACTGAGAGCTGATGGGACTCGTCATCTTAATTACTTGTTCGGTAAGGTGTTGTTGTATACGTGCCGCATCCTCATTGCCAAGTGTTGCCGCAAGTCGGGTCTTGGCGAATCCGGGTTTGGGAAACTTGGTAAAAATTGCCAAACGTCCGTATGGAGGGTGGTTACTGTTCATTATACTTCATTCATAAGAATTTATGAGTTCACATTACGTTAATCAAAAAATATGAAAAAGAAAGCTTCACGAAAAAAATCCCCTGAATCATTTAGGGAACGCTCCTATCGACGAATCCAGCAATCTGGACTGATTTCCACCTATGTAAAAGTAGTTGAAACAGATCTCCATATTTTAGCCCCGGTTAAGGTAGAAAATGAATCTTTGGCCCTTGTTTTAAAGATACGTACCATCTTAGAAGAATATATCAAAGCTAACCCTTTATTTTTAACATCTCTTGAACCTTTACGAATTGATCTTGAGGCCTCACCGGTTATTGTTGCCATGCTGGAGGCAGCTGAAAAAACCGGAGTCGGCCCCATGGCCGCTGTGGCCGGTACGGTGGCACAATATGTCGGCACCGGCCTTCTGGCTCATGGAGTAGAAGAAGTGATCGTAGAAAACGGAGGGGACCTATTTATATCGAGAAAACAGACAAGTACAGTGGCTATACATGCCGGTAATTCCCCTTTAAGCGGGAAAGTCGGATTAGTTATTACGTCTCAATCCATGCCCTGCGGGGTTTGTTGTTCTTCTGGTTCCGTGGGTCACTCATTAAGTCTCGGCGATTCAGACGCTGTGGTAGCTTTAGCAACCTCCACAACCTTGGCCGACGCTGCCGCCACCGCAATTGGCAATAAGGTACGCAGCGGGGAAGCCGGGATAAATGAAGGTTTACAATTTGGTCAAAAAATCCAAGGGGTGAACGGAATAGTAATCATCTCCGGTAAACATCTTGGAGCTTGGGGTGATATTGAGCTGGAGAGTCTTTAGAAGCACGCTTTACCTCCCAAACCGGGAAAAGCAAGCATCGACCTAAAAAGAAAACAAAAAATATAACATAAAAATTTTGTAAGTAATTATTCCTTAGTTACTTAAAAGAAGCATTACCCGCAGGGGGGAATAGTACCCCATAGCCGTCAGGCTAAATTTCACAACAGCAAGATATTGCAATATAAAATCAATTTGCATCTTGCTGTGAGCTGTGGGGGTACCCCTTGTGGGTACCCCCACTACAGTTATAGGTAAGCAGTTGTCCTTATCTAGCCCAGGAAACCCGAATGGTTTTTTCGCCCTCACCGTAATTTAAAACAAGCTCCCCCTGATAGGCGCGATGCAATGCTTTACCTATTCTATGGGCAATATGCACCCCGGTGGTCGTAATCAAAGTACTATCATTCTCACCAGTTACCGCAATGATACGTTCCAGGGGATATACCGTTTTTTCCATTTTTTCTTCATTGGTTATTAAGTTAGATATTTCTTGATAATGGTTTTCGAAAAATTGGCCTTTCAATTCCACATATCCTGCAGGATAATTGTCTTTGATACGTTGACAGGCAGGACAAGTAGTCATATTCGGTTTTTTGGGTGGGGTGTCGACCCAGGTCCAGCGACCTGCCCGATATAGGCAACCGCAGTCAGAACACATAGTGTGGTCCGGCAATTTGCCACTTGCTCGATAATTATCATGTCGTTTTTGTTTGACTAACCTGTCTCGTCTTCCATGATGGCTCTTGTCCATGCCTGGGCTCCCTAGGTGGAATTATGATGAAAATTATTTAGGATAACGGCTAGATGAGTTAAAATATTAAGTAGCAAACAATTTTGATTCCAATTTAGGACAATAATTGGCAATTGGAAAGATTGGGATTTAACATTATCCTTCATTCCAATCCTCTTTTCCTTGAAAATTGATGAAAAGTTGGATTATTTATGAAGAAAAAATAATAAGAGGATAAATCCCCATATTTCGTGTAGTTCCTTTTCGATGATTGAGTATAACAGTTCATCGGGCATTAATAGAAAAATATGTAATCGTTCACCAGCACTACGCCTGGGCGCGATCAGACCGGATTCACAGAGGATTAACTATAAACTATAACTCACCGGCCTGCTTGCACACATGCGCAGCACTGGTAAACGCTTAACAATCCGATATTATGGAACTCTTTTTCACAACCCGATGAACAGTTACAAAAATTATACAATTTCTATAGGATAAGGGTCCAGTAGTGATTCAGATATGTGTAAACATATTAATAACAAATTGTAATTCTAAGTGAATTATGCCTGATCACACGCAGCTGTAACTACTGCTGAACCCTTACGGTTGGCGGATTCTAATTCCTATAATTTAGGATAGGTCAGGTTAATACCGGGTGTCAAATCTTAAGATAGTTCACCGCTTCAGTATGTAATGAATCTAGTAAAGTGCAGCGTTAATTTTTTTTTTAAGTCACTGTATCCTTGCTCCACGGCTGGTAATGCTTCATCTATTAGAATAAGAAATGAAGTATATCAAAAAGAGTGATGGATAGAGATCAAAGTAGAGGATATATTATTCAGTTCATCAAAAGATAAGGGTAAATTTAACTAAATTATTATACAAATAATGTAATCGTTCACCGACACCACGTCTGCACGCGATCTGGCCTGATTCACATGGAATTAACTATAACTCACCGGCTTACTTACATCCATCCGCAGCACTGGGGAACGCTTACCAACACGATGTTATGGAACTTTATTTTTTAACCAGGTAAACAATTACCAATTAATCATCATTGATGCAAAAAAGACGAACTGATTACGCTCTTTATTAGATTAATAATAACATATTAAAATATCTACTTAATATACCTATAGAGGATGGTTTAATCATGGGTAATTCACTTACTGATCAGCTGTTAAAAGCAGGGCTAGCAAATAAAAAACAACTAAACAAAGCAAAACAGGAGCAACGTCAAACAAGTAAAAAACAGCGGAAAGGAAAAAAGGCAAAACCAGTTATTAGTGAAAGCAAACAAGCAGCTCAAAAAGCCATTGCAAAAGAATCAGAGCGCAATCGTTTACTTAATTTAAAGCATAGACAAGAGCAAAAAAATAAAGAAATTGAAGCCCAAATTGGTCAGTTGATCACCTCAAACGAGGTATCGCTGGAAGATGGAGGATCACCATATAATTTCGTAGATGGCACAAAGATCATGAAAATCTACGTAACTAAATCCATACGAGAACAGCTGAGCAATGGCACCTTGGTTATCGTCGACCACCAGAAGCAGTATCACGTTGTGAGTGCCGAGACAGCAGAAAAAATACATCAACGCAACCAAGAGACACCTATTTTCAAAAACGAACCTAAAAAGAAATCAGATGATGAATATGACCCTTATGAGGAGTTTCCCGTTCCAGACGACATTGATTGGTAAAGGTAGGTATCGAGAAAAAAGTTAGGTATTGGGTCGTATGGGTAGTAACTACCTGATTAAATAAAACGCAAGTCAGTAAGTGGTCTCAGGTTCCCCAAAAAAAAAGCATGCTCAGATTTCTCTGAACATGCTTTTTTTAACTTATGAGATTGTAGAAACGGGCAATCAGGGTCTTTCGTGTTTCTCCCCATTTTCTTGGGTAAATGGTCCAAAGCGATAGCCTGCGGTTAAGAAGGCTGATGTTTGGGAGCTTGTGGCTTTTTCAGTTACCGTATGATCATAGACTCCATAGAAGCTAGCCGACATATCACCCTCAACGTCGATGGTAGTATGGTTCAAGCCTGCAGCAGCAAACCAATAAGGTGTAAAATAATAGCTGGCGCTGACCGAAGCAGTGGCGGCCCACCCTTCCATATCCCCGGTGTTTTCTTTATAACGAAGCAGATGCTGGTCCCGATCTTCAGCTTTGACATAGGGCGCGTAACCCAGCCTGGCGTCCAAGGTGAATTTTTGAGAAGGTTCTAGGTGAATTGAGCCCAGTAAGTAAGGCATATAGTAAGATACTTCATAGAGCAGAGTATCATAGTTAGCACCTTCAAAATATACTCCAGGATAACCCGACGGAGAATATTGCGTTTTCAACGCAGTGGCGTAATCAAACTTTTCATACATAAAGCCAACCCCGCCTGCCATCCAGCCCCAGGATTTATCCACCAGCTTATGACTCAGATCCACATCGACAATAAGGCCGTCAAATGAAGTAACATTACTATCCGAATATACATCAAGCTGGGATGGGTTAGATGCAGTAAGCCAGTCCTTGTCGATCATATCATCATCTTGGTCGGTGATATTCTTTTTGGCAGTGACGTTAAAAACCCAACGATCATCGTAGATACCGAGGAGATGAGCAGTGGCATAAGTGGTATCCAAAGGAAATTCCAATTCACTAAAAGGAAAATAACCATCTTGACCAAGTCCGTTTCGATCCACAGCGGGATAACCGATTTGATAAGTGGTATGTCCGGTCATTGTTTCCATGCCCACATTAAGCCAGGTCTGGATTTGTCCTTCCACCTTGACCACAGGTCTAAGATTGAGTGAGGTCGCTGCTTCGACATTGTTACCGAAAAGTGGACTGAGTGATATCAACCCGGCTGCAAAGCCCAGTGAAATAGTATGCCAAGCACGGCGCATGATTTTCTCCCTTAAAAAACAATCTATTACAGAATAGTGACGGATGCAATTATGTCATAAAACCCGGTCAAAAAAATTGTACTTTATCTTTCACATATTATCTTATCCGGCTGAAAACACCAAGAGTTATATTCAAAAGAAATAGGTTTTCTTTTTCTAGATTTTGTTAGCCGCTTGAACTTTGCGCATTTTGTTTATAGATCCAGACAGGCTATAAAAAAAATGTACACCAAAATAAACTATGCCAAAGTGAGTCAAAAGACCCAATTCCTTAACTCTCGAATTCTTTTTGCTTAGAGAGGCAGACATGGCCTTGATCACAAAAATAATTTATCCATGAAGAACTATTCTCCAAGCTCCAATCCTTTGGAGGAAGAATGGGCTCGTTACCTAACTGTTCTATTTCAACATTATCACCTAACCGCCTATAGACTTTAACCCAAAAACAATACCGATCAGGATACACTTCACAATAATTATGCCGACTCCCGCCGCAAGGGCCGTTTAGTAACTTTTTCGGACAACCGGACTGGGGACACAAATACGCTGAATATGCTAAGGTACAATCTCCGCACATTTGACAGGAAAAGAGTAGTTTTTTAATCACCGCCTCTATAAAAATAAAGAGGTTATTAGACCAACTCGCAGAACCGCAAAGCCTACAAAACTTGCCGAATAACCGCGCCCCCTTTCCTTTAGGTGCAAATAAAAAATTATGAATGATGTTGTGTAATTTTCCGGAACTAAAATGAGGCCCATACCTTTTAACCAACTGCGACTCATCTTTCGAGTACCAAGTATTTTTAACTGGAAAATGAACATCTTTATGCAAATTCTCTCGATGCTCCCACAACTCTTCGGCTCGATTTAACAGGTAACATACCTTATCAAAATCAAGGTTATTGCCGCCGATATGAACCCCGGAATAGCCCATACTCCGCAAGACCACAATGAGTTTAGCACCTCGCTCCAAGCGTTGCTCCTCGCCCTGCCCAGTCTTCTTTTCCTCTTCCATGCACTGCAGAAGACGCTCAGGAAATACAATTCCAGGAATCTTCCCCCGAGCCATAATTCGAGCTACCCCCAGGGAAGGAATAAAGACATTGGCCAGTATAGGAACATTAATACCGACTCGTTGAGTAAACTCCATAAGTTCTGTAAATTTTAAACAATCATACCCTAGTTGGGTTACGATAAATCGCGCTCCGGCTCGAACTTTTTTTATCAACTTACCGTATTGCAGGTATTGTTCAATCTGGGTGGTTTTAAAAGGCGAAACAACGCAACCACCATACATAGATAGTCGCTCCGGTGAAGACGTACTTCCTTTGAAGTGCTTTTGATAGTTCCCCTCTTCCATATCCTTCATTAAACGTAACATCTGTACCGAATCCAAGTCATAAACCGGCTTAGCTTGCCCATAGTAAGCTGAACGTGGGTAATCACCTCCCATAATCAATAAAGTGCGGAAGTGCTGTCTGTTGTGGTGAAAAAGTTGGCTTTCCACCTGATTACGATTTTTATCCTTGAGAGAAAAATGAATAAGAGGTTCAATGCCGATACGTCGAACTTCAGAGCCTATGGCCTCAGGGGCCAAGGCCGGGTGCCCGCCGGGGTTATCGGTTATTGAAAGCGCCTTAATACGTCCATCCTGATGGGCCGAGGCGGCAAACTCCAACAACCTCTCTATCCTGCGCCCGCTAGAACCTGGACCAGGCACCAGTTCGTAAGTAATGGTGAACTCGTCGGGATTACAAAGTGAATCATGAAGTTTTCTGTGGGTCGTCATATGCTCATAGGTACTAGCTACTGGTTAAGAAACGCTAAAAATAAAGTAATAAACCTTACTTGCTTATTTCCGTTTTCTGTGTTGCTACAACAGTTACATAATTCAACTATGCTCCTGTTGCAGCAACA
>Ga0224507_10001125_pt1 | contig 10700 bp, 9 predicted proteins | sample SF_Jan12_sed_USG_3_FD_170159 | JGI IMG/M metagenome (GOLD analysis project Ga0224507, IMG submission 170159) | Sediment microbial communities from San Francisco Bay, California, United States - SF_Jan12_sed_USGS_13 | ecosystem: Environmental > Aquatic > Marine > Sediment | place: USA: California...
TGGTTAAATTTCTAAAAGACAAATATCACATAGGCATATCAACGATGAGTGAACGGCATGATATGCCTTTGCACGACTCACCTTTTATACAGCTTATTAGCCAAGCCCTACAACGACGCATTGGAGCTCCGGTTACCATATATGAGTCCCCAGAAGTTACATCATCAAATATATGGGCAACAGGAAATCACACTTATTGGGTTCCCGTAAATTTTGATAATGAAAATATTTTAGTCAGTTTTCAATATGGCCATAGCCGCCTAGAGCCCCCATTTACGATCATGCTCATACTGCTGGTGGGCTTAATTGCCACCCTATTCACGTCACTGATACTTGCGCGACGTTTGACTAAACCACTACGGCAACTATCGAATGCTGCACAGCAACTGGGACAAGGCGATCATGTAAGTCTTCTTCCAGAGAAAGGCCCCGATGAACTCGCCGAACTGGTTCATAGCTTTAATACCATGTCACAAGAGATACAGGAGCTGCTCGCCAATAGAACCACATTGCTTACCGGTATTTCACACGACCTACGCTCGCCGCTCACACGAATGGAGCTCGCGGTAGAGATGTTAGAGGGCAGTGCTGACCCTACCCTGCTCAAGCCACTTCATCGTGATATAGAGCAGATGAACCGACTCATTGGACTCTTTCTAGAAATAAGCCAGGAGATACATGAAGAGAAGAGAAAGAAATTTGATATCGCACCTCTATTGAATGAGGTCATTGATGACCACCGTCGTACCGGTGCTCAGATCGAGTTAGAGATGAGATCTATTCCACCATTAATGATTCATCCCCTTGCACTGCAACGAATTGTAAGCAATCTTCTTGAAAACGCTATCCGCTACGGAGCAGGGAAACCTATCAACATCATTTGTCGCCATCAGATAATTAATTCAAAAAAAGTGGTCACACTCGAAGTGATGGATCGTGGACAGGGTATCCCTGAATCAGAACTAGAGGCTGTATTTCGCCCTTTTCATCGACTCGATAAATCGCGTAATAGCCATACGGAAGGTACTGGACTAGGATTAAGTATTACTCGACAATTGGCGCAAGCCAACGGCTGTAAAGTGGAGCTTGAGTCCAGAGATGGTGGAGGTACAATTGCACGCATCATCATCTGCACATCAAATCAGATCCTATAAAATTTGTACCTGCGATCAGATATAAATGGCCATCAAATTAAATAGAATCTTGTAATAGCTGATAGATCTCTTCTGCTAACTGAAACAGTTCATTGCGATCAAGATTTGGGCGTAGCTTACGAGCATTTTGAACAACAATCTCTACCTGCCCATCATGGCAAAGACCAGAAATAGCCGCCTGCTCCATGGTGCTAAGAAGAAATTTCGTAAACTCATCCATAACTATTTCATCCGACGATATTTAAAAACCATCAAGATAGACTCTTATGGTCTTATCCCAGAAATAATAAGATGGCGATCACCAATCACTTTCACCGTTAAATAATCTATTGAGGCTTTGGCTAATTGTTCTTCTACCTCTTCAACTCGATAGGCCGCCAGAAGCGAATTATAAAAATCCCGCTGCAAAATATCAGGTTCTCCATCAGCATATTGTTCGACTATCGTAATAGCATCATTTACGCTCTCGGGTCGCAAGAGATCCATGATAAAGATTCGACTTCCAGATTTTGTATGGTTATTTACCATCTGCCACATTGTGGAAGGATCATTTACGTGGTGTAACAGACTATTGCTGATAATAGTGTTAAATGTTTTAAGGGGCAGAGTCACATCGGGCAGCGTTGCATGTATTAACTTAATACGTTCATGAAGCATCTGATGATCAATTCGATTCTGAGCAAACTGCAACATACGGCTGGCACCATCCACACCATAAATTCTGCTTAATGGAAATGCATTGGCAAAACGAACCATAACATCCCCCGAACCACAGCCAAGATCGAGAACTGCACTATCGATTTTTTCAGGAAACAGCTCTGAGAATATTTGAATAAATTGACTATGAGGCTCGTCAAAATCGGCCATCGCATAGGCGCGCGCCTGTGCAAAGTCATTCATCAATTCGGGTTCTGGGACTCTTTGCATTGGTTTTTACTTACTCAGCGGGCAGCAGGTGTTCACCTTGATAGAGTGACTCCACTGTTTCACGTTCACGAATTAAGTGGTGAGTCTCTCCATCAACCATCACTTCAGCAACGCGTGGACGGCTATTATAATTCGAGCTCATGGTAAATCCGTAGGCACCGGCAGAACGCACTACCAAAAGATCCTTTTCCTCAATACTAAGCCTGCGCCCCTTTCCAAGAAAATCTCCTGTCTCACAGATTGGGCCGACCACATCGTATTTTGTGGTCAATTTATCATCGCGTCGTTTTACCGAAATAATATCCTGCCATGCACCGTAGAGTGATGGTCGTAAAAGATCATTCATCGCCGCATCAACCACTGCAAATTTTTTGGTCTCATTGTTCTTAAGATATTCAACACGAGTAAGCAGCACACCCGCATTGCCGGCAATGGCACGACCGGGTTCAATAATAATTGTCAGGTCTTTTCCTGCCAAATTCTCGATAATAGGAATCGCATAATCACCCGGAAGAGGCGGTTTCTCATCCTTATAAGAGATCCCAAGTCCCCCGCCAATATCAATATGATTAAGGGCAATACCATGTTCGTAGAGTTTATCAACCAGCTCGATAACACGTTCAAGTGCATTGATAAAGGGTTCTATCTCTACGAGTTGCGAACCAATATGGCAATCGATGCCAACCACCTCAATGCCCTCCATTTCCGCGGCACGAATATAAATATTTTCGGCATCCTCAACGGCAATACCAAACTTATTATCTTTCAACCCGGTAGAGATATAAGCGTGTGTTTTTGCATCTACATCGGGATTGACTCGCAGTGAGATGGACGCTTTTTTTCCCATCGTCATAGCCACTGCATTAATTCTATGCAGTTCAGATTCTGACTCAACATTAAAACAGTGAATGTCCATCTCTAAAGCACGCTCTATCTCATCAACCCGCTTACCAACACCTGAAAATAGTATTTTGGATGGATCTCCTCCCGCAGCCAAAACCCGCTCCAGCTCTCCGACCGAAACAATATCAAACCCCGAACCAAGGCGTGCTAATAGATTAAGCACAGCGATATTGGAATTGGCCTTTACTGCATAACAGACTAAATGGTCAACATTGGCGAAGGCTGCATCAAAGGCAGACCAGTGGCGCTCAAGTGTTGCGCGTGAATAGATGTAGGTCGGAGTGCCGTAAACTTCGGCTAGTTGTGCAAGGGCAATATCCTCAGCATAAAGCTCATCATCTTTATAGTCGAAATAGTCCACTGGAGATTATTTCACCACAGATTGCGACTCACTGGGATGGTAAAGATCACCTCTGGCACCACAACCAGAGGAGATCACCAACACGGTGACGGTAGTGAGAATAAGTAACATCTTGGTGGCTTTTATATTCATAGCGATCTGTTCCTCCATGGTCTCTACGTTATCTTTGAGAGCCTACTAAAGATAGCACACCCTCTTCAAAGTGAAACTCTTCTAACCTGACTAACTATTTTACACACATCATTCAATAGATATATTGATGCTTTCAAATCATTATGAACAATAAATAGGACTACTGTTCATGCCTATCTGGATGCATTTATATTTTAGCGTCCTGTTAAAATTATTGTTCAATCTGCACGCAATTTTCTGTAGACATTCGAATATAAGATCTCTGCTAAGCATATAAGCCGAAGTCACATTTAGTTATAATAACCCGACTTTCATTCTTAATTTAGTCCGCTAGAGTGTGCCTTATAGAGAGAATTACAGAGAAAGAGGAGTATCCGGTAAAAATCCGGTAAAATAGTCTAAACAAGCGCCCGTAGTTCAGCTGGATAGAATATCGGTCTCCGACACCGAAGGTCACAGGTTCGAATCCTGTCGGGCGCACCATATATTATCAATGCCATAAGCACTAATCGAATACTCAGAATAGAGATGCTGCCTTATGCATAACCCGCTAATTTCAACTATTTTGGAACTACTCCATCAACACCCTCACGGAATGAGTGAGTATGAGATTTTTAAACGCCTTGGAGAGCATGAGGGATTTAGTAATATCGGTCATCAGGGCTCACTCCCCCTATTTCAAAAACACTTCATGATCATGAATGGACTCTACCAGTTACAACAGAGCCTTTGGGACGAAGAACATCTTGCCCTGGACATCTCACCACTAAAGATATTTATTGCCCGCCCAACAACTGAGGGGGATGCAATACACCCAGCCATCGCTGAAAGTATCGAATTAAGACTCTACTATCTCGATTGGAGCAATCTTGTAGAGACCACTGAAGAGGATGTGATCGCACTACATCAAAATTTCTGGGATCGACTTAATTATGATGAGGGTCGAAATACTGCGCTAGCCACACTAGACCTTGATGAAGGGGCATCCTCAACAGAAATCCGTACCCGTTATAAAAAATTAGCTGCTGAACATCATCCAGATCGAGGAGGTAATCGTAACCAATTTATTGAGATTCGTAAGGCCTATGAGCTGCTCAAGACATTTTTATAATTTATTTATCTTTCAATGATCTAGCCATTAATAGATCATTGCAGCAAGGCTGCCGCTCAGCGTCATAATAAACAGAAACCACTTAAGGGTGCTTGCCTTAACCCTAATTGCAAACTTGACAGCAATATGAGCCCCACTCATCGTCCCAACAGCCAAAATTAGACCTGGCAACCAGAGAACCTGATTATTAATCACAAAAATAATTAACGCCACGGTCGTAAAACCCAATGAACAGACCAATTTAAGTGCATTAGCACGAACCAAGTCATAACGCAGCGATCCCGCCAGCGCAGCAATCAAAATAAAGCCAACACCCGCCTGCACAAAGCCGCCATAGAAGCCCGCCAGTAACAGCATCCACCATGATTGAGAGCTATCTGCTACTCTCTTAGGTTTAGAGTCCGGTGAAGGGATAATTATTGATGGTCGAATCAAAATAATCAGCGTCATCGTTAGCATCACACCTAGCAACAGAGGTTTCAGCAGGAATTCTGGCGCATAAGAGGCAAATAGAGCCCCGATCAATCCTCCCAGCAGGGTTGGCCAAAGAATTGGTCCCAAATCATGACTATCGAGCTTTTTATGCTTATGAAAACCCGCTATCCCAACAATGCACTGCAAAAATATCCCTACACGGTTAGTGGCATTGGCTATATCTGCGGGCATCCCCATGACCATCATCACTGGCAACGTTAGGTTTGAGCCACCTCCTGCAAGGGTATTAATAACACCGGCCATAAGACCGGTAATCATTAACAGAACGATTTCAATGAAATTTATCTCCATGAACAGATCATATCGTGAATTTTACGATCAAAATAGCATCCAAAAGCGCATTTTATAGGGGTCTATTAATATAGACTAATGCCGTTTAAAATAGTCAATTAGATATTTCACACTACCCCGGAGAGCTCCGTGACCATTAAAGAAAATTCTGTTGTATCGATCGACTACACTTTAACCAACGATCAAGGAGAGGTCATCGACTCTTCTGAGGGGCAGGAACCGCTCGCTTATCTACACGGATTTAGCAACATTATCCCTGGGCTAGAAAATGCATTAATCGGTAAAAAGACAGGCGATAGCTGTAAAGTGACTGTTCAACCTGCGGACGGCTACGGTGAATATAATCCTGAATTGACTCAGGTTGTACCTTCCAGCGCCTTTGAGGGCGTTGATAATGTTGAGCCCGGTATGCAATTCCATGCACAGGGCCCTGAAGGACAAGTTGAGATGATCACCGTGACCGAGGTTAATGGTGATGATATTACAATTAGTGGGAATCACCCTCTTGCAGGCCAGGTCCTTAACTTTGATGTCACCATTAAAGAGGTTCGCGAAGCGACTGAAGAGGAGCTTGCTCACGGCCATGTTCATACCCCTGGTGATGGACACGAAGAGCACTAAAACATAAATTTTGTAGCTCTCAAGGATGAGAGCTTCCAAAATGTCTTCCCCCTGGTATCTCTACATTGTTCGCTGTGCGGACAACTCCCTCTACACCGGCATTACCACCGATCTTGAACGGCGCATTACCGAGCACAATACCGACAAAAAAGGTGCCAAGTACACTCGGGCAAGGCGACCCGTTGAACTCATCTATCATGAACCATTTGATAATCGCTCGGAAGCATCGATTCGCGAAGCCAAGATCAAAAAGCTGACACCTGAAAAAAAGCGGCTGCTTATCCAACAAGCTATCTGAATGACTCCCTTAATTTTAGTGTCTGAAAAATATTGAGAATCTGCTTATGCCTCAACAGCAGTAATATAGTAAAAATCACTATGTAAATTAAAGGTTCAATCCACTCTGACTTGGTTGACCAGAGGTAGTGAACCGGTATCAGTATCGCTACGAGATAGACCCATTGGTGTAATTGTTTCCAGCGACTCTTTAACCTGATCTGCATCGTCCTTGTTGAAGTGACTGCCATGGCTAACAGGAGTAACCAGCTACTAAAGCCAAGTACTAAATAGGGACGCTTTAGAAGCTCCTCTGAGAGTAACGAAAGATCGAGTCCCAGCTCAAACACGGCATAGGAAGCAAAGTGGCTAGTCGCCCAGATAAAACAGTAGATCCCAAGCAAACGACGCACCCGATTGAGTGGACTATATGTTGTAAGCTTTGCCAAAGGAGTTACCAACAGTGTTGCAATAAGCAGATTAATCGCGCTCTTACCGGCGAAGTGAATAATATCTTTAACCGGATCAGCTCCAAATGCTCCGCTATCAATCAACAGATACAGATAAATAAAGGAGCCCCCAGCTAGCAGATGAATAACTGTTTTGAACAGTGCAATCATATTTATAATCAGGCTATATAAATTTGTTCAAATCCATCCCGCGATAGAGTGATGCCACCTCTTCGGCATAACCATTAAATATTTTCGTCTTCTCTCTACGTACGCTTAAAAGCCCCCCTTCACCGATAAATCTTTCACTGCCCTGTGACCACCGGGGATGATCAACATCAGGATTCACATTGGCATAGAACCCGTATTCTCGTGCGTTGGTGATGTTCCATGTATTGGGTGGTTGCTGCCGTGTGAGCTTAATCGAGACAATCGATTTAATACTCTTAAAGCCATATTTCCACGGTACGACCAATCGAATGGGGGCACCATTTTGAGGAGCCAACGTCTTACCATATAGACCGACACTCAACATGGTTAAATCATTCATCGCCTCATCAATTCTTAACCCTTCAACATAGGGATAGTCAATTCCACCGCCGATACGCCGTGAATCCTGCCCCGGCATCTGTTGCGGATCATAGAGAGTTTCAAAGGCCACATATTTTGCATTGGAGTTGGGTTGAGCACGTTTAATGAGATCGGCCAGTCGTACCCCAATCCATGGAATATTCATCGACCACGCCTCTACGCAACGCAATCGATAGATACGCTCTTCTGGTGTGAATAGCTTTAACAACTCCTCCATGCTGAGTTTATAGGGTTTATTAACCTCACCGTCTATAACGATATGCCAGGGTTCGGTCTTGAAATTTTGTGCCTTATTGATTGGGTCGCCCTTACCCATACCAAATTCGTAAAAATTATTGTGGCTAATCACTTTAGATTCTGGGGTTAATTCCCAATCAGAATTGTAACTGGCATTAACTCGTCCACTAAGACTCTGGCGCCTATCCTTGATTGGTGCCGTTTTTTTTGAAAAATAATCTAAAATTCCTGCCTGAGAGGCTCCAGGAAAAGCTAACCCTGCTGTCGCAAGACCCAATCCTTTAAGGATCTCACGCCTTTTAAGATAAATTGATTCAGAGGTTATATCACTTTCGCAAATATCACTCTGCTTTTTTATTTTTATTAACATAACTTCCTCGCTACTCAACTCTCTACTAGAGACTTTGCTTTATCATGAAGACAGGCAAATACAGCGAAAAGTTCACACTATTTTCATGCTTTTCTATTGGGTACTAACTGTTCATAGATCACTTTGGAGAGTTTATCTGCATCAACTGGTTTAATGAGGACGTCATTCATACCTGATCGTTCAAACTCATCCAGATCATCTTTTTGTGCATGTGCTGTTAATGCAACAATAGGCGTTATTGATTTTTCTGATCCCATATTCCTGATATAACGTGTGGCCTCAACCCCATCCATAATAGGCATTCTGACATCCATTAGTACCAAATCGATATTTTTATTTTCAACTAATTTAACTGCCTCCTCACCATTCTCTGCCTCTAATAATTGAATGCCATTCTTCTTAAGAACAGTCGTGATAAACTTGCGATTAATTGAATTATCATCAACAACTAAAATAACCACATTGGTTGGTATTTCGTGCCAATATGAGCCTTCGTCTTTAGCCTTAGCCTCCCCAACTTCTGTTGATTCCGCAATAATGGCACAAGGAATAATTACACTAAAGCAGCTCCCTTCTCCTTCACTACTATTGAGTGAGATACTACCACCCATCAACTCCACCACCCTTTTGGTAATGGCCAGACCAAGTCCAATTCCTGGAATATTAGACTCACCCATATTTTCTACTCGGGTGAACGCACTAAAAATACTCAACTGCTCTCTATTTGAAATGCCAACTCCAGTATCAGACACATCGATTATTAATCGATATGAACCATCCCGATCTTTATTTAGTGTTGTCGCTAGTGTCACACGACCTTCTTGAGTGTATTTTATTGCATTGCTAAGGAGGTTGGTCAGTATCTCTTTTACTCTCAGAGGATCGATAACAATATTTTTTTCCCGAATATTTGATGACTCTGTATGTAGTTCGAGTCCTTTTCTCTTAGCATCAATAGAAAAGAGGTTAACCACCTCTTTTATAAGATTATTAATATTCGTAGGCTTTGTCACGATGGCCAGATGCCCTGTTTCAATTCTAGAGAGATCTAAAATATCATTAATAATATGGCTCAACTCATTTGTCGTACTTTTAATAACATCAATATATTCTTGTTGTTCAAACGTTAATTCTGTTTCACTCAAGATATTGGCAAAACCATTTAACCCATTAAGCGGAGTTCTTATTTCATGACTCATATTTGCCAGAAACTCACTTTTATCCCTGCTCGACTTATCTGATAAATTTTTTGCCGTACGAAGACTATCCTCCAGTAGCTTAAAATCTGTAATATCCCTGACCGTTCCCTCTACACCAATTATTTCTCCCGTTTCATTACGATAATATTGAGCATTTGCAGACAACCATAATGAACGTCCATCACTAGATCTAAACTCTAATTGATAACCTAAAATACTTCCTCCATTCTGCTGAAGTGCACTAATAAATTTCTCTCTACCATTTGGATCGACATAAAAGTCTGACAGTTTCAAACCAATCATTTTTTTAGGTTTATAACCGAGAACTCTATATGCCGAGCTAGAAGCGTATTGAATCAATCCATCTGTATCAGTTCGATAGTAAATATCCTGAAGATTGCTGATAATATTTCTAAAGCTCATCTCCGAAGAGCGCATCTTTTGCTCTTCAATAAATTTAGCATCAACGGCTTTTTTCAATCGTGTGTAGAGAAATAGAAATATCAGGGCAATAATTATTGCAATAGCGGCTATTGATAGGATAATTAAAAGCAAATATTTCAGGCCATCTTGTTCTCCTTTTTCCGTTGGGTTAAAAACAAACTGCCCCAAATTATATTCTTTTGGAATGAGCTTATATTGCACGAACAGATCGGCCATTCGCTCCCATCTCTCTGGGTTCATGTGGCCGACAGGTATAGTATCTGGATTAATTAATCGCCTTAATTCTCTGGCCTCATACTCTAGATGCTCGCGACTCTTTTTAGTTTTGTATTTTTCCAAAATTAAATCAATAATCTCATCGGGGTTTGCCAAGGCATACTCCCAACCCCGTATAGATGCATTCACAAATTTTTTAGTTTGCTTGAGGCTGCTCTTAACTTGAGATTCATTTGTAAAAAGAATGTCACTATAGAAATCCACCCCATAACTGATTGGAGACAAGCTATGTGTCGCAATTCCCATCTTTTTTAAGATGTAGGGCTCGTTTGTTGAATAGGCATTAAATGCAGCGATCTTTCCATCGATGAGATCTTGAACGTTATAACTGCTCTCAATAACATTGAGATCGTTTAACTTAATTCCCTCGCTCTCAAACATTGCAAGAAAATCAACATTGGGGCTATCCCCAATCATCATCACTTTTTTTCCGACCAGATCCTCGGGTGTTTTTATCCCACTATCTGCTTTAGTCAATAAAATTGCGGGCGAATGCTGCCCAATCACACTAAGAGCAACCAGAGGTTCTCCCTGTAGCTTTTTATAGAGTATTTCACTATTGCCTGTACCAAATTGAGCACGGCCAGAGAGCACTTCATCAATCGGCCTCTTGCCTGGCTTCCCTTCAATAATCTCAACATCAAACCCAGCATCGCGATAATAGCCTTTCTCTTTCGCTGCATAGTAACCAGCAAACTGAAATTGGTGATACCAACGTAGTTGTATCTTTATGGGCACCAAACTACTTGATGATTCTGCTGCAAATCCTTTTGGTACAAATAGCATACTAATAACGAATACCAAAAGGCCGATAAAAATCGGCCCTCTAATTATTCGTTCATTTTTTAGATATCCCCTATCCA
>Ga0224507_10001126_pt1 | contig 10685 bp, 9 predicted proteins | sample SF_Jan12_sed_USG_3_FD_170159 | JGI IMG/M metagenome (GOLD analysis project Ga0224507, IMG submission 170159) | Sediment microbial communities from San Francisco Bay, California, United States - SF_Jan12_sed_USGS_13 | ecosystem: Environmental > Aquatic > Marine > Sediment | place: USA: California...
ATTGGTAATCAGTCTGAGGCTGGGCCGGGGCGGGAATATATATGTTCCCCTGGCAATATATTCCTTAAGGATGTCGTTTTGAATGGTACCGCGCAGATCCCTGGCCTTAACTCCCTGTTTCTCGGCGACCGCGACATACATTGCCAGCAGGATCATCGCCGGAGAGTTAATGGTCATGGATGTGGAGATTTTATCAAGAGGGATATGGGCAAAGAGAATTTCCATATCAGCCAGGGTGTCAATGGCCACGCCAACCTTGCCCACCTCGCCCAGGCTCATTGGATCGTCTGAATCGTAGCCTATCTGGGTGGGCAGATCAAAGGCAATGGACAGCCCGGTCTGCCCCTGGTCAAGAAGATAACGGTACCGTTCGTTTGACTCAGCGGCGGTTGAAAAACCGGCATACTGGCGCATTGTCCAGAAACGTCCCCTGTACATGGTCGGCTGAACACCCCTGGTGTAAGGGAATCGCCCGGGAAATCCTTCCCTGTTAAGATAATTGTCATCAATTTTTTCCGGCAGCGCAAGTCTGGTAACCTCGCGTCCACCATGGCAGTCAAACTTTTTTTTGCGTTCCGGGAACCTCGCCAGGCTCTTTGCCAGTTCTTCCTGTTCCCATGCTTCCGCGGCAGGATGTTTGTTGCTCATCAGTCTTTTTCCTGTATCAGTTGCCGGATAATTTTTTCCGCCGCCAGACGCGGGTCAATGCTTTTGTCCTGCTTTTCGATAAGAGGGGTCAGGCGGGAACGCAGTATTTCGATTGCCCAGTCCAGCGTTTCAAGGGCAGAAGACTGGAGCCGTCTCTTTTGCAATGTACCGTTCAGGCGGCATTGCTTTTCCATATCCTGAATTCGTTTCACCAGTTCATCCAGTCCTTTGTTTTCACTGGCAATTGTCTGCAGCAAACGAAGGTTTTTTTCTTCAGCATTTTGAAAGACGGTGGCCAGATCGAGTGCCAGCTTTTCCGCCCCCGGCTGGTCTGATTTGTTGACAACGATAAGATCAGCGACCTCGAGAATTCCAGCTTTCATTGCCTGGATATCATCACCGAAACCGGGTGCCAGAACCATGATCGAAATATCCGCCAGGCGGATGATATCCATTTCCGACTGGCCGATACCCACAGTTTCAATGATAATGGTTCTGCAGCCGCTCGCCGCTAAAATTCGTACTGCAGCTCCGGCTGAGGCACAGAGCCCGCCAAGTTTTCCCCTGGTGGCCATGGAGCGGACCACGACCTGCTGATCCAGGGCATGGTCCATCATTCGGATACGGTCGCCCAGCAGTGCACCGCCGGAAACCGGTGAGGACGGATCGACGGCGATTATCCCGACACGCTGCTTTTGCAGACGGAGATGTCGGACGAGTTGCGCGGTAAGAGTTGACTTGCCGGCACCGGGGGGACCGGTGACCCCCAGAACAAAAGAGGCCTTGATACGTTCCGGGTCAAGTCCCTGGAGAATCTCTGCAGCACAGTCAACCTGATCTTCAATGAGCGAAATAGCCCTGCCGATACTTCTGGGTTCGCCACCGTGAACCCGCCGGAGAATATCCCTGGTATCCATCAGCTGCGCTGTCTGTGGTGATGGCGGCAGGCGGTTGCAAAGGCATCGATTATAACCTGAACAGGAGTTCCGGGCGTAAAGATAGTTGCAATTCCTGCTTGTTTGAGAGGGACAATATCCTCATCGGGAATGATACCACCGCCCAGCACCGGTATGTCACCGGCACCGGCATTTCTTAAAGCGTCAATGACGGCGGGAAAAAGGCGCAGATGAGCCCCGGACATGGATGAAAGACCGACTGCCGCGACGTCTTCCTGGATTGCTGATGCAGCAATTTCCTCTGGGGTGCGGCGGATACCAGTGTAGATCACCTCGAATCCTGCATCACGAAGCGCCCGGGCGATAAACTTGGCTCCTCGGTCATGTCCGTCCAGTCCCGGTTTCCCGATCAAAACCCTGAATTTTTCAGCCATGTCAGTTCCCTGTAAATACTTGTTTGCAGAATTTTCCGAATGCGCCCAGGTTTTCGCAGACCTGGATACCTTGCTCTCGCATGATTTTTATTTTTACATCGGCCGTTCCTGAACCACCGCTGATTATTGCTCCGGCATGGCCCATCCTTTTTCCCGGTGGAGCTGTCAGGCCAGCAACAAAGCCGACCACGGGTTTGTGAATATTTTTTCCGATAAAACAGGCAGCCTCTTCTTCGGCACAGCCTCCGATTTCGCCAACCAGGACTATTCCTTCCGTCTGGTCATCATCATTGAAGGCCTCAAGACAGTCAATAAAATTCGTGCCTATAATCGGGTCGCCGCCGATCCCGATGCAGGTCGACTGACCCAGCCCCTGTTGCGTAAGCTGGTAGACAACCTCATAGGTCAGGGTGCCGGATCGGGATATGACACCTATGGTGCCGGGGGAATGGATGTGACCCGGCATTATGCCTACTTTGCCGACACCGGGGGTAATGATACCGGGACAGTTGGGGCCGATAAGGCGGCATCCTGTTGCCGGCATAAAATTTTTGACCCGCAGCATGTCATGGAGGGGAATTCCCTCGGTAATGCAGACAATGAGTTTGATACCGGCATCAGCGGCTTCCATGATTGCATCCGCCGCAAAGGCCGGAGGAACGAAAATGAGTGAAGTGTTGGCCCCTGTCTCCCGCACCGCTGATCGGACCGTATTGAAAACCGGGACACCCTCAGCCTTCTGCCCCTCTTTCCCGGGTGTCACCCCGGCAACAATTGAGGTTCCATAGTCGACGCACTGACGGGTATGAAAACTTCCTTCCCGACCGGTGATACCCTGGACAACGACACGTGTGTTTTTATCGACAAAAATGCTCATGATAGAATAAAGGCACTGAGCAGATTAGGTGCTCAGGCATTATGAGGTGAGTTTAATGCATTGATATGCACGGTATAAATAGATATTTTTTAAGCCCTTTCTTTCAAGGGTATGTTATTTGTTAACAGTTTAAAATCTGATCCTTCGGGCAGCCTAGCGCTCCTCGAAACTGCCGGAATTTTGAAAATTCGCTTCGCTCAAACAATTCCCGGAGTCTCCGCTACCTGATCCTTTATCGGCATCTTCTCCTTTGCTCAGTTGCGTGTCAATGGGAAAAAACTTTTAAATAGTCCCTCAAGAGGCTTCCAAAGCGGGTCCGGAGGTTCAGAATCGTTCCTCGTGGTTGTATCAGGAGCTTCTCTGGCCAGCCCTGGCGTCTATTTTACCGATTTTACATGCGGCATCTTCAAGGTCAAAAGCAGTCTGAAGGTTCAGTCCTGATTCGGCAAGAATTTTTCTTCCCTCATCAACGTTGGTCCCCTCCATCCTCACAATAACGGGAACAGACAGGTCAATTTTTCTCGCAGCCTGAACCACTCCTGCAGCCAGGACATCACACCGCAGGATGCCGCCGAAAATATTGATAAGGACAGCTTTAACCTGGGGATCGGAAAGGATGATGCGAAAGCCGTTTTCAATCATTTCTGCGTTGGCTCCCCCTCCGACATCCAGGAAATTTGCGGGCTCTGAGCCCGCCTGTTTTATCATATCCATCGTGGCCATGGCCAGGCCTGCACCATTTACCATGCTGCCGATGTTACCGTCGAGACGGATATAGTTGAGATTGAATTTTTTTGCTTCTGCCTCCAGGGGATCCTCTGCAGAGGGATCGTGCAGTTCAGCCAGGTCAGGATGGCGGAACAGGGCACTCGAATCAGCCTCCAGCTTGGCATCAAGAATCATCAAGGCGCCGTTTCCGGTTACTACTGCCAGCGGGTTGATTTCGGCAAGCAGCAGATCCTTGTTCACCACCAGATGAAAAAGACGCCTCAGCAGCACGGTAAATTCCTTGAACTGGCTTCCATGCAGGCCAAGGCCGAAAGCAGCCAGTCTCAGGTGGTAGGGCTGGATGCCTGCCAGGGGATCAACCGCCACACGGATAATTTTTTCCGGATGTGAGGCGGCAACCTCCTCAATATTCATTCCGCCTTCCCTGGAGGCTATAATCATTATTTTCGCACTGGACCGGTCCGGCAGAATGGAAAGGTACAGTTCGTGCTCAATGCTCAGCCCCTCTTCAACCAGCACGGTGGACACTTTGTGTCCGCTCGTTCCTGTCTGGGCTGTTTGGAGGGTCATGCCAAGGATTTCACCGGCAGCCTTCCCTGCCTCGGCATGGTTATTCACTACTCGTATACCGCCTGCTTTTCCACGGCCACCGGCATGGACCTGGGCTTTAATCACTGCCGGGTAGCCCAGATCGTCTGCTGCCAGCAGGACGGATTCAACCGTTTTGGCAGTTATGCCTCTTGGTACAGGCAGTCCGGCACTGTGTAAAAGGGCCTTGGCCTGATACTCATGAATTTTCACTCGGGGTATCCCAGATTTTTCAGGTCCACGGTAATCTCCTCCAGGATGACCGGATCATCTATGGTAGAGGGCATACGGTATTCCCTGCCGGCTGCAATTGCACGCATGGTGCCGCGCAGGATTTTACCCGATCGTGTTTTGGGCAGCCGCTTGACAACGGCAGTTTCCTTGTAGCAGGCAATGGGGCCGATCTGGTTGCGGACCATCTGGATAAGCTCTGCAGTGATTTCATCGTTGTTTTTCGTTACTCCCGCTTTGAGGACGATAAGGCCGACCGGTTTCTGGCCTTTTATCTGGTCATTCGTGCCGATAACCGCGCATTCGGCAACATCCCGGTGGGTTGCAATCACTTCTTCCATGGCACCGGTAGACAAACGGTGGCCGGCAATGTTGATAACATCGTCCATGCGTCCCATGACGTAGACGAAGCCGTCTTCATCAATGTATCCGCCATCGCTTGTTTCATAGTAACCGGGGAAGGCAGCCATGTAGGATTTGATAAACCGATCCTCGTTGCGCCAGAGAGTGGCCAGGGTGCCGGGAGGCAGCGGCAGCTTGATGACGATATGACCTTCCTGGTTCGGGCCCAGTTCTTTGCCCTTATCATCAAGAATACGGACATCATAACCGTGTACGGGCTTGGTCGGTGAGCCGGCTTTGACCGGAAACTCTTCAATGCCCATAGGGTTGGCAACGATGGCCCATCCGGTTTCCGTTTGCCACCAGTGGTCTATGACCGGGACTTTCAGCAGGTTGCGTGCCCAGTGATAGGTGTCTGGATCAAGCCGTTCACCGGCCAGAAAAAGGGTCTGGAATCCCTCCAGGTCGTATTTCTTCAACAGTTCCCCATTGGGATCCTCTTTTTTTATCGCCCGAAACGCAGTGGGTGCGGTAAACAAAACCTTGACCTTATGCTGGTTGATGACCCGCCAGAATGCCCCGGCGTCCGGGGTGCCGATGGGTTTTCCTTCATAGAGGACTGTCGTACACCCGTGGAGCAGCGGTCCATACACGATATACGAATGGCCGACGACCCAGCCGACATCGGAGGCTGCCCAGTACACGTCGCCCGGCTCTACATTGTAGATGTTTTTCATTGACCATTTAAGGGCGACAGCATGGCCGCCGTTATCACGCATTACGCCCTTTGGCATACCGGTGGTGCCGGAAGTGTAGAGAATATAAAGAGGGTCTGTCGCCTTGACCGGGACACAGTCAACCGGCTCCGCGTCATTGACGATATCCGTCCAGTAAACGTCTCTGGAGTCGGTTTTTTCCGCGGCAATAAAATCACGCAGAAAGATAACACATTTTTCCGGTTTATGTTCGGACTGCTCAATGGCCGAGTCAACCAGGGGTTTGTAGCCCAGGGTTTTTTTGCCTTCAATGGCGCCGGAGGCTATTATGATTGCTTTCGGTTTGGCATGATCTATCCGGATGGCCAGTTCATGGGCCGCAAAACCTCCAAAAACAACCGAGTGGGGGGCTCCGAGCCTGGCACAGGCAAGCATGGCAACAGCGGCTTCCGGAATCATCGGCATATAGATTATGACGGTGTCACCTTTGTTCACACCCTGAGAACGCAGCGCACCGGCAAATGCCGCGACCTTTTCCTGCAGTTCTTTATAGGTGATTTTCGCTATAGAACCGGTGACCGGACTGTCATGGATTATTGCTACCTGGTCTCCCCGGCCATTTTCAACATGCCGGTCAACCGCATTGTAACAGGTATTGAGTTCGCCGCCTTTAAACCATCTGTAAAAGGGAGGGTTTGACCGGTCAAGAACAGTGTCCCATTTTTTGTACCAGTCAATATCTTCAGCTGCTTCCGCCCAAAAACCATCAGGATCATGAATACTTTTGTTAAAAGATGTGTCATACGTTCCCATTTTGTTCTCCCTCAACAACAGGTTTTTTTAAAAGTAGTAATCTTTACTAGAAAGTCTATAATCAATCGTTGAAAGGACTGCAAGAGATTGAGAAAGAAATACCTCATCGTGGTACTTTTTTTTGACGTGCGGGCAGCACCCCGGGAAGCAGTTAAACATATATCATCATAAGCAGGTTTGCAATAATGCACCCCGGCATCAAGGTGAGAACCGGAGCAAAATGCCGGTCCAGTCTCCTTCGTTTCGGGTTTCAACCATCTGCATTCCATATTTTCCATATGCACGTATGATGCTTTTTACCTGATCACCGGAGAGAATCCCGGCAAGGACAACATGGCCTCCAGGGATGAGAAGTCGTTTGAATTCAGGGGCCATGCCGACCAGCACATCATGGACTATATTGGCACAGATCAGGTCGAACGCACCATGGATATCGGCCAGAGGGGCGCCTGACAGCACAATTTTTTCATTGAGCCTGTTTTGCCGGACATTGCTTCCAGCTACAGACACTGCTTCCGGATCATTATCGATGGCTGTAACTTTTTGAGCTCCGAAAACAGCAGCAGCCATAGCCAGGATGCCGGTACCGGTGCCGACATCCAGCACGGAATCGATCCTGTTCTTACCGTTTTTGAAACAGGAAGAGATAAGTGATAGAGCAAGCCTGGTCGATTCGTGCTGCCCGGTACCGAACGCCATCCCCGGGTCCATTTCCAGGACATGCTGATTCTGTTCTGCGGTAAAAGTTTCCCAGGAGGGCTTGATAACAAGGCCGGGAACAATTTCGAAGGCTTTAAAATACTGTTGCCAACTGGTCGCCCACTCCTGGTCATCAATAATTTCCGTAGTGGATTGCGGCAGCTTCATGTTGTAAAGAGTGAAAAGTTTCTCAAGTTCTTCCGAAACGTTTTTTGTCAGAGTGGCGGTAGTTTTTTCTCCAAGCGTATCAGAAGAGTTTTCATATTCAAAAAATCCTGATATTTCATTCAGTCCGTTCTGGCTAAGCGGATGGATTTCAACACCCACTCCGCTCAGAACACCGATGAGGTCGGAAACCGCTTCAGTGAGTTGTTCAGGACAGGGAAGGGTAATCTTCAGCCATTTTTTCGAGGTTGTCATGCTGTCATCTTACTCCTCATTGAATCAAGATGAGTAATATGGTATTTATTATATCTTTAACCATTTATTTATAGTTCAATTTTTATCCAAGAGCCGCGACAGAGTATGAATCAGACCATTGAGTTTCAACCGGACAATATAACCGTAAGCGTTGCCAAGGGCGAGAATTTATTGTCTGCGGCAGCCGCTGCCGGAGTCTATATCAATGCATTTTGCGGCGGAGATGGTGTCTGTGGCAAGTGTAAGGTTCGGATTGACGAGGGAGAAGTCTATTCTGACAGAGCTACCCTGAAAGAAGAGGACTGGAAGAAGGGGCTCAGGCTTGCCTGTCAGTCAACCGTCAAGTCTGACCTGAAAATCACTGTTCCGGAAAAAATAAATTCCAGCGGCAAATCTCTAAAGAGAAAACCAAAGACCACCAGGACTATTTCCGCCCGTTCTCTTGATACCCTTATCGGAACCTGGGATGTTGATCCCCCCGTCACCAAGCTGTACCTGGAGCTTAACCCACCAACCCTCAGTGATAATATTTCCGATATGCAGCGTGTTATGCGGGGATTCAGGCTGGCCAGGCCGGATGATTCAGAGCCTTCCTACGACCATCCGGAATTGATCAGGGAGCTTCCATCAGTCTTGCGAGAATCCCAGTGGAAAATCACGCTGCTTCTGCTGCATGCCAAGTACGAAGGGGAACCGGACAGGATTATCGATGTTGAACAGGGTGATACCACCGGCCGCCTCTACGGCCTGGCTGTTGATATAGGAACAACAACCTGCAGCGGAGTTCTTGTGGATCTCAATAGCGGCGAGATAATTGCGGAAGGCTCCGGCTATAATGCCCAGATAAGGTATGGCGAGGATGTCATTTCCCGGATTATCTATGCCGGGCGTTCCGGAGGTCTGAGGGCCCTGCAGGACAAGGTTGTCTGGACCATTAATGCCATAATTGAAGATATATGCAAGAGTGTGATCATCAGCCCGTCGGATATCAGTTATATCATGGCTGCCGGCAACACGATCATGTCGCATCTCCTGCTGGGGCTTGATCCTAAATATATCCGTGAATCACCGTATGTGCCAAGTGTCAGCCAGTTTCCCCTGACCAAGGCTGCGGGATTGGGAATCCATGCGCACCCGAGTGTCAGGCTGTTTCTTTATCCCTGTATTTCGAGTTATGTGGGGGGGGATATCGTATCAGGTGTGCATGCATGCCAGATGGCCAAATCCGATCAGGTAACCCTGTTCATCGATATCGGCACCAACGGAGAAATTGTTGTCGGCAACGAAGACTGGATGGTTTGCGCTGCATGTTCTGCCGGTCCGGCCTTTGAGGGCGGAGGAATCAAGTACGGTATGCGGGCCTCGAGCGGTGCCATTGAAAATTTTCATATTCACACCGTGACCTATGAACCCATGATTGTCACAATCGGCAGAATAAAGCCAAGCGGCATTTGCGGTTCCGGCCTTATTTCAATTGTCTCCGAACTGCTCGAAGCAAAGGTAATCGATCAGCAGGGCAAATTTAATCAGACCCTCAATCATCCCAGGATAAGAGAGGGGCAGGATGGATGGGAATATGTCCTTGCCTGGAGCCAGGATTCACTGATCGGCGAGGACATTGTCATTACCGAGGTTGATCTGGACAACCTGATGCGGGCCAAAGGGGCGATGTATGCCGGATACCAGACCCTGCTCAATTCCGTTGGGCTGGGCTTTAACGACCTTGATCGAATAATTATAGCCGGCAATTTCGGGGCATTCATTGATTTGGAAAGAGCGATCTGTATAGGCCTGCTGCCGGATGTTGACAGGGAAAAGTTTTATTATCTTGGCAACGCGTCCATGCTCGGCTGCCAGATAAGCCTTACAGACGTTAAGCGCTTCCGGGAAAGGGTTAAGGTGCGCCAACTCATCACCAATATGGAACTCTCGGAAAATCCAGAATTTATGACCTATTATATGGCTGCTCTCTTTCTTCCCCACACCGACATGAGTCTCTTTCCGAGTGTTCAGGATAAGCTGTCAGGCTGATCAGCCTGGACAGCCAGCGGAGATCATATAACCTGGAATACAGCAAGGAAGGAACAATCATGCCCCGCAAATAACGATTGTTGACAAGTTGCCGTCAATCAATTATATATTATAATCTTGAGGATTAACAGCGGGTGTAGCTCAGCTGGTAGAGCACAAGCTTCCCAAGCTTGGGGTCGCGGGTTCGAGTCCCGTTGCCCGCTCCAGGGAAGGGCCTGTTAATTCTCCGGCCATATTCGTTACCGCGAATCGGCCAGATCATAACGGGTAGAACCGTTGATTTGAAAGTGGGCTCTGCCCGCTTTTTTTATTGCCTGCGTGCCTGAAGAGACCGGCATCAGGGAGAAGACTGAAAAGTGAGTATCGGAACAGAAAATATTATAGCAGCAATTGAGGAATATGCCGGCCCCGTTCTGGATGACATGGGACTGGAACTGGTGGAAGTTCAGTTCAGGCGGGAGGGTCATGGATGGGTGCTGCGTATTTTTGTTGATAGAGAACAGGGTGTTACCATTGATGATTGCGCTCGTGTCAGCAGGGAAATCAGTACCTGGCTTGACGTGGAGGATTTGATCGAACACGCATATCATCTGGAAGTTTCCTCACCCGGACTTGAGCGGCCGTTGAAAAAACCGGCTGATTATGAAAGATTTGCAGGACGCATGGCGAGGATAAAGCTTAAAGAACCAAGAGACAATCGACGCGTATTTACCGGTATTTTGGAATCGATTCAGGAAAATGAAGTTACTCTGATTGTTGATGATGAACCGGTAAATATTACTTTTGAGGAAATCGCCAGGGCAAGATTGACGTTGTAAAAATTATAGTTGGATTTTTCCGGTACTATACCGTACCGCGTGAAAAGTAGTTTTTACGCGGGAGAGTTGGTGGCGATTGTGTCATATGGAGCAGAATGATGAATACTGAAAATTTAAAGCGGATAATCGACCAGATCAGCAGAGATAAGGGAATTGAGAGAGCTTTGCTGGTAGAGGCTATTGAGGAGGCTGTCAGGTCAGCCGCCCGCAAAAAGTATGGAAGCCGTCGTGATATTGAAGTGCAGTTTAATGAAGAAACCGGTGAAATAGAGGTTTTTCAGTACAGGACTGTTGTTGATAATGTCGAGGACGAAGAAACGGAAATCTCCCTGACGGAGGCCCGCCAACTTGACCCGGAAGTAGAGTTGGAAGACGATCTGGGGGAAAAAATTCTCGATATTGCTGATTTGGGCAGGATTGCGGCACAGTCGGCAAAACAGGTT
>Ga0224507_10001127_pt1 | contig 10685 bp, 6 predicted proteins | sample SF_Jan12_sed_USG_3_FD_170159 | JGI IMG/M metagenome (GOLD analysis project Ga0224507, IMG submission 170159) | Sediment microbial communities from San Francisco Bay, California, United States - SF_Jan12_sed_USGS_13 | ecosystem: Environmental > Aquatic > Marine > Sediment | place: USA: California...
GAGGCTGGGTTTTTTAGATAACTTTCCGGAAATATAAGGGAAATTGACGAAGGGTACAGTGTGGAGATTCGTTGTTCAAGTTGGCTGCATGATAGGGAAGGTAGAGTGGGATGTCCTGTTGTTAAATGGTTGCTCAACCAGAGGTATCTGGCAGGATAACGACATGGAGTATTCTTGTTATTATGGGAGTTGGAAAAGAATGCTTCTAGGGTGGCATGCAACTCAGCCTTTGGGTTGGTTTTGCCGTTTGGAGCAAGAAAAAATGAGGGGGAGTTTATGCGGCTAGTATAGCCAGAGCCGAATAAATCGGCTTGATAGTGAAGTAAGGCATGCCACTGAGCTGTTTGCCATAATTTTTCTTTTTCCGCTTGAGCACGAAGTTCGGTAAGGGTGGGAGGGTGGAATTGTCCCTGGACGTTAGTATTAAATATAAAAACGAATAGCGGTGCTAAGAGGGAGAATAGATATATGGGCTGTAAGAGGGTCTTGGTTAAAAAAAATTTGATGGTTTGACCTTTTTTGTTTCTGGTCTATTGGTTGTAATTAGATGGTTAGATGTGACATAAGAAGCGTTACCTGTGATAACTTAACTCTTTTAAGATTTCTGGGATGGGTTGGGGGTAAGGGAGGCGGTGAGTGCAGTGATACGATATAATAATTCCTTTTCATTAATTTCGTTATAGCTAAATATTTGAGTGAAATTTCGTTGTGAAAGGTCAAAAAATTCGTCTTGTTTATCTGTCGGGATTTTAAGTAATATTGCGAGGGCAGCAAGGTGTTCTCCGGTTCCCATGGCCATGTCTCTTGCTATTCGGTTTCGGTTTTGACGGATAAAGGTTTCGGCTTCCGAATTATCGGAATTTGAAGAATCAGGAGAGGTGCTGGAAGTGATATCAGAGGTGATATCGGAAATGGTTCCCAGGCCGTCACTGGTTATTTCCGTTGGAACTGAGGTGGTAGACATGCAGCCGATCAGTAATGTTAAAAATGCTAAACCGATAGTGAAAGTTGTGAGGAAATTATTCATTTTTATACTCTCAAATTTTATGGGTGAATTTTAGTGGTAATTAAAAAACACTGTTACTGCAGAGAAGTATTAAATCCAGGTGAGAGGTCGTAACTGTTCACGGGGTTAAAGATAAAAGCTCTGCAATATCAGTCAGGTAAGCGTTTGTTAGCGCCGCGTATGTGTGTGGGTAGGCCGGTGAACAATATTATATCCTATGTGGATACGGCTTGATCATCGCACGCAGACGTAGTACTGCTGAACGTTTACGAGAGGTTAGTGATAAACGATCGGTTAGCCATGTAATGTAGATTGGCCTGATGGTTAAACACAATTTCTATGTACGATGTCATGGGATGATTTGCAAGTAAGGAAATAAATTTCCCGATCTAAATCGTTTGCCTCCCCTTGCCAAGCATCGAGATGAGCATTATAGTGAGTGGATTTGGTTCTATTCTGATGTGATATATAGGCGTTGGTCACTTGATTCTCGCTTTTTGCTCTTACTTTTACTTTTACAAAAGGATGCTTTCATGAAACTATTTGTCGCATTTTTAAGCGTACTTCTTATTCCGGTTCTTTTGCAGGCTCAAACTCCGGCTCAGGATAAGACTAATTTGGAAGCTCAGGTTGAGCGCAGTTGGAAGCTTGATGCTACGCCTCTGGATGTGGTTCATACTTTGGATAACAAGAGGGTTTTTATTCTGACTGATGATCAAAAAGTACGTATTTTTAGTGCTGATGGTAAAGCGGTTGGATCTATATCAGTGGGTAAGGGAGTTAATGCTATTGATATCGAGCCCCGGGGTGAAAAATTATATCTAATAGATAAAGAAGAAAAATCGTTTACCGTTATGGATGTTAGTTTTGTTGCGTCTATAAATATAAATGGTTCTCCGGTAAAAGGTGATCCCGACGCACCAGTTACAATGGTAGTTTTTTCTGATTTTCAATGTCCATATTGCAAAAGTGTGCGGACCTTGATTGACCAGGTGTCCAAAGCTAATACGAAAACATTGAAGGTTGTGTTTAAGAATTTACCGCTTCGGATGCATGAACTGGCTGAGCCTGCCGCTAGAGCCGCAATGGCTGCCCATGGACAGGGAAAATTTTGGGAAATGCATGACGCTCTGTTTGATGAGCCAAAGTTGACCATGATTAAAATTATTGAGCTAGCACAGAAAATAGGCCTTAATATGGAACAGTTTAATAAAGATATGCAGAGTGATGCGATTAAAAAGCAAGTTGCCATGGATATGCAAGATGCGCAAAAAGCTGATGTTTCGGCCACTCCAACCGTATTCATAAACGGTCGTAAATTAAAAGATCGTAGTCTTGAGGCAATACAGAACGTAATTACTCAAGAACTTAAAAAATAATTATTTGGTATAATATTAAGTAATGGCGGATAACCATAGTAGGGAGTTAAGCTTTCCTGATAATGCTGCGGCGCAGACTCTTTTTGGGGATCTTAATAAAAATCTACATACTCTTGAGCAGCTTGTTGGGGTAAGCGTGAATTGCAGAGGTAATACTTTGCGATTTATTGGGCAGGAGGATGAGGTTTCATTGTCTTCCTCCCTTATTGAGCAGTTATATGAGATGGTGTGTAAGGGGTACCCGGTATATTCCCAGGATATTGCCTTTGGCCTTAAAATCTTGCGAGCTTCACCCCGTGCCAAGCTCGCAGACATTTTTCTAGATAAAGTGTATATCGCGGCCAAAGGTCGGATGATATCGCCTAAAAGTATAAATCAGAAAAATTATATTGAAGGTATTCGGCACAACGATATTGCGTTTGGTATTGGTCCTGCGGGTACGGGTAAAACTTATCTTGCCGTGGCCATGGCGGTTTCCGATTTGATCAATGAACGGGTTCGATCAATTGTACTCACCAGGCCAGCTGTGGAAGCTGGGGAAAAGCTGGGATTTCTTCCCGGCGACGTTGCTCAAAAGGTTAATCCTTATTTAAGGCCGCTCTATGACGCTCTAGAGGATATGCTCGGGCGGGAAAAAAGTGAGGATTTGGTAGAGCGGGGGGTTATTGAGATCGCTCCGCTTGCTTTTATGCGGGGGCGTACCTTAAATAACTCTTTTATTATTTTGGATGAGGCACAGAATACCACCAGGGAACAGATGAAAATGTTTCTCACCCGAATTGGGTTTGATTCAAAGGCGGTTATAACCGGTGATATTACTCAAATTGATTTACCAGGTTCGGTTCGTTCGGGATTGGTGGAGGCGAAACAGATTCTTAAAAATGTAAAAGGAATTCATTTCGCACATTTTTCCAAGTCGGATGTGGTTCGCCACCCTTTGGTTCAAGAAATTATTAAGGCCTATGAGGGGCGAAGGGAGGGGTAAGGTATGCCCGTTATAATATCCAAGTCTGAGAGAGTATGTCGACCTATTTCTTTAGATTTGTTGCGTAATCGACTCGGCTCTTTGATGGGGTCCTATGGGGCTCGCAATTCCGATGTTAGCTTGGTATTGCTTGATGACAAGGAAATGGCCGAGTATAACGAACAATACCGGCATCGAGCCAGCTCCACTAATGTGTTATCTTTTCCTGTTGAACTACCTCTTGAGGTTGGGATGGGGGGCGATGGAGTTGAGGATTTGGGTGATATACTCATCTCTGTGGAGACTGCTGCTTGGGAAGCTGTCGATATGTCCATCTCTCTACATGATCGGCTTACTCAGCTCATTATCCATGGTTTTTTGCACCTTATGGGTTTTGATCATGAACGTTCTGAAGAGGAAGCTCAGATTATGTGGGATAAAGAACAACAAATTTTTCACGATATAAAGAATGTAAGGAGAGAGAGCATGATACAACTGGCAATTAATGTCGATCACGTGGCAACTGTTCGCCAAGCGCGTGGAGTTTCGGAGCCAGATCCGGTGGTCGCAGCAGGTATTTGCGAACTTGCCGGGGCATCGGGAATTGTTGTGCATTTGCGGGAAGATCGACGTCATATACAGGATCGTGATGTTCGTGTACTGCGAGAGACTGTTAAAACTAAATTAAATCTTGAAATGGCAATGAGTGATGAAATAATAGATATCGCTCTTGATATTAAGCCAGATATGATAACTCTGGTCCCGGAGAAGCGTGAAGAGTTGACCACTGAGGGTGGTCTTAATGTAGTGGATCAAAAAAATAAAGTACGCAAAACTATTGCCAAAATGTTCAAGGCAGGTATACCTGTGAGCCTTTTTGTTGATCCAGAGGAAAAGCAGATTAAAATGGCTGCTGAGCTTGGGGCAACTTTTGTAGAGCTGCACACTGGTCGTTATTGTGATGCTCTCACAGGGAAAGAGCGTGACGAGGAGTTTGAATTAATTGAGCGTGCTGCGGAGCTGGCATTTGAATCCGGTTTGCGGGTATATGCTGGGCATGGGCTTGATTATCGTAACGTCGGTCGGATAGCCGCCCTTGAAACCATAGAGGAATTGAGTATCGGTCATTCGGTTATTAGCAGGGCTGTTTATGTGGGTTTGGATCAGGCTGTGCGGGAAATGCTTGATCAGGTCACACTTCATTCTCTAGGGCAATAATTTGGTTGTGCTCACCTAATACAATTAATATGTCCCCCGGTCTGATTATCGTTTTGGGGCCGGGGTTGAAATGCATTTTTCCTCCTTTTCTTTTAATTGCCACTACAATAACGTCATATTTTTGACGAATTCCAGATTCAATAAGGTTTTTATTGGCCATAGGGGCTTTTTTGGTAACAAGAAGTTCCTCCATTCGCAGGCCCAGTTCACCAGCGTGCATGGTCAAATCAATGAAGTCGATGACGGTGGGTCGGATGAGGAGCTGTGCCATACGTCGAGCACCGATGTTATAGGGTGAGATAACTTTGGAAGCCCCGGCTCTTTCTAGTTTAGTGTCTGCGCCGGTGGCGCCGCTGGAACGAGCCATAATGTATAGCTTGGGGTTGAGTACTCTGGCGCTCAGGGTGATGAAAAGGTTGTCGGCATCTGATGAGACCACTGCTATGAGGCTGGAGGCTTTTTCTATTTGGGCTTTGAGGAGAATATCGTCATCGGCGGCCTCGCCTTTCATAAAGATGTAGCCATGTTTCTCAATTTCTTTTACCACCTCTTCGTTATTTTCTATAACAATGAATGGTTTATTATTAGCTGATAAAATTTGACAAATTTCCATGCCGATTCGTCCGAATCCGCATACTATGTGGTGATCATTGAGTTGCATTACTCTTTTATCCATTTTGTTTTTTTCCAGAAGATTTCGAAGTCTTCCTTCCACCATTGTTTCAGTAATTTTGCTGAAAGTATACATTACCACACCGCCTCCGCAAAAAATCAGAAGAGCAGTGAGTATTTTGCCACTGGCGTGTTTAGGAACCATATCGCCATAGCCTACGGTGGTGATAGTGATTACCGTAAGGTACATGGAATTCCAGAAATCGATACCTTCAGAGTACATGTACCCAAAGGTGCCGACAACAAGCAGGATAGCGAAAAGGATAATTACTGGAAGTGATTTACGCATGTTTTGGGTTGTTGATGGTTAGGGGGTGAAAATAAAGAACTCATCGTTTTCGCATCTCTGCTTTAGGTATATTTAGCCGCTCCTTAATCACCAAATCCTCAAACTAGCCCTGCTAATTTTGCGGTTTGTTTCAATCGGATTTACTAAATCTGACCAAAATCAGGGTGCGAATTCCAATGATTTATATATTTTCACCCCCTTAGTTAAAGCTAAAAAAAGTAGCTATTATTGTTCAATGGCCTGTCTGTTATTTTGATTTGTCGGTATATCTTGCGCTCTCGGGAACATTGGATATGAGAAGTGACCTAGGACCGGAATGATGCGTTTATTTGCTAGATAATTTGATTATTAAAAATAATGTCATTGGTCTAATATGTCTAAGGTTTATGAAATGTTGGCTCGAAATTGGATAAGCGTAGGTATCAAGCCATAGGGGAAAAAGCAATCATAATTATAATTGATGTTCCAAGTATTTTTTTAGCATGAAGCTGGCGTTAGTTAAAAAATCATAAATTTTAAAATTATTTGTTTTGCTGCTCATTATCTCTAATCCATGTCGGTGAGGAAAGGCAGTGGTGTATATTTATTTTTTGCTGCCATAACCGCGTGGAGAAGAGGTAGCTGTGCCCGTTTATAAACGGATAGATAAGTGATGCAAGTGTAGTATCCGAGGTGGTAAGATTTCATTTTGCTTAATTATTTATCTGTTATTGGAGGAGCTGATGCAGCGAAAAATATCCATAATTAGGGATAAAATATACCATACCGGAGATGTTTTTGCCTATAATTAAGCGGTGGAACAGGTGTAGCTTATATATTTTACATTGTTCGTTGACAAATTAAATTTAGGAAGGTAATGTGTGGCACCAAAATGCCTGGGTGGCGGAACTGGTAGACGCAAGGGACTTAAAATCCCTCGGGGTTTTCCCCGTACGAGTTCGATTCTCGTCCCGGGCACCAGATATTAAAGCGGATTATGGACTTAACGGTCTGTAATCCGCTTTTTTTCGTTGCAGGCTATATCCAACCTAGTATTTTCTGATTTTGTTCTGAGTTTTTTATATCCCCTATTATTTTCATGGTTACAAGTTTACTGATGTTGGAGGTCCTCTAACATTTTGAACCTATTTGCATTGTGGTAAGGATACTAATTTTCGGCAACCGTCTCAGCTATTTTACCCAGCCGAAAGTATAAGAGTATTTCCTCATTATTTATTATCAAAGATGTTAAATTCTGTTTGTTAATTATATTGGAATTGGTAAAGTTTGGTAAAGAAAGGATGTTGTGGTTATAATAAGTATTATTTTAGGTAATTGTTGTATCAAGATGCTTTTGGAAATATAAAGATATATAGGCAGTCTTATAATATTTTCAGGTGACAATGGTGAATGATTTTTATTGGCTTATTTTTAGTACCTTAAAATAATTAAATGTTTAAGGTATTATTAGTTTATGATTATTATGTATGTTTATCCATTGACTAGTTTTAATGCTAAGAATAATTATTCCTAATTCCCTTGCGACCCTTTAATTTTTGGCATAAAAAGAAGTTAGTAATTGTTTGTTAAAATAAAAGATAGTACCAGGTCATAGGGTGTTATTAGGGTCGTGGATATGTATAGTCGGCTACTGAGTTATAGTGGTTATTGATTAATCCGACTTTCTCGCACGTATTTGAGGTACTGCGGGATGTTTTATGGTACCTGGTCACAGGGTTTGTAAGTAGTTAATTGGATACAGTCCAAATCTGTAAGTAGTCACTGGCGCCTCAGGTTTATGCGGTTGCCCCTGCTCACTTAGAAGGGTTAAAGCGAGTAGCGGCAACTGCATGAGAAGATAAGGTGCCTGTGACTACTTACGTTTCATGAGCTTAAGGAAACCTGATGAGGGAATGTAAAAAATGGTGTTTAAATTTTATCATTTTGTAGTGTCGATGTTGATACACCTTTCAACCAAATTTTCTCGGATTCATAATATATTATAATGTATGGTACTAGCAGTATAAGAAGAAAACTTACTATATTATTTTGTTTTCTTGTCGTCACTCCTCTTGCGTCGTTAAGTTTGATTATATGTTGGCTTTCTTTCAATGCGCAGGAGAAAGCTGCAATCTCTTTGCAAACCCAAGTGATGCAAAGAGCCATCGATGAGATATTATTGACGACCCATCAACAAGAGAAAATGTTTGTTTATACTGCCAGTAGCAATAATCTTTTGGCTTATGATTATGATAAGCTTACGAGAAAATTGTCGATGTTGCAGTCAGTAAAGGATAAAAAATATGGTGATGTGATCCAGGAAGTCACTTTGCTTGATGATCAAGGTTATGAAATTATAAGTATTTCAAGGACTGAGACCTATTCCTTGGATAAAATGGCCAGTAGGGCTGACTCCGATGAGTATCTCCAGCCTAAGGTCACTCGCAAAATATACTACGGCCCAGTTCTCATTGATCCGGTTACTCTTGAGCCAAGAATAATCTTAGCTGTGCCGATTATTGATCCGTGTGAAGATGTATTTAGCGGGATTTTGCTGGGAAAATTACGTTTACAGCAAGTTTGGGATATTATAGTTAATAGGCCTATTGGGGAAAAAGGTATCTTATATATAACCGATTGGAAGGGAAAAATAATAGCCCATCCAGATCCTTCGGTTGTTTTTCGTACAACGGTTGTCGATCCTTTGGCTAAGCCTGGTTTGCATACCGGGATTAATGGTGAGTTGGTTGTTCAAACTTCTGGAAGCTTCAATTTGGGAGAGAGGGAGTTGAATATTGTTAGTGAAGTTCCCTTTTCCGAAGTTCTCGATCTTTCAAAGCAAACAATTAATATTTCAATTTTTTTGCTTCTTGTTTTTCTTGTTTTGGCATTTAGCGTGGGGCTGGCTATTATTGATCGTATTGCCTCTCCTATAGAGTCTCTAGCTGTTACTGCTGAGGCGGTTAGTGAAGGTAATTATGATTGTCGAGCCGATGAACAGGGGTATTTGGAAATCAATACTCTTACCCGTGCTTTTAACCTTATGACATCATTATTGGTTAATAAGATATTAGAATTAAGAAAAATTGAATATGAGCTTCAGGCCTCACGAGATGCCATGGAGCATAAGGTCGAGGTACGTACTGCCGAATTGGTGGGGATGAACGAAGAGTTAGAAGAGGAGATACTCATTCGGCGTAAGACTGAAGAGTCCTTGTCTCGTTATAGTAAAATAGTTAACTCTTCTAATGACCTTATGGCCATGGTTGGTGGTGGTTATAAATTTTTGGCTATCAATGATGCATATCTAAAGGATTTTGATATGTATCGATGGCAGATACTTGACAAGACTGTCCAGGATTTGTATGGAGAATCAGTGTTTTACGGATTTTTAAAAGAGAAACTTGATAAAACATTTGATGGACAGGAAGTACAGTATGAGGGGTGGCTGGAAGTAGGGACGGTTGGCCGTCGTTATGTAGAAATGATTTTAACTCCTTACCGTGATGAGTTTGACAGTATTACGGGGGTGGTTATTAATGCTAGGGATGCAACCGGCAGGGTGATTTTAGAGAACAATCTGCGTCAGGCTGAAAAGATGCAAGCTATTGGAACATTAGCTTCTGGTATTGCACATGATTTCAATAATGTTTTACATAGTATTTTTGGTTGTGCTCGAATTGCTCAAAAAGATGTAAAAGCTGATAGCGTGGCGTATAAATGGCTGGAAAAATTAATTCAAATAGGGCAACGTTCCGCTGATATGATTCGGCAGATCAAGATGTTTAGCCAGCAGGCTCAGGTAAGCAAGAAGCCTGTTGACTTGGGGGTATTGATTGATGAGGTTGTCCGTCTGCAAAGTGTTTCTTTGCCTGATAATGTAACCATATTGAAAAATATTGCTAAGTGTGGTGATGTACTGGCTGATATGAGTCAATTATATCAGGTTATAGGCAATTTAATTATAAATGCTAAGTATGCGGTGAGCGAGAAGGGATCAGTCATTACCGTGGGCCTCGCTGAGGTAAATCTAGATGGGGAAAATGCTGCTCGTCATAAGTTGAAGTTTGGTTCTTATGCCAAAGTAACGGTTGAGGATAATGGATATGGTATTGATGAGGAAACAAGAAAGAGAATCTTTGAACCATTTTTTACCACTAAATCTTTTGGCAAGGGAACCGGCTTGGGTCTTTCCATTTGTCACGGGATTGTTACTGGTCTCAAGGGAGCTATAGATGTACATAGTATTTCAGGACAGGGTTCGATCTTCACAATATATCTACCTATTATTATGGAAGATGAGAAGGCCAGCTTGACGGTAGCTGAGAAGGAAGGGGAAGCGACTGTGCCTGGTCTTCATACAGGTTCTTTACTATATGTTGATGATGAAAAGATAAATGTGGAAGTGTGGGAAGCTGCTTTGCAAGAAGAAGGTTTTAAGGTGCAAAGCGCCTTGAGTGGTCTGGAAGCCCTTAGATTGTTAAAATCAGCTCCGCAAAGTTTTGATGTGGTTCTCACTGATCATAAAATGCCTGGTATGAGCGGAACGGAGCTAGCTCATGAAATAAATATATTATATCCTGAACTACCGATAATTCTTATTACCGGCTGGTATAAGGAGGGTGATATCGGAGAGGGGGAAGTGCAAGCTGAGTTTGCAAAGATAATGAAGAAGCCTATTGAAATGGATGAATTGATAGCTGCCATTTCACTGGTACGAAATAAAAAGTAGCCGTTTCGCGTAGCCTTTAAGTTTTTGATTTAATGTACTTTTAGCTATTTAGTTGATCTTTCAATGTTTATTAAAATATGATTATATTTTAATGTTGGTCCCCACCTTAATGTTTCTTGATCTGTAATATACTCCCAATCATCAATTGCATTCATCCATCCATTATGATATCTGTCGTTCGATTGTTAGGACGAGGTGTAATATTTATGGTTGCTGGTTGTGTTGGCAGGTAACTAGTCGATTTTATATGTTGTAAGGGTTGTATGGGGTACCGGGGTTCTTTTATGTAGTTGCGACTATTGGCTATAGCCCATCTATAAGTCTCATCCTTAGTCTCGAACTGTTGGGCAAGGGTAAACTTGTTATTGTATGTGATCACAGGTGCTTAATTTTCATATAGTAGCCCCTGCCCGCATAGATAGGCTATAGCGAGCAGCGACTATTTT
>Ga0224507_10001128_pt1 | contig 10683 bp, 5 predicted proteins | sample SF_Jan12_sed_USG_3_FD_170159 | JGI IMG/M metagenome (GOLD analysis project Ga0224507, IMG submission 170159) | Sediment microbial communities from San Francisco Bay, California, United States - SF_Jan12_sed_USGS_13 | ecosystem: Environmental > Aquatic > Marine > Sediment | place: USA: California...
CTGCAAAGCAGGCAAGCATGCTGTGCGAAGGATTTGGAAAAAAGATTACCTTTGACAGGGGGTCATGTGCAATTCTGTACTCGTTTGCATCAGCTGACATGCTTGAGATTCCTGATGGCATTCCGTTGGGGATTAACATGGACTCTAAAGGTCCTATAATATTTGACATTGGCAAGCGCACCAACTACAACATTGCAGTCATTGGCAAGTCAGGTTCAGGAAAGTCATTTACCGTCAAAATTTTGCTGAATCGTTTGCTGAAAAAGTTTCCAGAGTCTCATGTTTATGTAATAGATCCGATGGGCGAATACTCCAAGATTGCTGACTTTTTTGGAATGGATGTCTTGTATCTCAAGGATGAAAAAGATCAGCTTGGCCTTGACCCTTTTGTCTTGCTTGATCCCTTGGATGCAGCAGACATTCTAGCTGAAATCACAAACGCACCTGATGATGTAAAGAGGCAGTTTCAGACATACTGCGGAAAGGCCAAAACCTTTGAGGAATTCTTTGAAATTATTCCAAAAAAATACAAGGACAGCCTTATCAATCTGAAGAAAGGTCCGCTCTCCAGAATAATTCTAGGTGAGCCAAAACTCAACTCACAGAGAAAGGTGATAATGTCAATGGAGGGTGCAACAGGATCAGAAACTGAGCAGATGATTTTGTTGTTACTGTTAAACAAGATATTCAAAATCTGCAATGACTTGCCTGCAAGAACCAGAAAGATTGTTTTGATAGATGAGGCCTGGATGCTACTTAGAATGAAAAATGCTGCAAAATATGTCAACATGATTGTTCGCATGGGAAGAAAACTCAACATCACATTTGGCTTCATTTCTCAAAGATTGGAGGACATCTCAAAGGAGGACGATTCAGGAATTGGCAAAATAATCGACAACATGGAGACCAAAATCATTTTGGGTTTGGAAGAGCAGGCAGCAGAAACTGCAAGAGATGTTTTGAGATTGTCGGATTCTGAGACCAACAAAATCAGGGCATTTAATGCAGGACATGCGTTGTTTCTCACAAAAAATCACAGGATTCATGCAAAGTTTATGCCGACTTTACAGGAAAGAGAGATGTTTGACACGAGGCCATTGGAATAACTTGAAAAAATTTATGTTCAAACAAAAAGAGATGATTTCAATTCAACATTCCTGAAATAAAAATCGAAAGAAATGATAATCTAGAATTAAGGTAAACAATTTTGAGTAAGACTTCTGATGAAAGAAAACAGTGGGGGATAAACAAATCAACGTTATGGCACATTAGAAAAAATCTGTCGGAAGGGAAGGCTCCTAAACTTTATGAGAAAACTCTTCTAAAAATTCAATAGAATTGTGCCTGTTTTGAGAGTATTTTTAATAAAATATTGGTAAATCTGCCAAGATTTGATCATTAATTCTTAGAATTAAGAATAAATTCATCTTTTTTATATTTGGAATGATTATTTAGAAGGTAAAAAAATACATGTCATCTTAGTGGTTTTATGGTTTCTTACAATACTCTTTTCAACAAAAAAACAATTCAACGATTATGTAGTGATGTCAAATTATCAGACAAACAAATAGAATCTGCAAAAGAATGGATTGATCTTTTAAAAGAAAATAAACTTGAAGATGAAAAAAGTAATTATCCAAAATTTATGCAAATTGTTTTACAAGATATTTTAGGCTATCCAATTAAAGAAATTGATTTTGAGTCTGACAATGTTGAATTTCAGTTTGCAAATTCAATGGAGGAAAAAATTTTATGTTTTGAAGCTAAAGGTACTTCAACGAAAGATCTTCATGCAATACAGCATAGAGCAAAAAAAGAACATGAAACTCCCATTAAACAAACTTGGGATTATATGGGAAGTATTGGATTAGATTATGGAATTTGTACAAATTACAAACAATTTATTTTAATTACAAAGGAATTAGGATACTCTAAAGAACATATTTTTGATTTTACATCTATTGAAAAAAATAATGAAAAATTAAAAGAATTTGTTGGGATATTTTCTAAAGAAAGAATTATTGAAAAAGGTTTTGTTAAAAAACTGTATGATGAATCTGTAACTGAAGAAAAGGAATTCACAAAAGAATTTTACAAATTGTATCATGAAACACGTTTGATGTTAAAAATGGCTTTTGAAGAAAAAGAAGGTGTCAGCAAAAATGAAGCAATTTATTTCACTCAGCTTTTCCTTAATCGATTAATTTTCATATTTTTTGTTGAAGATAAGGGCTTCATTCCAGATAAACAGCTTTTTACAACAAGAATACTAAAAATTTTAGAATCTGATCAATGTACTGAACATTCCAAGAAAATTTATGATGACATTAAAGAATTGTTCATAGCATTTGATAAAGGATCTCAAGTTTTAGGAGTTTTTGGTTTCAATGGAGGTCTATTTAATGGAATTATGCCTGAAAAGATATATTTTTCAGATCTTAAAGATAATTCTTTCTTTGCATCTGTCAAACAAAATTCAAAGTTATCTAAATCAACAAAATTAAATGAAAAAGCATCAAAGATTATTCAAAAATCCGATCAATTGAGCCCTATCGTCTCAAATTTGCTTATTATGGATTCATATGATTTTAACACTGAAGTTAACGTAACTATATTAGGACATATTTTTGAACAGTCCATTTCTGATTTAGAAGAATTAAAAAATGAAGGCAGTTCTAGAAGAAAAAAAGAAGGCGTATTCTATACCCCAGAGAACATTACTGATTATATGTGTAGGAATACCATTATTCCATATCTGTCAAAATCTGATGTTCGAACTGTTTCAGAACTAATTGAAGAGTATGAAGACGATATTGAAACATTAGAAACAAAATTCAGAGAAATCAAAATTTTAGACCCATCATGTGGAAGTGGAGCTTTTCTAATGAAATCTATTGATGTTTTACTTGAAATCAATAAAGAAATCCAAAATACCAAGGAAATACCTGTTTCTGCATCAAGCCAACTATCAATAACACAAACATGGAACGAAGAAAGTGAAATCAGAGAAATTGTTGAAAACAACATTTATGGTGTTGATATTAATCCCGAATCAGTTGAAATAACTCAACTTAGTATTTTTCTTAAAATAGCATCAAATGAAAGAAAACTATTTGGACTTACAAAAAATATTCAAGTAGGAAATAGTCTAATAGATGATAAAAAAATTGATGCTAAAGCTTTCGTTTGGAAAGATAGATTTCCTGAAATTTTAAGTCCATTAATAAAAGATCATGGGTTTGATATTGTCATAGGCAATCCTCCTTATGTTAAGTCGAGAGATCAAGTTATTAGTAAAGAGATGAAGAATTGTGTAGAAAAAAACTTTGTTTCTGCATATTCTATGTGGGATCTGTATGTGCCTTTTATTGAATTAGGCTTAAAATTATTAAAAAAAGATGGAAATTTTGCTATGATTGTAAAGGATACTCTCGGAGAAGTAAATTATACACAAAAATTAATAAAATTCATCGAAGAGAACTATTCGTTATATCAAATTGATTTCTTTCCTGGAATAGAAATTTTTGAAAATGTTGGTGTAGAAAATAAAATCCCGTTCATCAAAAATACAAAAAACATGAATTCAACAAAAAGAATTCTACATTATCCTACAATTACTAATACAGTTCAATTAGAAAATATTGAAGGAGAGAGAAAGTATTTTACAAAAATTGCAAAATTTTCAATCAATTTAGAAAATACGCTTCCATTAGGAGACATTTGTTTTACTAGTTACGGATTACGTCTAAACAGTGATAAAAATGATAAAAAATCTAAATTTAAAAAAGAAGATCTTGTTTCAGCTAAAAAATCTAAAATCAATAATCGAGTTTATACCGAAGGAAAATTTTTAGAAAAATTTGCTATAAAAAAGGAATTATTTGTAGAATGGGGAACTGAACGCTGTCCTAAAAGACTCGTGAGACCAACATTTCCAGAGTTATATGAACCTGAAAAAATTTTGATGTCTAGGCAAAAAAGAGTTGCAGCCTACTCTAATCAAAAACATATCTGTGATAATACAGTGATAATGGGTATACTAGCTAAAGATCTTAAAACTATTGAAAATTCTAATATAAAAAAATACTATAAGAATTTAGAAACTCCTAGAAATAAAATTGAAGATAATTCTAATTCTTTTAGTCTAAAGTATATTCTTGCAATTTTAAATTCGAATCTTATCAAATATTTTCTTAGATACAATAGTGGGGGAAAAATTGATTCGTATCCAGATGATTGGAAAAAAATTCCAATTAAAATCATATCTGAAACTGAACAAAATGAATATGTCAAAATCTCTGATATGTTAATTGATTTAAACACAAAGTTTCAGATTATAAGAACAAAGTTTTTGAATAGAATTGAATCAGAATTCAATTTAAACAAAATACCTAAAATTCTGAATAATTTTTATGAAATGGATGACAAATCATTTATTACATTAATCGAAAAGATTTCAAAACAAAAATTTACTCTTAAAGAAAAAGATGAGTGGGAAGATTATTTCACTCAATATAAATCGGACATAGAGGATTTACCGACAGATATTGAAAAATTAGAAATTAAACTTAATTGTTTAGTCTATAACTTGTATGAGTTAAATCCAGGCGAAGTTAAAATTGTTGAAACTGATCTAACATCAGATGCTACCTGAAAATAGGGTTTGGAACTGCTGAGATTCCCCCAGTCATGGTCAAATTATTTTGTTTAATATCTAATAATATCACCCAAAAATTATTTTACAGTAAATATTCACTAGTGTTTAAAAAAATACTTTTTTGAACCTCATTTAAGAATTCATTTTTTTATGTATCTCAATTGTTACACGTGGGTACTTTATTATGTTCCTTAACTATAACCCCGTACATATTGTACTCCCGACACAATTTGAACCATTCATCACAAATTTCTTTTCTTTTAAGTAAATAATTCATTATTTTTTGTGAAATTCAATCTTAATTCATCGCATGATGGATTTGTCTTTTCAATCCCGTTGATGATTGGAATTGCATTTATCATATTTGCAGCACTGATTGGAATATCCCAAGGATTTGTTGAGGTTGGGGGTTTGCTTGTACCTGGGTTAATCACTGACATGCCGACTTTCTTTGATTACGATGATGTGACTGGCGACATGATACTTGATGTAGATGGCAATCCTGCATCAAATGAGAGAATTGATCTTTACTGGTTGTTGGTATCAATCTCGGTAATTATTCTAGTTGCAGTTGCAATGGTGGCAGTACTGGGTTATGTCTTTGAGATAATAAGATGGATTCATCCTGGCACTGCCATTGGAATCATAAAAAAGATTGTCTTGTTTCTGATTGTATTTTTGGTGTTTCCGTTTGTCTGGGATATTTACGCGATACTCATTGAGAATTTTTCATTGTTTTTGCTTGATCCGTTTGACTCTGGAGATGACCCGTCAAACAAAACCCTGGAGTTGTGGCGAGCCATGGGAAGCGTAATTCCAGTTGATATCTTTGATCTTGATGCATGGGCTTCAGCATTTACAGATCCTGGTACGTTTGCACAGGGGATGATGAAGGATGTTTTCCTGGCACTGTTTAAGGGATTTGCAGTGATGTTCATGACTGCAATGATGTTTATCATTTCTACAATACGGATTTTGCTGACAATAATTATTGCAATGTCAATTCCGTTACTGTTGACATTGAGTCTTATTCCAATGTTCAGGTCAGTCAAGGACATGCTGTTTAAGAATCTGATAGGACTGAGTATTGCACCTGTTTTTTCAGCACTTGTGCTGACTACTGGTTTGGCATACCTTGACTCTACAACACTTCCTGCAATGCAGGACTGGTTTGCGTCCCTTGCAGTAGGATTTTTGGCAGTGTTCTTCCCCGTTATGCTTGCACCGATGCTAGGTAATATCGTGACTCAAGTGGGACAGATGATGTCCACTGCTATTATGGCAGGCAGTATAGTTGGTGGCATGGTGGGGCAAGGTGCACTTGGTGGTGTCGCAAAGTCATTGGGAGGCACTGCAAATGGAGCAACTGCAATGGCCGGAATGGGAGGAGCTGCTACTCTTGGAAGTTTTGGTGGAGGAGGGAACTCTGGAATGAAACCGCCAATATCTTCACAGGAACTTGGAATGGCCGGAATGAGTGCTGCATCATCTCCTGGAATGGGTCGTATGTCAAGTGTGAGTACACCAATGGCATTTGGAAACGATGCGTTAACAAAGACATCTGGAGTAATTGAGCATACACCCATGTCATTTGGCGAGAAATTAAAGACTGGAATGAAAGGAGCTGTTTATGGTGGAGGTGCAGGTCTTGCAGCTGGAAGTCTAAGGGCAGCAGGTTATGCAATGCATGTGGATCAGGCAGTAAATCCGATGGTTCATGACATCCAGAATGTTGGAATGAACAAGGCATTTGAATCAGGACAGATTAGCGGTGCAAATCATTCTCTCAATGACATCTCAAAATCCATGACAGCAATGGAGTCACCACAAATCAATGTTGAAACAACTCAGACTGTAATGCCTGAAACTGGAGAGTCGGCCAGATTGATGACAAATCCAGGAGATGTAATTAACAGCATGGAGAATCTTGACAGAGTTCATAATAGATTTGGGACACTGGAGGGACAGCAAGAATATCTTAACGTTCAAAGAAATAATGTGCCCCAATTTGAATCCCTAAAGCCAGAGATACAGAATCAGGTAGATCAGAGACTAGTCGAACAGCTAGAAAAACATCCATTTAGTGCTGAAAAGATTGTTGATGAAGTTAGAGGCACACAAGGAAGAACTTTTGAACCATTATAAGAAAATAACAAATTTAGAAAAATTATATTGATGTGCTACCTACAATCTAAAAATAAAATGAATTAATAAAAATTATTTATTTTTATTTTGTTGTTCTTTTTCCCATTGTTTTATTGTCTTTTTGTATTCTTTAGGATCATAAAGTTTACCTGCATTAGCTCTCAAAACATTCAATGGCATTTTCACTAAACCTATCATAAATTCACAAGCAAACACATATTCCTGTTCAGTAAGATATCTGCCCAACGCACTAATCCAAGCTTCTGATCCTGTTGTGTAAAGATATCTCTTTTCTTCAGTTTCAGGTTTTAAAGTCCCCATAACAATTTCTTTAGTTAGCATTACATCATATAATGTTGGTAATGCATACCAGACATCTTGACCTTTTGTATTTCTTCTAATTATCGAAGGAAGACCATATCTAAATTCAATTCTTTCTTCTTCTAAAATAATTCCAACATTTGCAATGTTGTCTTTTTCATAACTTACTTGAATTTCTCTAGTTCTAGAATTAGGAAGTTGGAAAAAATAATCATTTAATGTAACCCATGCATTTCTTTTTTTATCATACCATGCATCATTCCATACATATTCATCTGGAATTGTACTAGGAATATTTGGATGCCTGAAAAACTCTGTGTTTTTTGAATATTCGATTGCTTTTTCAAGTTCTGTAATGTTTGATTTTGTTTTTGATATTTTTTCTATTATCTCTAATCTTTCTTGTTGCTTTCCTGCAGTGTCATCAAAACTACTCTCTAACTGTTCCAATGTTTTTTGGTTTTCATTTAGCATTTTCTCCAAAAATGGAATCTGGACTCCCTTACGAGACTTTTGATTCTTTGGTGAAAACATCAACAATATACGCCCCAATTTCTATAAAAGACCTCTTGATATTTTGACAGCACCAAAAAACAAGTATTTTTCTTATTGTTGACAGGCGTATGTTTCATCTCACATATCGATTTTAGGAAACTAATATTCAGCGGTGACTGCATACAGTATAATAGGGCCCTATATTATATTAATATTTAGGGCCCTATAAATTAAATATAACTGGATACTAGCTGATACAAGATATTGAAACTGCAGAGAAAATTAAATCGTAAAATAGGTGATGAGGCATATTTCAAATGGTACATACCTGTTTCGCCTGATGATGTTGCCAAATTAAAATGGAAAAAGGGTGAATCACTTTCTGCAAAGATTTCAGGCAAGAAACTAGTGATTGAAAAAGAATAACTAAACATACAAAGACAAAACATACTGAATTAATCCTTATTGCTATGTTGATTGTCTTTTATGCAAATCACTTCTTAAACTATGTGCAACTAGAATCTCACATTCTTGAAGATGAACTTGAAAAGTTAGAACAAATTACTAGAATCAATGTTGGATGTAACATAGTCTGGACTCCCAAAGTTGACTCTAAAAAAGAAGGAGAAGTATTAGGAAAAACAATTCACATCTATTCATGCAATTTGGAAGATGCAGTCCATACATTACAACATGAGTTTTTTGATATCCTGGTTTGCAGAACCAACAATCCATACGTTGAGGTCATCAATACATTACTATCTATAATATCTGAAAAGACATACCAGGAAAAAGAAGAAGTTGTAGAGATTCTAGTTCGATTAACCCGATGCTCTGGTTTGATTTCTGCGAAGAATGACCTTGCCGTTGCTTAGCTCCTTTACTATGTTCCAACCATTCTCAACATAGGATAACAGCTCATCTTCATCATGTGCAATCTTGTTTTCATATTCTCTGATTGGTTTTCTCTCAGTATTTTCTCTGTTTTTTCTTATCATATTCTGAATTGTAGTCTTGATGGCATCAATCTCGTTGTCAGTTGATGTCTTTGAAATGGTGCTTGGAACTTTGGTTATTCTCTGTTTTTCTATCTTGATCTTCATTGGATCAATCCCATAGAGTTTTGCCTGCTCTCTCCACATCTCCAGGAATAGTTCTTTTTTGTCCTTCTCGTTTGCTGTTTCATTATTCTCTTCAAATGGAATGAGAAATTTCTGGCTTCTCTCATATGCTTCCTTCATGTCTGCAATCAGGTGATCTGGAAGTCTGTGCTTGTTTGTGGTGTATTTTGCCTCAATGTCTCCCTTGTGGCCCATGAAAAACTGCCTATATGCGTGTGTTATTTTTCCCTTGGATTCAGCTAAAAGCAATTGTGTATCAAAGTATGCCCTGAGGACATATGGTCGCTCCTTTATGATTATTCCAAATGCTGCACGTATGTTGTTGGAAATTGTGTTTGTTGCCAAAAAGAACGTTCTTCGTTGTTGTGCGTTCTTTTTTGCTCGCTCTATTTTGTATCCTTTAAGGATGGTTACAACAGGAGAATCTGCATTGATTCTTTCACCGTTTGATATTCTCTCCCTAAGATACCCTTGCAAGAATCTGCATCCAATCTCTGGAAGATATGTAAAGTATTGATTGCCTGTCTTGCTTAGATTTGGCCTTACCATTATTCTTGCAGGAATGTCTGCAAATACAATGTCTGCACCATCCGATTTTATCTCCAAACCTCTGATGTCTGATAGTTTCAATCCGTCACTGGAATCATATTTTCCAAGCACCTGAGGACGAATTCCTGCAAGTGCAACAAATGATATCATTACCCTTTGCCTGGCAGATGCAGAGTCTAACACATCTCTAATCTTTGATTTTGTTGGGATTTCCTCGTTTTCCAAAGTTATCGGAATATCTGCGTTTTTTATTTTTATTTTCCGCATTAGCTTGACGTAGTTAAATGAAAGCCATGAGCGCAGTGCCTTTAGAATGTCTTCTATGTATGATGGTGCATATCCTGATTTCTCCAAAAACGAGACATAGTCCAATAGGGCATCTTCTACTTTTTTGACGCTATCAATCCCTATCTGTGCAAGTTCCTTGGGAGTCATGTCTGTCCTCTCACAGTAAACTCCCAGTCTTCGTAGTCTGACGTCAGCTGTCATGGTGCTTCCCCTTGCGATATTTTGGTACCATCTCTTGACGTCCGGATCAACAAGCAATTTCTTGTGTCTGCTTTTGGTTGGTTTGCTGTGTGTTTGATTTACTATCTGCATTTTATCATTCTCCTGCAGAACAATGATGATTTGTATAAAAGGGATGATTGCAGGTATCCATTCCTTGTAGACAATGGACCTGAAAAGGTATCCATTCCTTGCAAATGGTGGACCCACAAAGGCTTGCATTTGAAAAACGGTATCCATTACTTGGAAAAGGTGGACCGGATGGATTCCACTAGATATATTGTTGCCCAGTTTTCATTCATTGTGGGTTACCAAAAACCTTATAGGCACTCTCTGAAGGGTTGTGATTTTTGATATGTCTTTAATTAAGAAAACTTTTTCAGATTTTGATTATATTTTCAACACATAGAAAAGTGTCTTAACTTTTAAAAACTGTTTCAGCAAAGGAGCAACAACAAAAACCTTTTATCGATTACTTGGCGTTACACGCTACCGTTAAACGCCCTTACTTCCATACTATGATGGTAAGAACAGTGATTTCGCTGACTGTATTTATCAAGAGTAGACAGGGCGCTGAATCAAAATGGCAAGAGTCTGCCAAGAGCGTTGAACAAAGATCTAAAACAATAAATTTTCAAACAAGGACTATATTATAGAGTAAAAGTTTATTTTTACTTTGGAAAATCACTAAAATCTTGTCTAACGGATGTAGAAAAATTCAGGCATTATTTGTTCATAGAGAGTCTTAAATATGAAAAGCTCGTTTTAAATGAATCTCAGGATTTTAGGCAATTTTGAATCTGTTTTAAGATTCGGGCAGATGCACCCCACACAATTTGATTTTGATACTCAAAGGTATACATCTCTTGAATTATGTTATGAGATGGA
>Ga0224507_10001129_pt1 | contig 10682 bp, 16 predicted proteins | sample SF_Jan12_sed_USG_3_FD_170159 | JGI IMG/M metagenome (GOLD analysis project Ga0224507, IMG submission 170159) | Sediment microbial communities from San Francisco Bay, California, United States - SF_Jan12_sed_USGS_13 | ecosystem: Environmental > Aquatic > Marine > Sediment | place: USA...
TGAGCCGCTCTTTTATCAACGGCTGTGGCAACAACTTGAGGCGAATGGTAGCTGGCGAGGGGAGATGTGGAACCGACGTAAAGATGGTTCAATCTTTCCCGTCTGGCAGCAGATCAGTGTGATTAACGATGATCACGGTATCACCAACTACGTCTCCATCTTTAGCGATATCAGTGAACTTAAGGCGGTGGAGGAGCAGCTATCCCATCTGGCCCATCACGATGAGCTGACCGGTCTGCACAATCGCCTCTACTTTAAGGCACAGGTTGAGCAGAGTGTGCAGTCGGCTAAACGAAACCAGCATATGATGGCTCTACTGTTTTTGGATCTTGATGGTTTTAAGCAAATTAATGATAATTTTGGCCACGATGTCGGCGATCAGTTGTTAAAAACAATTGCGCAGCGGTTGAAAAATTGTGTCAGGGAAGAGGACACTGTGGCACGTATGGGTGGTGATGAATTTATTATTATCCTCAACCAGATTAGAGGGGGTGAAGATGCCACTCTGGTGGCACAGAATATCCTTGAGGCAGTGATGCGCCCGGTGTCGGTTAATAATCACATACTGACCCCATCGACCAGTATAGGGATTAGCCTCTATCCAAATGATGCGGAGTCGGTCAAAGGCCTGCAAAATGCGGCCGACCATGCCATGTATGCTGCAAAAGAGGATGGTAAAAATGGTTACCGACTCTTTTCGGCTTCTAGGTAGGTGTAGAGAGTGAGTCGCGGCTGCTTTTTATAATCAGTACTGACGCTAAGTGCGCATCAATTTAATTTTATACAAACCCTAATTATCCTTTAAGTTCAGAGATTGCGCTTTACGATTATGGTAAATTGGCTCTCATCTTATTTAGATTAAATCGAGAAAAAAATGAAACAAGTCAAGTTAGGTCAAAGCGGTTTAGAAGTGACCAATGTCTGCCTGGGCACCATGACCTGGGGATCCCAAAACAGTCAACAAGATGCAGATGCTCAAATTGAGTATGCACTCTCTGAAGGGATTAACTTTATCGATACGGCAGAGATGTATGCGGTACCGCCATCCCCTGAGACCTATGGCAAAACTGAAACGATGATCGGCAACTGGTTATCAAAAAACAGTCACAGAAGATCGGAATTTATCCTGGCATCTAAAATCGCCGGTAATGGCCTGCCTTGGATACGTAATGGAGAAGACATTACCGGAGAGGCGATTATTAAATCAGTCGATGATTCACTCAAGCGTCTACAAACTGATTATATCGACCTCTACCAACTCCACTGGCCAAACAGAACATCACCCCACTTCTCAAAGCATCATGTCGGCATGGTGAAATTTTCAGATGTCGATGCAGCCGAGCACTCCAATCAGATGCTCGAAATTCTTCAAGCACTCGATAGCTGTATTAAGGCGGGAAAGATCCGTCACTTCGGACTCTCGGATGACACCACCTGGGGCATTAATGAATATCTTCGGTTGAGTGAAAAACATGCTCTGCCACGAGCCGCATCAATCCAAAATGAGTTCAGTCTATTGCACACCAAAGATTGGCCCTACCTGGTCGAAAACTGTGTTCATGAAGAGGTTGCCTATCTACCGTGGTCACCGCTTGGTGGCGGTGTATTAAGCGGAAAATATATTGATGGTGCACGCCCCGCCGGTAGCCGATGGAGCAAGGTGCAACGTAACGGCCTGTTCCGTGATAGCGAAATGGCAAATAGTGCCGTAAAGCGATATGCAGAGGTGGCGAGAAAAAATGATTTAACGCCCAGTCAGCTCGCTCTGGCATGGTGTGCCCAAGTGGATGGAGTCACCTCCACTATTATTGGAGCCACCAGCACAGCGCAATTGAAAGAGGATATTGATGCATTTGATATCACGCTATCAGACGACCTGCTGAATGATATCAATATACTACTTCAACAATATCCAATGCCTTTTTAAAAACGACTATTTTTGTCTGTTCTAGTAGATAGCGATAATCTCATAAGTGAGTTTTTGATCGGCGATATCGATACTGATCTCATCATCAACAAAATGCCCCAATAGTGCCTGCCCCAAAGGAGCCGAAGGGGTGATGACGGTGATCTCTATATCACTGTAGATAAATTTCACTCCCCCGGCAGCAGGGCCCAGGAAAAGGTACTGCTCAACACTCTGATCATCCAAAAGAACGATCAGTGCGCCAATTGTTATTCGAAGCGGGTCGGAAAATTCAATCGGTTCGAGTGCCTTAAAGGCCGCCAGATCGGCCTTGCACTCCTCTACACGTTGAGCCTGTCCCTGAGCAAGATAAGATGCCTCAAGACCCAATGTGTCGTATTTATTCTCGGCCACATTCTCTTCATGGGTTGCCGTGTTATAGGCCAGCATGGCCGCATCAACCGCACCCTGATAGACAGAATCCAGTAGCTCGATAATCTGTTTATGCAGCAGTCCCTTATCCATCTTTCAGCTCTTTAATATTAACGGAGATATAACCGTTAGTTCGTTTCAGCGGCTTCCAGCTTAACCACGTTATCGGGACCGGAAATCACCTCTTCCATCGCCTCTATTTTTCCCTTACAAGCGAGAACCACCTGCTCTTTATTACGGGCTAGAATCAGGCCAAAATCCTCCGCCTTGTTCTCATCAACTTCTGGGACAATCTGCTTCAGAAGACGGGCGAAAACTTCGCCCAGCTCCAGCATCTTGTCATAGGCATCAGCCGACTTTTTATCGTCAAACATCGTATCGTCTCTGTCGCATTTCCACATTGCTATTACAGCCATTGTTCATGTCCTCTATTTTCCTGATTGAATGGAGTTACTCGTTCTCTTATTATTCATATTTCTAAATTTTGGGGTGCAGGCTAGTAGCGTCTTAGCAGACTGACCAATACCCCCTGAACCTGTACCTGTTCGGTCGGATAGTTCATCGGTTCCATCGTGCTATTTTCAGGTAGCAGGGTGACACTACCATCACTGTTATTTTGCAACCGCTTGAGCGTGGCCTCCTCGTTGTTGATCAGCGCCACCACAATCTCGCCGTCGCGGGCAGAGTCACGTTTTTCGATCACCACCAGATCACCATCCATAATGCCGATATCGATCATCGACTCACCCTTCACCGTGAGTGCATAGCAGGGATACTGACTGAGCATGAAGTCGGGCACCTCTAGAAAATCGGGTTGCGCTATCGCCTCAATCGGGCGACCGGCAGCGATGGCACCCAAGTGAGGGATCCCTGCATCGGCCTGTTCCCACTCAACCAGTCGAATCCCCTGACGCCCAGCCATCGGCTCGACCAGTCCAGCATCGATTAAGGCCTGTATGTGCTTATGTAGAGAGCCACGGGAGCTAAGCCCCAATTCATGGCACAGCTCATCGTAGGTGGGTGGATGGGTGAAGTGCTCGGCGTTGTGGTGCAGGTGGTTGTAAATCTCCTGCTGGCGGCGGGTCAGTTTCATTGGGATAGGGTCTATTTTCCAATTGTTTTCTAGCTGTTATTCATCCTAGCACAATAGAGAACAAAAAGAGAACAGAAAATGAAAAAAGGATAGCGAGCCGTATCTGTCTGGAAACGATTCAGGTCAAAATATCATCCAGTCGATTTAGATGATCTAAAAATACTTTTAGCTTTGCCGGCATCCACTGACGGCTGAGGTATACAAGATAAAGGTTTATGGTCGGAAACTGATTATCGATCAGTAATGGCACGAGCTGACCGTTTTTAACCTCGTCTCTGGCGATAAATTTAGGGATTACAGCAATACCTAATCCAGTGATAGCGGCCTCTTTGCAACTGAGCACATCATTAACCTTGAAGCGGCCGTTTAGATCGGCTCTGTGTACACTATCCCCCTGAGGATTAGCAAGACTAAAGTCGGGTCCCGATGTAAATTCGATAAAGTCAAAATTGCCAACCTGATCCAGATGGCTCAGCTCGCCATGCTCTTTAATATACGAAGGCGAGCAGAACAGACCAATTTCACTGCGCATCACCTTTCTGGCGATCAGGCTGGAGTCTTTTAGAGCACCAACGCCAATGTCAGCTCGCAAGGCGATATCGACCCGCTCTTTGATGAGATCGATATTTTCATAGCCAAGAATAAGCTCCACCTCGACCTTTGGATTTTCCTTCATAAAGGGCTGTATCAGCTCAGAGATAAATATCTCGGAAAAACTGTTGGGGGCCGATATACGCAACAGGCCAACCGCCTCATTTCCCAAAGTGGTGGTGAACTGTTCTGCCTCCTGTGCGGTTTCAACAATCTGTAGGCAGTATCGATAATAGCCCTCTCCCGCCTCGGTCAGGGTGACGGAGCGGGTGCTTCGGTTCAAAAGGCGCACCCCCAGGCGAGATTCCAGTTGGGAGAGCTTATTGCTGACCGTCGATTTATCCATCTGTAGCTCGGCTGCAGCCTTGGTAAAGCTTTGATATTCAGCGATTTTTGCGAATATTTGCAGCTGATTGAGGTCCATGAGAGGCCTTTATTGTTGTTGTGAAACAACAGTCTATTATGAATTCACATCATTATCATCAAAGAAAAAACAAACTACACTCTTCATCAGTCGGTTTAGGCCAGAACAGATATTCCAGATGTTTCGGGTGTTACCCGGATTGTCCCCTCCGGCAGCATTGCATCTATGGCCTAAACCGACAATTTATATAATGAATGAGGAACAGGTAATGAACGCACTTCGCTACAGCAATATCTCTGTAATACTCCATTGGTTGGTTGCCATCATGCTCGTTTTTGCCATGGTGATGGGCACAACATCGCTGGTGAACATCCCCAATGATGATCCAGAAAAAATCAATGCACTCAAAGGACACATGATCTTTGGATTTTTGATCACCACCTTCATGATTGTGCGTCTGATAGCGAAGATGAAGAGCATCAATCCTCCGCCTATGGTTACCGATAATGCACTACGCGATAAAATTGGTGCTTCGGTTCACAGTGCCCTCTACATATTGGTTATTTTGATGGGCCTAAGTGGCCTTGGTATTGCGCTACTGGCAGGAGTTCCAGATGTGATTCTAGGTGTAGAGGGTGCCTCACTACCAGAGACATTTAATGAGCTGTTACCTCGCTTGGCACATGGTGTGGTTGCCAAACTCATTATGGCGACGGTGGTGCTGCATGTAGTGGCTGCGCTCTATCATCAGCTTATCCTTAAAGATAACATCATCACCCGAATGGCATTGGGTAAACGGTTTAAGGATTAATCTTTCGCAAAAGATTAGGGTAGATCGTTCGATGGTTAGGCTTAAAGGGAGCGACTCCCTTTAAGCCCTTTTAGGAAAAGCTAAAAGACCCAATCCATTGAATCAGAGTTTAGATGTTTATCGAACAATGATGGTTAATGGACATATCTCAATGCCACCCTGTTCAGCACGAACACCATGAATATCTTTATGTGCTCTAAGCTCATCAATGGCATGGGTATAAGTTTTTATAGCCACTAATCCTTGAATTCTTAAATTGACGAAACCATTTTTTTCCACTTCAAAGGAGGCATTCTCATCAAGATCATTTTCAAATAAAATTTGTGTTAATGCATCGGTCGCATTTTGTTGAATAATGATCTCCTCTTTTGATAGCTCATTAGGGCCAGCACAACTAGAAAGTAATAATGTAATAAATAACAAACCTGAAATTTTAATAAAACATCTCATATTGAATACCTTTAATTATTCTTTATCATCCAAGGGTAAAATCTCTTCGGCCTTACCCAGCTTAATCGCATTTTGAAGAACCAATTTTTTAAAAAAGATAGTCTCTTGGGTGGTGATGTTGCGCGTTTCATATCGCTCACCATCATCAGCAATAATTTTGATGGACATGCCAGAGATCACGAAAGTTTTGCCGATTAATTTATCCATAACTGCTCTCTTTAATCTGGCATCTTATTTTCTGGTGGGCAGAGAGACTCAATCAACCGTTCCACATCTTGCGTACAACAGCCAATGCCCATTGTGGCATAGGTCTCTATTTTTACCTCTTCTACTGTTGTAGCACCATTGGCGATGGCATGGATAATATCCCGCCTAAGAACCTCGTTACAGGTGCAGAGATTTCGGTCTAAATCCTTTTTAAGAATCGGCGGAAGGTCATCCAGAGCATCGATGACCTCGGCGGTCTGTTCTTTAAACGGCATCATATTTTTGATGGATTTTGAATATCAATCGATCCGAACCTTTTTAGTCTCTTTGGCCTCTATCTTATTGGCTTTTAACCAGCGACTAAATTCAGATGGAATCGGAGCTCTCACAACAGAATTTATAATACGACTATGGTTAATAGCTTCACGCGCCTCTGCCGTGCGGTTTTTATTTAACGGATGGGTATTAAAAAACTCAACTTCACCACGGTCGCTATATTCGGAATTTAAAACATCAAATAGCCCAATCGCACCTTCAGCACTCCCATAAATTTTAACAAGACTATCTATCGCATCTTTGTCGGCCAGATGCTCATTCTCACGAGAATATTTCATTAAAGTGACCATGCTGGTTGTGCCCAGTAAATCATTCACCACACTGTTGCCTGATGAGGCGCCTAAAAAAGAGAGAGCAAGACCAATAACTGCGCCATGGCTAGCATTTAAAATGGGGTGGCGATGTTTAATATGGGAAACTTCATGGGCGATGATCATTGAGAGTTCATCTTCGTATTTAAGTTTTTCCAGCAATCCTCGATATAAAACAATATGTCCACCAAGAGTTGCAAAAGCATTAACGACATCGTCATTCACATAATGCACAGTAATATGCATCTGCTCTGGCAGGTTAAAGCTGTTGATTACTTTTTGGGATATTTTCGCAAGGTAGGGGGGCAAGGGTTCAACGCCCTGCATCTCTGTAAAGCTGGACATGGGTAGATTTTGTTCTACCTCAAATGGAATTTGATCGGCAAAATTGTCAACAACGAAAATAAGTAGTGAGACGATCGCAAAAATAGCGCCAATCACACCCACAGTGAGAATAACAAGCTCCTTTAATGGATTTGTCTTGCTTGTATTTATTCCCTCGGGGATCTCTGGGTTTGAGTACTCCATAATTTAACTAATTAGGAGTAAGCGCCGTTCCATATGCAAGAACTTCAACGGAACCAATTTTGTTTCTTCTGCCCTTATGAATACTTGCAGTCTCAAGTTTCAAATTAAAAACCATGCTGGCTCCGAGGCGGTCAGCTTCCTCTTTCATTCTAAGGATTGCTTCACGTCGTGCACGGTCAAGAAGGGTTTCGTACGAGGTCATACGGCCTCCAACAAGGTTGCGTAGACCCGCAATGAATCGTTTGAAATAATCCACCGAAATGACCACGCTGCCACTCACTAACTGGCTGTCAAAGTTTGGATTCCCCTGCGGTGGTATACGGCTCGCAATTGCTGGAATAGCGTTTAAAGTTTTTTCACGCTTACGTATTGAGGCATAGTGTGTTGACTCTGAATAGCGTCCAAAGCCATATCCTAAGGCAAGTAATGTAACTAATATAATTAGATCAGCCATAACAGTTACTCAACGATTACAGCAGTGCCATAGGCAAACAGTTCAGCAGCGCCAGCAGCAATGCTTGACGTAGAAAAGCGTATATTCAATACAGCGTTGGCTCCAACTGCCTTGGCTTGTTCAAGCATGCGTTCATGAGCCTCCTGTCGTGATTCCTGCAACAACTCGGTATAGCCTTTTAGTTCGCCGCCAAAGATGTTTTTCAGGCCAGCCATAAGGTCGCGACCAACATGCTTGGCGCGGACAGAACTGCCTTGCACCAAACCTAAATGTTTTGTGATTTTCTTCCCAGGTAAAATTTCAAGGTTACTGACGATCATTGATTAACTCCCTTTTTTTGTAAATATTATTATCTTGGTAAATCTCTATCTGCCTTGATATTTATCGTAACACTTAATTAAACGGAGGTCTTTAGGCTCTCTTTTTCCTAAAACATCAACGCAGTGTGCATCAACAGAGGGTTTAATCGAGCCTGGCTCCATTAATTATTTTTTAGAGCTAAACAACCCGTCAGTCTTCATTTTTTCAGCCACACGCTGTAAAAATTGTATGGCATACTTTTTATCGAGTAGAGCTGAATTTTTATTTTTTATAGTACGATCATTTTCAATCTGCGTGCTGGCGTTGACGCTGGCAATCCAGTTTGATCTTCTCCTGATTGGGTCTAGCAAGCGAACATCAAACTTATAATCAACCTGTGTGGTTTTACTGTTAGAACTTACATTAGAACTGTCGGCATAGATAAGCAGTATTTTATTATTGGCGGCAGCTTCATCGCCATCTGGTCTTACGATATATGTAAAAGGCATTCTATCTTTACTGACTCTAACTCCTGTCACGTTAATACCATAGGTAGAAAACACCTCTTTAGCATTGTTCATAAGGTATGTTCCAAAATCATTAAAGCCGGTTTCCTCAGATAAATTCGAATTCATTTCAGATTTATAATAGACAAACTCAAAGCTACTGATTGTTGCACCATGAATACCATAGTATCGAGAGGTCTGCACAGAGGGCTCTGCTCCGCATACGGAAACGGTAAGAGCTAATGTGATGATTAAAGATAGTCGGGTGATAAACTGCATAACGATTGATGTTCCTTGAATGAATTTAAATGTGCTATAAATTAATCGAGTCTAAAGAATAAGTGGGGACAGAAGAAGCTTTATTTGATTAGCAATGTGTTATTTCAATGCCTGACCCTGTCGATTTTGTCACGGTCTTTCGACCTCTTTTGCTTTACCAAGCCTAATGGCCTTTTGAAGCACTTGCTTGTTAATTAATTCGGTCTCTTTGGTGCTGATGTTTCGAGTTTTCCAGCTATTACCATCATCAGAAATAATTTCAACGACCATGTCGGGAAGCTCAAATTTTGTACCAATCATTTTATCCACAAATAAACCTTTTAAAAGTAAGGGTTGCATCCCCTTTATTTTTTGAAAGTCTCAATATGAGACTGGCCCCTTTTTTAACGCAATGGCTTCCTGGCAATCAACGTATATTCATCAATTGATTCACTGAATTTTATTTTTTCAATAACAGTGAAACCAGCCTGTTCAAGGGATTGTTCTATCTTCTGGGTTGACAGTATATTAATCAATGGCATAAAACCAAGTTTTCCGGCTAATCGGATAAGTTTTCCAGTGATTATACTTTTATCACCCAGGCATGCGGTTTCTAAAATAAATAGGCCATCCGGTTTAAGTATCTCATAGATACGCCTAACAGCCTCATCAAGGTCTTCATAAAAATGCAGCACATAAAATGCCGTGACGACATTAAAGCGACTCGCTTCAAAACGAGAATCAAAAATAGTGGCTTCTACAAAATCAACATTGCTAATTTCACGTTCAACCTTTCTTGTCTCCGCAATATCCAGTAATTTTCTGGATATATCAATGCCTGTCACATGCTTTACACTATTTGCAAGATCATCACACTGGGTTCCAGTAGCACAACCAATATCCAGCACATCATCATCCGATGACAGGTAAGATTTTAATTTCTCGATCTTCCTCTGGTAAGCATCAAGGTCAGCAATGGGTGATGCAGCATATTTTTTTGCGATCAGATTCCAGAATTTCTCAGGTGACGTTCTAAATAGCATGTGCCTATCCTATTTGTAGATAAAAGAAGCTTGCCCCTTTTATTTTTAATCCTTTAGTTTTTACACAGACCCCAAATCGTTTCAATTAAGTGTCGTGTCCACAGAATTATGTTTTAGACTTTGTAACTTTTGAAGCAGAACTTACTCGTACGGCAACAACTGTAAAAATAATTGCCAATGGAAAGAATATGGCCAACAAGATCAAAAGATCGTTTTTTGAGGCTGTGATTTCAATATTGCTTCCAGGATGGTGATCTACCCCAACATCTAAGATATTGAGTAGTCCAAGAATCCCAACCACCACACCACTCCATGCAGCAATTGCAAATAGCCAAAAACCAGTAGTATCTTTCAATCAAAACTCTCCTTCTAGGCGCGCAACTCTCTCAGTATATCCCAGGAATCAACCGATAGCGTACGCGTCGTGCATAGTTCGGATAGCCCGGTAACTCTTCCTGTAAAGTCTGGTCTTCAAGTCCGGTTCTAATCCCCGTGATGATGAGTGCCGCCGCCGCAGGAATCAGCGTCCATACTGAGCCCAGGGCAAGAACAATACCGAACAGTGGAAGAATATTTCCGGCATAACCCGGATGCCGCACAAACCGGTACGGGCCACTGTCACACACCACATGCCCTCGATCTGTCTGAATACGCACCACGCTGGAAAAAAAGCGGTTCTCAACCAATGCCCATGAAGCGAAAGCGTATCCGAGCGAGATCAAAATGAAGCCCGTCACGATGAGCCATAACGGAAATTCGGAGGACCAGTTATAGCGGTGGTCCAGCCCTGCGATGATGACCATAGGGAACACCAGACTCACCGCCATCAGTGGCGCAAGCACTTTGTCCCAGGATTTTGCGTTTTGGATATTTTCAATATTTTGTCTTTCGGATGTTATTCCGGGATGTCGTTGTTCCGCCCACATGCGCCCACCAATACCAGCGGCCAAGATCAGCATGGCATAGAGCCACGCCTGCCACCAGCCGAGGTCCCCACCGCATATGAATAAAATCAGCGGGATTAGGAGATACGCCACAACTAATCTGATCCACTGGCGAGGGGATACCGTTTGAGCGGCCTCTTCATAAACC
>Ga0224507_10001133_pt1 | contig 10664 bp, 8 predicted proteins | sample SF_Jan12_sed_USG_3_FD_170159 | JGI IMG/M metagenome (GOLD analysis project Ga0224507, IMG submission 170159) | Sediment microbial communities from San Francisco Bay, California, United States - SF_Jan12_sed_USGS_13 | ecosystem: Environmental > Aquatic > Marine > Sediment | place: USA: California...
TTAATCATAGTTAATGAATTCATTCTAGGCGGAGTTAGTTTAGTCTGGTATGACGTCAGCTTCCCAAGCTGAAGGCCGCGGGTTCAAATCCCGCACTCCGCATTATAATTCTCTAATTGCTTGTTCTATTATACCCCTATCTGGAGCCTTTGAGTAATATTTCAAATAATTTTTAAGATCATCTTTTGCAGCAGAATTTTTATTTTGTTTTTCTCGAAGATAAGCACGGTTTTTGTAAATTTTTGCAGATCTTTTTGAGTTAATTTCAATAGCTTTGGAATAACAATCTTCAGCCTTTTCAAATTGATTCGTTTTAAGATAAAAATTTCCTAGGCCATTATAACTCAAATATGATCTATTGTTGATCTCTATACACTTTTCATAATATTTTACACAGTCAGAGGAATTTTGTTCATTCATCATCGAGGCCAATAGATTTAGAGCAGTTGAGTTATTTGCATCAATCTCTATAGCTTGTTTTAATGATTCAAGTGCTTGAGAGGGATTTTTTAGAATATTTTGTTTCTCAGAAATAAAACATAGTAAATTTGAATTGTTATTAGAATTAGCTTCAAGTTTTACAGAAGACAAAATATCAGAAGGAGCCAAAATTATCAATAATTTTCCATCTTCAGACCATTCCTTCTCAAAGATATCTTGAGGTATTGCCCCTTCTTGTTGTTCACCTTCTTGATTGCCTTTTTGAATATAATGAAGAATTGTTTTTTCTTTGTCATCATAACCAGTAATTATAGAAGCGTGCTGTGTAATTTCAGGAATTCCTGGAAGAATTACAATTGGAGGAATTCCCAGATCAATAATTTTTTTTAATTCAATTAAAGATGAATGAATTATTTTACACGTTAGGCCATATCTTTCCGCAAATTCTATTCCTTCAATTAAAATACTCCCTTCAAATCCAGAGTATTTTTTTGCTGCTTCTATGGCTTCATCCATAGGTAATTCAATGTTCCAATATTTTGATACTACATTGATAGGTAATGGAAGACAAATGTTTTCTTCTTCAACAAGAGGTAAAAGCAATTCATGATTTTCGGGTTCCATAAAATAAAGAATTTTTCAGAGTTATTAAAATCAATCAGAGTGAACAGAATTTTTCAATTAAATCATTACCATCTTGACTCATTTCTGGATGAAATTGAGTTCCAAAAATTGGTTTTTTTTCATATTGAATGATTTCATATTTACAATTCTCTGATTTAGCAAGCGGCACTAGGATATTTGGTAATTTGGCTATCTCAAAACTGTGACTTTCATACACATCTAAAGAGCCACTACAAATTGAATTATCTTTGAAAGTTTGAATTAACTCATTTCCTTTTTGAAGATATGAAGTTTTTCTAATTGTGCCACCTAAAGTAAGAGCTAAAATTTCAGCACCATAGCAAATTCCGAGTAATTTAATATTATTTTTAATACAATATGTGATAATTTTAGAATTAATTTCATTAATTCTTTTTTCGTTTTTTCTCCTTCCAGAAAGAATGAAAGAATCATAATTTACAAGTGAATTTAGGTTTAGATATTGAGGAGTCTGTTTTTCAAATGGAATCATCTTTTTACTTAAAAAATCAATCAATTGTTTTGTATAGATAGAGCCGTTATCAACAACAAGAAGCAATTAGTTGCCTACCTCAATTGAGACATAATGCATCTCAGAAAGCCCATCTTTTACAAATACAGTTCCAATATTCAGATTTATTTCATCTTCCCACATGAAAACTCTGTCACTACGTGGCTTTACAAAGTCATCAATGAATTTAGATAGGAATTCTTCAGCATCTGCACGATCATTTTCAGTAAAGAAAAATAATTCTCCTTCATTAAATGATAGTGGAATCTGAATAGATGTGGGTTCAGATACAGCAATATCGTTCTCTTCAAACACTAACTTTATGATATTAATTCTGTCACTTCTAACTAGTTCAACATAATCAACATCAGCAGTAGTTGTAGATGATGCTACACCAGAAACTTTCTTCAAATATTCTTCAAATGCTTCTTCTTGAGTAGCGCCCAACCCAACAAAATATTCTCCATTAAATGCTGCACCTACTGCAGCAATAGTGCCCAATTGAGCAACTACACCGCCGGCACCGGCAGTATACACTGGAATAAAGTATACATCATGATCACCTACACGATACAAAATATTATCACCAATTCTTGGATTTCTCAAAAGTGTCTTTAGTTGAGCAAATTCTGGATCTCTATCAAGTGCTTCTCTTACTGCAGTTGGCCCAATCAATTTAGTTGTAGAGTTTAATGGAACTTCATAGAATTGTAAGTCACCTAAACTATCAAGATCATTTTCAACCACCATATATCCAGCAAGGTTTCTTCCCTGAGAGCCTTTTAATTCCAATGAAAGCAATCCTAAGAATTCAGTCTGTTTAAAACCAGGTGGCTTTGCTTCAACATAATAGGTATCAAGGCCACCAGGAATTTCATAGAACTCATTGGCTTGAATAAAAGTTTCAACATTAGTTACATGATAAATGTTGTACATCTCTGTTTTCCAATTAAATAATTCAACTGGATATCTAATTTGTTCTTCTAGCCAAGCTGGCATTGGTTGAAATTGGTCAGAATATTGACTAGCAAACATTTCTGAAAAGAAATCATCTCCAGTCTTGAGTAATTGAATATCACCATTGTAAGAATCAACAAGTGCATAGCCTACTAAACGCAAATAAGGATTACCAACAGACCAAGGAACATCTCGTGTATCAAATCCAATAATTAGCGGGATTAACCAATAAGAATTTTCTCCATCAGTTACAGGAAGTGAATCTAATTCTTTTCCGAATAAATCATAGAGGAAATATGGATACAGGATTTCCATTCTGTCATGTACGTCTTTGTATCTCATAATATGAACGGGTTCAGCTGGAAATGAAAGCAAAAAGTTTGGCTCAAAGATCCAACTGAGAGGTGGTGAAACATCCAATCCTCCTAAACCAGAATAAGATACACCTCCAAGTTCAGCACTATTTTGATTATCTCTTGAATTAGGATAACCAGACCAAGTTTGTTCAAACAATCCACCTTCACCATAATAAATTTCTCTTTGTTTGAAAAATTCACCACTATCAACAATTTGGCCATCGGTTGCTTCTAGAGTTAAAAATCCATTTGGAACATGAGTATAAACAAGATGTTCGTTATACCATCTATTATCAAGACTTACAGATGATGGTAAAATTGGCTTCATTGAAGCAGTCCAATACAAAGTATTGTTAAACCTGAGAATATCATTGTCTTCAAAGTCAACATATGGAATAAGTCCTATCTCAGGTTTTAATTTTGCAAATGCTGCCTCCCAATCCCAAACTCTAATCACATCAAGAACATCACTATTTTGTTTTACATAATTATCGATATTATTTGGAGAAACAGATGTCAATTGAACATCATGAATATTTTCTTGCACATTATTTAATTCGCCAAGATAGCGATTTACTCCAATTTGTTGAGCAGTGTATGGTCCTAAAAATTCAATCTTCTTTGCATCAGCAATACTGTTGTTAACAGATACAACTCCTGAAATAATAATTGCAATTGCAACAATAGTTAAAATTCTGATATATACATCTCTCTTAAACATATGAGTTAGCACACGTGCTCGAATTCTATCAACTATTGAAAATGCAAGTAATGCGAAACCTATGACAAGTGTGCCACCAATTACATATCTTGTATTATAATCAATTTGATCTGTAAAAAAGAGATTAAATCCTACCCAAACTATACCAATGCCAATTATTCCTTCAATAGTTGAAACATAATTTAGATATCTAGGTTTACCCTCATTGGAATCTTGTAAAAAGGATGTAATTACATTGATTATTCTATGAATTCCCACATACAAAACTAAACGTAATCCAATTGCTGCAAGTAATGGAGGAATCAAGATCACTAAAGCAGGAATCATTGGGACGACATTTTCTGATGCATAATTTGGATTATTTTCAGGAGTTACGAAGGGTAAAGAGAATAGTGATGGTAGATTTTCAATTCCCAGTGTATTTCCATCAATAAATGATATTGCTGCAAATCCAAACATAATATTTACAAAGAATGCTCCAAAAAGCAATATCTTTGTAATTTGCCAAAGAACAAATTGTGGGGAAGTTAATTTGTGATCTCTAAAACTTTTGATACTGGTTGAGATTGGTTGTTGCCCACCGCTTGCAAGAAATCCAATTCCTGTACTAATGGCATACCAGAAAATTGAAGATCTTTCTTTAATATTTACACGTACAAGAGCAATAGCAGATAGAATTATTGTAGAAACAAGAGAGTAATAGAGAGGTTTGCTGAATTGGTCACCGAATTCAGTAAAATTCATCGATAAAATAACTGCCTGATTTCCAACCATGGCGAAAATTGCTACCCCAATAATTGCAATAATACCTAACCTGATGAATTTTCCAGTATCAGGAGGCGGAGCTTGCTTATCAGTAGAGGCGCTATACAAAACCAAGTTTTGTTAAGATTTGGTAAATTAATGTCTTACCAGCAAAATCAAGCTATTCTAGCAAGTTTTTTACAAATCATATAGACTGCGGCAAATGTAGGCATTGTGATTTTTTCGTTAGTGTATGGACCAAATTTTTTATTTTTTAGTCTAAATTCTATAGGACAATTTGCAAAAACTTCTACTGAATCATCACTAAGAAAAGATGCTTCAGTGTATGGATCAAACTTTGATAAATCATCGCAATGAATTTTTGTAAGTCCACTTTTACTGTTAATGGATCCAGGTAATCTAAAGATTCTATGAATATCCATAGTTACGTTGGGATCAATTTTTACTCCTATATTTTCTGATACATCATCAAGCATTTTTTGAAAAGACGAATAACCATTTGAAAGTAATTCTGTAATTATTTTTGATCGTTTTGATTTTGAACCAAAAACTTGTTTTGAAAATCTTCCTCTCCATCCTTTCTCGTCAAAATCTGGAAAAGATGCACGATTTTGTTTGAGTTTCTTCATTCCAAACGTTTCAGGAATAGCTCCACGAAGTGAGATATAATCCACTAATTCTGATCTTTCCCTAGAACCAATTTGTTGAAATTGTGAATTGTATACATAGACATGAAATCCCTCATTGCCAGAAAAATAAACTTGAATATTTTCTCGATCTATTGCAAGATCATCAATTAAAACTTCGGATAGTTTTGAAACTTCAGTTTTTGAGGCATCAATGCAATTTTTACACGGTAAAGATTTTTTTTCTAATTTAGAGGAATTACATTTTAAACATCGTGTAAGATTTTTTGAAACTTCATTGCACTCATTACAAATTGATATTGTATGACTTTCTCTACATGATAAATTGAGATCTTTTGCATCAATATCAAAAATTAGATCTGCCTCTTTCCAATCTTTTTCATTCATTGGTGAATTGGGAAATGTATAGTATGCATTAGAACAATAAACATCAGATGGAACATTTTGTATAAGCAATAAATGCAATTCCTTATCATTTTTTATTGAAATATGACGAGTCATTCCTGAATTAAATTTCTGATAACCAAATTCTCTCTCAGATGTTCTTTCTGGAACTTTGATTTGATCAAAATGATTAAAGTAATATTTTTTGAACGAATCCTCTAAAAATTGTATATCATTTTCTTGCATAATTTTTTTTCCTACCAAATTGTGAGGGATTAACTATATTATCACAATCAGAGGTAATAAAACACAAACTTTGAGTTTTTAATTTCTCACATGAAGGACAAGAATATTGTGTACCACTTCCAGAAGTACCTGATAAGTGATTTAGCTGATAAAGTGTAACACGTTCATTATAATCAGGAGCATTTTTGAATAGTGGCGCAATTTGTTGAACTGATTGACCTTTTGATAAAAGAAAAGTTGCTAGCATAAATCTTCCGGAATGAGGAAGATTTTCACCTTTTTCAAGAATATCAATTGCGTGTTTTATGCATGGTGGATATTCTCCAGTAGTTACAGTGTAAGAAGGTGTAAGATCTTTGCCAATTGAAGTTAATTCATTCACTATATTTTCAAGTCCAGGAATCATAGGTGGTGTTGGTGCATTAGTAATTTTAGAGATAATATAATTGCCCAATTCTTTTCGAATTAATCTAACTGTTTTATCTGGAGTAAGCAATACTTTTCCATTTTCCACATGTCTATTGATTAATTTCCATTCTCGTTCATGAAAATCTATTGAATGTTTTAGATAATCTGATACAGGTATTTTAAAAAAATCATTTTCTTTTATTACATCAATATTGAATAAATCATAAATAATTCTTATAGCTAAATCAATTTTTGATTTATCAGACGCTTTTCCTAAATCTTTTTCAAGATGATTTTCTGCACGTCTAGATTCTGCAAGAGCGAATCTCTTGATTAGAGTGTGCATTCCAGTTAATTTTATCAATACTATTGCTAAAAGAAATGAGAAAATTTCTTTTTCAAGAACAAAAGATTTTGATGCTTGTCCATCAACAATATCAGATTTGTAGATTCCACCTTGAGTAGAAACTTTGAGCCTATGAAGTGCCTTTTTAACAACCGGTTCAAGATCAGGATCTGTTCCAAATTGGGATAATGGAAAACCTTTATCTTTTAGAATTTTACCAGCGCCCTCTAGGAAGGGATATTTTGCAAATTCATCAGTTCCTAGTTCCAACATGAAAGTAATTTACCAAGTTTACTTAAAAATCTGATTTTTTGAATTTTGACTCTGGTTTAAATTATGTTTTGAGAAAATGTAACATATGCAGGTTGGATGTCATGTCTCAATATCTGGATCAATTGACAAATCAGTAGATAATGCTGTAGAAAGAGAATGCTCCGCATTTCAAATATTTACTAGAAATCCAAGAGGTTGGCATGCAAAAGAACTAACCAAAGAAGATATTGATAATTTCAAATCAAAATTAAAAGCAAGTAAAATTGACAGATTTGCAACTTGCGCGCACATGCCATATTTACCAAATCTTGCAACACCCAAAGATGAGGGTTTTGAAAAATCGGTTAAAACTTTGATAGATGAAGTTGAGAGATGTGCACAATTAGGAATTCCATATCTTGTAACACATCTTGGTAGTCATTTAGGAACAGGTGAAGAAGCTGGAATTAAGAAATTGGTTGAAGGATTAACAAAAGCTGGAAAAACAAAAAATGATGTAATCATATTATTAGAAAACACAGCAGGGCAAAAAAATTCTGTTGGTTCGGATTTTAAACAGTTGGGAGAGATTTTCAAACAACTAAAACCTGCAAAGAAATTTGGTGTTTGTTTAGATACGTGTCATGCATTTGTGGCAGGATATGATTTAAAAACAGAAGAGAATGTGAAGAAAACTTTTTCAGAATTTGATAAACATGTAGGAATTGATAATTTAAAAATTCTTCATCTTAATGATGCTAGAGGAGAACTTGGTTGTAATCTCGATAGACATTATCATTTAGGTCTTGGTGGAATTGGGAGAAAAGGAATTTCAGCTATTGTAAAGTATGCCAACAAGAAAAAAATCCCAATAATTTTGGAAACTCCAATTGATGATGACAGAGATGACTTTGAAAATGTCAAAGTTGCAAAGGGATTTGCGTAGAAATTTATTCAGTGATTAAGTGAATGTAATAATGGATTACGAAGCAGTTATGAAACTAGCACTTGAGCGTGGATTTTATTTTCCTAGTTGTGAAGTGTATGCAGATGCACAGGCAGGATTTTGGGAATATGGTCCATCTGGAGTTAGTCTGAAAAATAAATTTCTAGAGTTATGGAGAAGAGAGCTAATTCGAAGAGATGGAATGCTAGAAATTGATGGCTCTCAAATAATGTCAAAATCAGTTTTTGAAGCTTCAGGACACTTGGGAAACTTTGCTGATCCAATAATAAAATGTACAAAATGTAACTCAACTTTTAGAGCAGATAGAACAATTGCAGAGATTACACAAATTGAAATTCCTGAAAGTGCAGATTTGGAAGAATTCGATAATGCTATTTCACAAAATAACATAAAGTGTCCAAAGTGTAAAGGCGACTTTGACAAAACAAAAAATTTCAATATGATGTTTAAGGTAGGCATTGGTCCTGAAGAGGAAGAGGCATATCTACGACCGGAAACATGTCAATCAATCTTCGTGGATTTTCCAAGACTATACAAGACAATGAGAGGAAAACTTCCTTTAGGAATTGCCCAAGTGGGAAAAAGTTTTAGAAATGAAATTGCTCCAAGACAGAGTCTTCTTCGTTTAAGAGAATTTTATCAGGCAGAAATTGAAGTATTTTGTAATCCAACAAAACTATCCAAGATGGAAAAGTTTTCAGAGATTCAAGATGTGACCATTAGGGTCCAAACTGATGCAGAACCTGTTTCCATGACATGTAAAGAAGCAGTGGAATCGGGAGTCGTTCCAAATAAGTTTGTTGCGTATTATTTAGGAATTTTAACTGAATTTTACGAAAAGACAGGAATAGACATTACAAAAAGTAGATTCAGAAAGCTGGGTGAAAAAGAAAAGGCATTCTATGCTGAGGTTGCATTTGATTTTGAGGTAGAAACAACAATTGGATGGCTTGAATTAGTTGCATGTAACTATAGATCTGACTATGATTTATCCAGTCATGCAAAAAAGAGCAAGCAGAAATTTGAGATAATGGATGAAGATGAAAAGGTACTTCCGCATGTCTTTGAAATATCTATGGGGATTGACAGGAGTCTTTACACCATTTTAGAGCATAGTTTGAAAGATGACCAGGAGCATGAGAGAATAGTGTTATCTCTAAAACCATATCTTGCACCAATCCATGTCGGAATACTATCTCTAGTAAAAAAGGATGGCCTAAAAGAAAAAACAGATGAGATTTACTTGAAAATTAAGAGAAAATGTGACGCATTTTTAGATCATTCAGGTGCTATTGGTAGAAGATATAGAAGATTGGATGAAATTGGAGTTCCGTTTGCTGTCACTGTTGATCATCAGACTTTAGAAGATGGAACTATAACAATTAGAAAGAGAGACTCGATGGAACAAAATAGAATCAAGATTTCTGAATTAGATTCAACAATAATTGGATCAATCGCATATCCATAATTTGATTATATACAATTTTTGGAAATTAATTTATTCAAAAAAAATCATAATTGTTGTAAAATGAAATCAGTATTTTATTTTTAAAAATATTTTCTATTACATTGCTTCTCGAACAAGTTTATCCTCGGATTTTAATATAATATTCTATTAACCAATAATTGGATCAATATGGATTAACAATTATTTTTTCAGTGCATTATCTATGCTGTTATATTTAATTTAGAGTTCTTGATCTTGGAAATTATCACTAAAATATCAAAGAACTTTTCAAAAGTATAATAACACTAATTTTTAGTAAATCTACATGAATACGGAAACTTTGAATAATAAAACTCAAGTTTCAATTATCATTCCAACTTATAATGAATCTCAGAATATCCTGAAAATATTACGAACAATTTCCAAACACATACCAAAAAATATTTCCACTGAAGCAATTGTAGTTGATGATAATTCGCCTGATGGTACAGGTAAAATAGTTGAAGAATATCTAAAAGATTTCAAAAAAGTAGCGGGTTATACAATTAACATAATTCATAGAAAAGCCAAGAACGGACTTTCTTCTGCAATTTTAAACGGAATACAAAATGCAAAAGGAGAAACAATAGTTGTAATGGATTCAGATTTTTCTCATCCTCCACAAATCATACCAAAAATGATTGAAGCGTTTAAACAATATCAATGTGATCTTGTTGTAGCTTCAAGATACATTACAGAAGGAAAGATCGAAGGTTGGACAGTAAAACGGAAATTAATGAGTAAAATTGCAATTATGATTGCAAAAAAAGGGTTAGGTGTCAAAATAAAAGATCCAATGTCTGGATTTTTTGCTTTTAAAAAAAATATTATTAAAGAATTAAATTTTGACGCATTAGGTTACAAATTTCTATTAGAAATTCTTGTAAAAACGAAGGGAATTAGTATAAAGGAAATTCCTTATACTTTTGAAAATAGGAAGTTTGGTTCAAGTAAGTTGGATAACAGTATAATTCTTGACTATGTTAAATCAGTCTGGAAATTATATAAGAGTAAAAGTACAGTAATATCAAACGAAAAACGTAGTTCGGTTCATTTTATTTCAAAAGCTGCACGATTTTTTACTGTTGGTGCATCTGGATTTATCGTAAATTATGTAATTTCAATGCTCTTTACATCTGGTTTAACTGAATTATGGTATCTTCATGCAAACATATTTGGAATAATCGTTTCGATATCATCTAATTTTATTTTAAATAAAATTTGGACATTTGAAGATAGAGACTTTTCACGAAAGAAAACACTGTCTCAATTTGGGAAATTTGGCTTGTTTAGTTCCTTAGGTGCATTAGTTCAATTAGGGATGGTATTTTGGTTAGTGGATTCTCACAATATTGCATACCCACTTGCCTTAATTTCAGCAATTGCGACCGCAGCTTTTAGTAATTTCATCTTGAACAAAAAACTAACTTTCAAAGAAAAGCTTTGGAATTAGAGTGAATTTTAAAAAATTAAAACAAAAAGAATGAACAATTCGTCCTAATCAGTCTACTCAAAGGTAGAAGTAGAGGATTGTG
>Ga0224507_10001134_pt1 | contig 10658 bp, 5 predicted proteins | sample SF_Jan12_sed_USG_3_FD_170159 | JGI IMG/M metagenome (GOLD analysis project Ga0224507, IMG submission 170159) | Sediment microbial communities from San Francisco Bay, California, United States - SF_Jan12_sed_USGS_13 | ecosystem: Environmental > Aquatic > Marine > Sediment | place: USA: California...
TCATCAAAGCTTCCAGGATGATCAACCAACGTTCTTGCTGACGCTTGGAGAGGTTGAGTTGGCGGATTTTTTGTTGTGCTTCATTGAGGTCAGCCACCATGGGGCGGCCTTGGAAGCAGGAGGTGCGGTTTTCGTTACGAACCAGGAAATCCGCCCGCTCAAGCCAGCTGATAGCGGTGATTACCTTGGTGGCAGCCATGGGGTCATCGGGGTCAAAGGAAATATCCGCTTGCTCGGAGCTCAGGAGCTCACCAGGGGTGAGGATGATCTCTCCATCCTTGTTGCAACGGGCCATGCGCAGACTGCGTAGGATTTGTTTGATATCGTATTGTTTGACTTCCGAGAGGGCGTTGAGTTGGAACTGCTTTTCAATATCGTTTTCATCATAGAGTAAAATGCAATCCGCTTCCTGGCGATCCCGTCCGGCACGTCCAGCCTCCTGGAGGTAGTTTTCCAAAGAACCCGGGATGTCGTAATGGACCACCAACCGAACATTCTCTTTGTCTATGCCCATGCCAAAGGCGTTGGTGGCACAGATCACGTCAATGAGCCCATTTAAAAAATTGTCGAGAATGTGCTGTTTCTCCGGAGCTTCCATGCCGCCATGAAAGGCACCGGCTTGCCAACCTGCTTCGGTTAGGGCCTCGGCAACGTATTGAGTGGTTTTGCGGGTGGCGCAATAGATGATGGCGCAACCTTTTGGTTCATTTGTGAGATATTGGTGAAGCAGCTCGTTGATATGCTCGATTTTTTCATGCTTTGATATGTGAGTCACCGCAAAACGCAAATTATCCCGCTCTACGCCACTTTCAAAAAGTTTGAGGCGCACACCGGGTTCGGAGCCGAAAAAAGCTATGATTTCTTGTTTAACGTCGGCCTTGGCAGTGGCGGTGAAACACTGTATCGGGGGGATGGGCATCTTGTTCTCTTCCGCGAACTCCTTAATAAAGCGGGCCGCGTAGAGATAATCGGGTCGGAAATCATGGCCCCATTTAGAAAGACAATGGGCTTCATCAAAGACCCAGCAGCCGATCTCCCGTTGCTGGATGGTATTTTTAAAGGATTTGCCCCGGAGTTGTTCAGGAGAGACGTATAATATTGCGATATCGCCAAGGGCCACATCGCGTAATACCTGGCCCCGTTCAGGGGAGGTGAGCAGGCCGCAGAGGGCGGCGATGCCGGGAAAGCCGGTGCGATTGCGCAAATTATCGACTTGGTCTTTCATTAACGCCTGCAAAGGGGAGATAACAATGGTGAGCAACCCCCGTCGTTGATAGCGCACCAGGGCCGGAAGCTGGTAGCAAAGAGACTTGCCACCGCCTGTGGGGAGGATGCCGAGCAGGGAGTGGTCCGATATGGCATGACGGACCAGAGATTCTTGCAGACTTTCGCCCTCACTGTCAAATGGTTGGGGACGGAAGTTTTCAAAGCCGAAATATCGTTGCAGCTGTCCCCGTGGATTATGGGTGGTGGTACAATAGGAACAGGTGTCGTCTTTACAGGGACGGTCACGAAGTGCGGCGAGTATTTCAGGAACGACGGGGAAACGGCGGCGCACCCAGGGCGGTAAAACCGAATTACCGCTCGCCACCTGTAACCAGGCGAGACAATAGGCTAGGGCGATCCTGCTGTCTTGGTCGCTTAACCAAGGGTTGAGTCCGGCATGGAGCGCAGTTTGGCAGCACGAGTCTTGACAAAGTTGGATGGCTGTTTGTTCGGCCTGTTCAAGATTTGGCAGAGCTGCACCAAGTTCATTAAATACGCTGGTTAAACCGAAGAATCGTTCTTGATCCCCCAGACAGAAGCGATAGAGATTGATCAGTCCAGGTTTTTGTTGACCATATTGACAAATAGCCTCCCATTCATCATTCAGCAGACTTAAGGCTAAACGGGCATCAGCCACCGGGTCGTTGATGGCGTCGTGAACCAGCTTATAGTCTTTAACCAATCGGTGATACGGATTTTCCGGAAAGGCTAGGGGGGAGAGATACAGGGTATCAATGACCGGTTTGGCCAGAAACTTCAGCTCGACTCCTGTATGGCGGAGAAGGGGAAGGTCGTGATCAAGGAAGTTATGACCGACAAGAAACTCGGCTCCTTCGGTAAAACGATCCAATGCGGCCAAAGCAGAAGCAGTTTTGGTGGTGCATTGTTCAAGACGCAACTGCTGGTCACGAAAAAGAGCACCAATATGAAATATGGCCCCTTGTTCATTAACTTCAATATCCACACAACAGCAACGAGCAAGAAATTGCTCCCGATCCTTCAAACGGTCAAACTCCTAAGGGGTAGATGTTAGACAAGAGAAAACAATTATTATTTTCTGATGAAAGCATAACCCAACTATAAATGAAAATAGGGGATTTGTGGAATAGATTTTTTTTATTACAGAAAATAAGTTGGTTACGACAGGGTAGGGCAGGGGCTCGTAAATACTGTTAAAAGCAATATCGATTTATAAATGGTGGGTAGTATTAAGGGCCTCGGAAAAAATAAATTATCCCATCTGGCTTGTCTTTTTAGCCGTCTTCTTTGTCAAGGCAACAGTTACATAACGCAGCTATGCGCCTGTTACCTCATCTTGAAGACGACTAAAAATCCTGCGCCATTTTGGGGTATTTATTATTTTCCGCGACCCTAACTCGTGGTAAAAACAACATTAACTTCTGTTTTCAAAACAAGGAGCTTAATCCTTTTTCCCACATAACTGCCAGAGAAAACCCGAAAAAAATAGTATATAACAAAACATTTATGGAGCAAAGACCAAGTAGAAAGCGAACACAATAATTGCCGCGACGATGCACCCCCCCCCCCGAGCATAAAACAACGGCAATGATATTGGAGCGGGTGCATTGTGTATTTAACCCTACATCCAGGTATGCTGGGGACTTCCCGTAGTTAAATAGTGTTAATTGAAAGAAATAGATGTCTTTTTAAGAAAAGTCGTTGCTTGCCGAGGAGTGGTGTAGGGGCACCCCCCTGTGGGTGCCCGGCAAAACCGAGAGCTCCCCTTAAAATTCTTGTAACCGTCCACCATGTTAAAAAATAAAGTTTCACAAAATCAAGCAAGTAAGCATTTATCAGTGCTGCGGATGTATACAAACAGGCCGATGAACAATAGTTAATCCAATATAAATCCAACCTATCGCATACAGACATGGTGCTAGTGAACGCTAACAACTTCACAAATCGCCAACATCATCCCCATGGGTACATCCCATAGCCGTCAGGCTAAGACCTGAAAGCGAGAAAATAAGTATTAGTTAAGGCAAAACCTTGGGATGTCAAAAGGATCCCCCTTTAATCTAAACCTGTGGAGCAACGGCAATTCGATAAGAGCTGATGCGTTAATCATTTAATCTTATATTCCTAATGCTGCGGGCGGGCGTAGGGGCGATCCTTGTGATCGCCCTTCGGCTGGCTCGCCTTAATTCATTAATACATTGTTATACTATTTGTTTCCAGTCTTAGCCTGACGGCTATGGGGTACACCGCTTTCACTTGCCTTCCTGCAATTATGCATCACATTCTTGCATGATCGCCAAGCTGTTTTTCTAAACCTGCCTACCATCCCCACACCTTACTCTCCCACGGCAACAGAAGTCCCACCTAACGTACCCTTTGACCATAGGAAAGGATAGGAAAGGATTGAGCTGAGAAGCAAATATGATTTACCCTCTATCGCGTATCATTATTTTAAACCGAACTTAAATAAACAGTTGAAATTTAACTTTCTATTTGAAATGGCGTAAAATTATAGTTAATTCCTGTCACAAATCAAAAGAAATTTGTAACACGTAATGCTTCGTAGAGAACTATGTATCACTCCGAAACCCATGCTATGCAGTGGTTTTAAAATATAGGACAAAATATATCTTGTGAAATAAATTTCTACAGAATAAGGTAGATAGAGAATAAATCATGAAAATGTTATTTTATATTAACCTCTTTTAGCCAAGCCTCTGCGGCACAGGAGAAGGGATATAAATCACTTACATCGGAGATGCGCAGAAACTATAGATCTCTTTATTATACTTGAAAAGAAAACTGCAAGCAAAAAGAGAGCAGTTTTCAGCTAGACATTGCTAAATAGCAATAATCATATTTAGAGGAAATACTAACGATAGGCGGTGAAAATCTTAGCCTTGGAGAAGAATAATGAAAATCGCATTTATTGATATACAGAATTTCAGAAAGCTTAAAAGCTGCCGTGTTGAGCTTTCTGAAAACAAAACATTGTTTGTAGGAGCAAATAATAGCGGTAAAACCTCGGCAATGGATGCCTTGATTATATTTCTCAAACATACTCGTCAAAAAGACTTATCTACAACAGATTCTACGCGTTACTACCTGAGGCAGGAGCCCAGTGCGGTAGTTTCGCATGCTTGGGAACTGTACGAGGGGGCCGGGTAACCGGCATTCCTACTGTGCCGAGACAACAGACTGATTTGATGAAAATATGATTTGAACAATGGGTCCAATGTGAACATTCTGCGGACAAGCCGCAGATGTTCACGTTAGCTGCAAAACACACGGAGACTTGGATAGTCATAATGATTAAAACAATTACAATACGGAACATAGCCAGTTACGACCCCCAGGGAGTAGTCATTGACGATCTAAATAAGGTTAATTTTATCTATGGCTCGAATGGGAGCGGAAAGACAACTATTTCTAATCTTATTTCAGAAGAAGCTGTACCGTGCTTTTCTGATTCACAAATATACTGGCAGCACGATATTAAGGTTAAGAGCTTAGTATACAACAAGGCATTTAGAGAAAATAATTTTGGTAAAGGAACAATTGAAGGTGTGTTTACTCTTGGTGAAGCCACCAAAGAGGAAATAGAGCTTATTGATGAAAAGAAGAAAAAATTAGAAGAAATCAAAAAAACCGGCATTCAAAAGAAAGAAACACTAGAGAAACAAGAGAAAAATAAGAAGAAAAAGGAAGACGCATTCAGGGAAAGTTCCTGGAAACAAATATATAAGCATCATGAAAGAAATTTCAAGGAAGCATTCAAAGGCTTTATGCAAAAAGAAAAATTTAGGAGCAAATTGCTGCTTGAGCATAAAAATAACGAGCAACCTCTTCTTGAATTAAATGTTTTAATCGATAAATCAGAAACAATATTTGGCGAGATACCACAACGATTAGCGTCTATACCGAGCATGGACTTTGCTCGCTTAGCACCAATTGAAGAAGATAATATTTGGAACACAAAAGTCATAGGGAAAACCGACGTTGATATAGCCACACTTATTCAGCTCTTGAATATCAATGACTGGGTGAATCAAGGCAGGTTACTATTGCAGGAAGATGAAACATGCCCCTTCTGCCAGCAACCAACGATAACTCAGAGTTTTAGGAGTCAATTGGAAAGGTATTTTGATGAGACATTTACAAAATCTACTGCAAAAATCAAGCGCCTCAGTGATGAATACAAAACGATAACAGAAAGCCTTAGGTATAGTCTTGACCAAATAGAAGCATCAGAAAAAATCAATAAAAACACAAAACTTGATATTAATCGGTTCTTGTCAGAAGTGAAAGCTCTGCTAGGTCAGCTGTCAACCAATATTGAAAGACTCTCGACTAAAGAAAAAGAGCCCAGTAGAATTGTAGATATTGTTAGCACCAATGGACTAACTAATAAGATCACAAACACCATACGTGAAACCAATGATATTATTCAAAAGCACAATAGTATAGTAGATAATTACCAGTCTGAGAGACAAGTCTTAATTAATTCAATTTGGAAGTATGTAGTTGAAAGTTATAGGGAAGAAATTGAAGAATATGAAAGCAACATTACTGGGCTATCAAAGGGAATTGAGAATCTAAGTCAACAGTATCTGGGGAAACGAATGGAATACAAAACCCTTGATGCTGAAATTAAGCAACTCAGTAATAATGTAACGAGCATCGAACCCACAATTCATAAAATAAATGCAACCCTTAATCAGTTTGGCTTTTTGAATTTTGAAATAGTGCCATCTAAAGAGGTTAAAAATCATTATCAGTTGCAGCGTGAAAATGGAGAATTGGCAGAAGGATCTCTAAGCGAAGGCGAGATCACCTTCATCACATTTTTGTATTTTATGCAACTTGCTGTCGGGTCAACTAATAGGGACGATATTGCGGATGAAAGAATATTGGTAGTAGATGACCCCATATCAAGCCTTGATAGTACAGTATTATTTGTGGTTAGCACTCTACTCAAGGGTGTTATAAATAATATAAAGAAGAATGAAGGAAATATCAAACAATTAATTCTTCTGACTCACAATGTATATTTTCACAAGGAAGCTTCATTCGTTAATGGTAGAGAGGAAAAGAATAACAGCACAAACTATTGGATACTCAGAAAAGCAGATCGCCATACCACTATACAGTCCTTTGGCAATGAAAATCCGATAAAAACATCTTACGAACTTTTATGGAAAGAATTAAAACATAGAGAGTACAACTCTGGTGTTACTATTCAAAACACCATGAGAAGAATTATTGAGAATTACTTCAAAATACTTGGGAAGTATGGGGATGATGATTTAATCAAGAAATTTAAGGATAAAGAAGATCAAGAAATATGCAGGTCATTAATTAGCTGGATTAATGATGGCTCTCATAGCATTACAGATGACTTATATATAGAGCTACAGGCCGATGCTATAGATAAATACTTAAAGGTATTTGAAGATATATTTGTTCTTACCAATCACGAAGAGCATTATAAGATGATGATGATTTAGAAGATGAGAGGGATCAGAAAAGCAGCTAACCCAAGCTCGTGACTCAAAAGGTTAAAAGTGTATAAAAGCAGGGGCTTATCCACTAGTTTTACGAAATCCTAGTCGATCAAAGTCAACGACCTAATTTTCAAAGATAATCTACAAATTCTATCCAGGGGGTCAAGTCTCATCTTGACCTTACTTTCTACTTTTTATAACCTAACAGAAAGAGTGAAACGGAGATTTGACCACATGTTTGTACAAACATGTTAACATGCACGTTACCCCCCCCCTTTTTTTTTAAAGCCCTGTCAGCATTAAAGGCACCCCCAAAGCAGGTATAATCTATCTTTTTATTAAAATATGGAGTTTCTAAAAAACCAGATAGCGTATAATTTGCCGCCCGACCTCCCAGTGATTTCTTCTTCTCGTGTAATGCTTTCGACTATTATTTTTTTAAATATTTTTCGCCCATCTCTTTGCTGTTTCGAAATTATTAACTAATTAGCCGGACTTGCAAGTAAGAAAATGATTATCATTATCTAGGTTAAAAAGGATATACGTGATACGGTATCGTATGTCTACAGTGTAATTCACTGGTGCTAAAGATGAAACACACCGTAAATATATCCATATGAAGCTGGAGGAAAGGATGATTGTTGAAAATAAAATAAAATGGATTGTAACTGCTTTTTTACTGCTAGTTCCTTTATCAGGTCAAACAAAGGCCGCGAGCTCTCCTCTCAGGCTTGAAAATCCGACAGTGAAGCTTGAAGTGGAACATATCAAGAAAACGATAACGTTTAATGAGAAAAAAAATGACTTGTTACCCAATCGACCTGCAATCATCAACCTTAGGAGATCAACTGCTGTCCGAGTGGTTATAAAAGATAATAATCCCCTTTTGTTTACATATCAGGGTGTCGCATCGCCCAGCACCACTGTTGATTACGAAAACGCCCTTCGGTTAATAACTCAAATCAATACTGTCTTGGAACTTGGAGAGGGTGATTCCAGCATCAAGTCACCCTCTAAAGAGTTCGACAAAGTTAATGGGAGTTCCATTTCGATCAGTAATGAAATTAATTGTTATGATGAAGATATTAAAAAAAATAATCAACAATCAAAGGATGCAAGACCAATTGAGGAACAGTGCAATTCGGTCAGCGATACCTTTAACGATGAACTATTAATGCGTTGTGTCAACCGGTTGGGCTGTTATATCAAAGAGCAGAAAATGCTAATTAACAAACCCATTGAAGACCAAAAAAAAGCGGTAGATAAATGGAAACTTGGACTGCTGAAGACCGGAATAGACGCCCAACTCAATAACGGAATTATTTTATTAGAAAGGCATGGAAAACTGAGAGCTGTTAAAAAACAAGTGGAAAACGGGACAAATGGAGGTGCTCCAAATATCGCCAAGCAAGACGGTAACAGAGTCTACCATCTCGCCTCCTTGATTTCTTTTAAAAAAAATATGAGCCAAATTTATAATAGTGTAAATGGCTATGTGGCAGCGGTTAAATCTGCTGGCCAGGGAAGTGAAATAGCGGTGATTGAACTCAATGATATAAGGCTGCAGAGCGAGTTGGCGATTACGGTCGGTCGTAACAGCTCATTAGACTCATATTTTACTCCCGCAACTAGGGCTATTCAGGATGCCAATATTGGAACTTTAAAGATAGTCTTTAAGCGCGAGACATTTGTTCGTTTAATGATGTCTGCCGGAGCTGTTTATAGTTTCGTCGACGATATTGAATACAAAGTTCAAGAAGATGCTGCCGGAAATCGTACTGTCGGTGAGAAATCTGATAATTATACAGCGGTTAGTGGAGCAGTTATGCTCAATATTATACCTGAACGGTTATTTGAAAATAATTTTGAGCCGTTTTTACAGGTAGGGGTGTCTCCTGATAGTGATAACCTTGGTGTTCTTTTGGGGTTAGGGTTTTCTATATATCCATTTTCAACCCAAAGCGGGGAGGTGAGGCGATCCATGACCGTATCAGGTGGAGTAATAATGCAGCAGGTCGAAAGCCTGGAAGGTGGCCTATACGTTGGGGCTCCTTTAGTCAGACATGATGATCTGAAAACCAAAGATGGATGGGAAAGCGGTTTTTATATCCAATTCGGAGTTGATATAAATACTTTGTGATACAGAGTGATGTTTTATTCTGAGGACACCTTACTTATTTGCTGGTGCGCTTGGGGTTACTAAGTAAGGGGTCTCCAGAATTTAAAGATTTATTCTAAGGCAAATTGTAAACGACCGGTAATCTCCGGTGGTGACAGCAAAGGTAAAAATGATAAAATACAAATGGGGTCGGACCGAAAGCGCCGATTAAAACCGGTAGAAGATAGAGAATGAAAGAGTCTTATGGTGAAGGTCTAGCAAACTACACCAGCCTCGAGTCATGGGCAATTGCAGTAATGTGATGGCTGAAGCGTTGACAGAGGGAAGCACAGGCGGGCTATTGAGCTCCGAAATCACCGTTCTCGGGTGCCGACTACGTGGTCTGATGGGGAAGGCAATACGTTCTACAGCGTTATTATGCGAGCAGTGGAACAGCCCGGCGGAGTCTTAGAACCAGGCATGTGTGGACATCTTTTACGCGGGAATCGGGAGACCCTGCATTTGGCCTTTGTTTAGAATATCTGGGGTCAGGTCTTGAATCATCAGTCTTTGCAAATGGAACTAAAGTGGGGGGGAGAATGAAAGGATGGTTAGAGTCTCGATAGCTGATAATCCAAGACCTGACCTGCCCGGTGTTTACGTTGCCAAACAAACTGAAAATGAGGAAATAATCATGTCCAGAGTCGAGATAAACAAACAAGCGCCCGAATTTACTGCTCCTGATTTTAATGGAAACAGCGTTTCACTTGCAGATTTTACCGATCGGGTCAATGTGCTTCTGGTTTTTAATCGAAGTTTTTCCTGACCATTCAGCCGCAGGCATCTGGCACAGTTGCGCCAGGATTATCAGGACATCGCAAAACTGAGTGTGGAAATAATCGTTGTTGGATCAGAGAAGCCCGCATCTTTTCAGGAATATTGGTTGGCGGAAAATTTCCCGTTTGTCGGGTTACCTGACCCGGATCACATAATTCAACAACTATATGGACAAGAGGTTAAGCTGCTCAAGTTAGGCAGAATGCCAGCACAGGTGCTTGTCGATAAGCACGGCATAGTCCGGTATGTACATTACGGCGACTCCATGGCGGATATTCCGTTGAATAATGATATTATGAATCTGATAGAACCATAGAACCATAGAACCATAGAATCAGTCATGGCTAGTCACATTTCTAAATACTTTTTGCGCATTACTGGTCGTGATGAAATATCATAACCAGACACTATCAGCCGGACCAATGGAGGTGGGTGATTTTTCGTAGGGCTGTGTACCTGCCTTGCTGCTCCCCAATGTTTTCCGGTGGCCGGTTAGCTCAATGATATCCGCGACACGATGTCCCGTTTTGTGTGTTTCCAGCAGATTGTTATTGTTGCAGCCACCCGATGTGTCCCCGCCGAAGTCCTAGGGAGGCGTTCTGTCGTTGTGCTGATGATGGGGTGCAAAGCCCGCCTGACAATGTACCGAATTGGGAAGAAATCCTGAAGTGGAACCCTTCCGGTAATCTCGACTGGTTAAGAGCTAGGATAGGGCAATATGGCGAGAGTAGGCAAAGGGCTTTATGTATAGAGGCCAGGATTTTCAGCGAATACTTTCATGGTTCCTATAACAAGCACCACCGGTATTGCAATGACGTATCCTTTCGAAATCAAGATCGATAAGAGGCCAGGGCAATCGCATCAAAATAATCAACTAAACAGGAGATTAGCCAAGTAGCTATTATCCCATCCTGCTTTGAGACGTTTATTTTTGACTCCAAGTTTTGTTGATTTGTCCTGACGAATAAGATTGA
>Ga0224507_10001136_pt1 | contig 10653 bp, 8 predicted proteins | sample SF_Jan12_sed_USG_3_FD_170159 | JGI IMG/M metagenome (GOLD analysis project Ga0224507, IMG submission 170159) | Sediment microbial communities from San Francisco Bay, California, United States - SF_Jan12_sed_USGS_13 | ecosystem: Environmental > Aquatic > Marine > Sediment | place: USA: California...
CGGGCAAAACAACTTTGTTGCGTTGTATGGCAGCGCTGGAGCATCCGCTTTCTGGGACTATTCGAGTCCAGTCTATGGATGTACATGAATGCCCCCGTGAATCTCATCGGATGATCGGGTATTTATCTGATTTTTTCGGATTATATAACGAACTAACCGTTAGGCAATGTTTACTTCATGCCGCTGGTGCACGGGGTATATCCTATGAAAAAATAGAGGGTGTGGTAAAGCGGGCTGCGGAACGGTTACAGCTCTCCGATAGGTTAAAGGTTAAGGCTGGAGCTTTATCCAGAGGGTTGCGCCAACGGCTTGCCATTGCCCAGGCTATTGTTCATGATCCAGAGATACTACTGCTTGATGAGCCAGCTTCCGGCTTGGACCCTGAAGCCCGTCATTCTTTGGCGGAGCTGTTTTTGGCCTTACGTGAGCAGGGAATGACCTTGGTGGTTTCATCTCATATACTTTCCGAACTCGATGAATATTCTACCCATATGTTGGTGCTTAAAGACGGTCGCATTGTTGATGATAAATCAATGCAATTGGCAAAACATCATCCTGAATCGGTAACCATAGAAGTGCACACTGTAAGTGTAGTGGATAATTTTGCGATGATTTTATCCCAACTAAACGGGGTGTGGGATGTTACGGTAAATGGAACAGTGGCTGAATTTACTTGTGATGCCGATAATGAAAAACAACATGAGCTGTTGCGAAGTCTAATCCAGCGTGATATTCCGGTGATTTCCTTCACGGAAAAAACCTTTAATATCCAGCAAGCTTACCTTAATACTGTGCAAGAAAAAACTCAATAACGGAGTTTCGTAAGCGTTCACCAGCACTACGCCTGCGCGCGATAAGACTGAAATCATATAGGATTAACTATAGCTCACCGGTCTGCTTGCACCCATGCGCAGCACTGTTAAATCCTTACCTGTACGATGTTATAGAACTTTTCTTTACAACCCGGTGAACGGTTACGGAGTTTCCATGAATATTAATCCTGAATTACAAAGATATACTTGGTTGGAGATATCAATATCTCGACTTTTGGGGATGGTTTGGGTCCTAGGGTTCGTGTTTTATCTTACCCATATGGCGGATGTGAAATTTGGTGAAGATATAACCTCTAAGTTTGCTATTGGTTTCTATTGTTTATTGACAATGCTGTGGGGAACCCGTCTAGCCTCGGAATCGGTATTTAGTGAAATCAGAGATCATACCTGGGATTTTCAGAGGATGTCCTCACTTGGGCCGTGGTCTCTTGCCTGGGGTAAATTAATAGGGTCTACAATTTATACATGGTATGGCGCTTTGATTTGCCTGATTGTGTTTACCGTGTGTGCCTCTGATGGAGTGTTTGAGGGTTTCGGTTTCTGGAAAGTAATTATTTTTATAATTACCGTTGGTTTAATTAGCCAATGCATTGGGTTGTTTGCCGCACTTCTCTCCATCTGTAAGAATCGTAATGTAAATACTTCTAGTACTTCTGCAATCTTTATCATTGGAGGGGTTCTAGGATTGTCGTTTCTTTCTATGGGTTGGGAAAACATGGAGGAAATGTATTACTTTACTTGGTATGGCATTCCATTTGATTCCGGTAGATTTATCCTTGGTTCAAGTTTGATGTTTTTGGGATGGTTATTAATCGGCATATACCGTTTACTATGCGCTGAGCTTCAGGTGAAAATCACCCCAGTGGTTTGGTGTAGTTTTGTTTTATTTTTAATGATTTATTTTGCCGGTTTTTTAGACGATAGTAATAACTTTGGATTGAACAATATCAAGGATCGCTTCTATGTTGCTTTTATGGTCGGAATTGTTTCAACCTACACAGCATTATTAATTAATAAGAAAGATCCTGTTGCTTTTGGAAAATTACTTTATGCATTAAGGGGCAGGGATTTAAGAGCGATTCTGTTTGCGACTCCACCTTGGTTGACATCCCTAGGTTTAGTTTCTTTTAGCTGTTTTGTTGGCCTACTGTTACCAGGCAATGGTTTTGAGGGGCATGTCTTTAATCCAATTATTAGCAACAGTAGCGACAATGTCTTGGTGATGGGTATTTTTTTATTTCTTCTTCGTGATACCGGCTTGTTGATCTATTTTAATCTGGCTAAAAAAAATAGACGGGCCGACATGCTGTTTGTGCTCAATCTCTGTTTTCTCTACGGTTTATTACCCATACTTGCCACCATGCTTAATCTTGATAGGCTGACCGTGGCTTTTTGGCCTATGACTAATCATCCGATGTTTTTAGTGGTGATTACCATTAGTGCTCAAATTTTACTTGTTGGCTGGTTGGTGATACATCGCTGGCAACAATATCATGATCTTGCTTAGCGTGAAGTTGTAGCGGCGCTGCTTACCATAAGTTCACCTATACGGGTGGGGCATTTGTATGAACATGAGGTGTCTGTGACCACTTACTAATTTTGTTTTGGAGTGATAGTATGTTTTGGTTCTCAGGTTCATGGTCATGATTTTATTGAGTTATGCTAACCTAATGAGGGTATATTCCCATGCACAAGCAACTGGGTCTGATGAGTGTTGCGGAGCATTACTGGGTATAATGTCCGACATACGAGAGGTGAAACGGGTTGTTGCCTTACGGAATATGGCTAAGAAAAACCCACAATGGAACTATATGGTTTTGTCTGACGAACTTTTGCAGCTTGAAAAAGAAGCAATGGTGGAAGGGTTGGACGTTGTGGGTTTTTATCATTCCCATCCCTATGGAACTCCAGTACCTTCTTCGGTGGATTTGCAAATGGCTTGGCCGGGGTATTCCTATTTTATTGTAGGACGTGACCCCGGCGCTTTGTTTACCGCGAAAAGTTGGGTTTTGCAGCTTGACGGTCAAGGGTTTAAGGAGCAGGAGCTGGTTGTTATATAGACTTTTTATAAAAAGATATTTTTATTTCATTTTAGCTCTGATATCATTTTTATCCTGTGGTATCCAGCTTAAGCCGCCCTTAAAGCCGTACCCTTTGTATATATAGAGAGTCTTGACCAGTTCTTCTCCGTGCCATGGGGAATGGCGATAGATTTTTATCTCTTGGGGTTCGTCTACTTTTTTGAAAATTTGTCTCAGTTTAGCAATAGAATCTAGGTTACGGGTAACCCCTATGCCGTCTTTGCCGATTAACTCTTCGTCTTTAAACCAGTAATCATAGACATTGGGCCGGTTCCAGCGATTAATTGAAACGGTGCGAGGTTGACCTGGCATATAAAAGGCCAGTTCACTGGCAATTTGGTAACGTAGACCGAAAACAAAAGTGTTATCCGGGTTGGGCATTTTTTCTTTGGCTTCGTTAACGGCGAGTCCCAGTGTGTCCCAACCTTTGGTTTCTCTAGCTGTTCGATCCAAATCAACGGGTAGGGGCAGGATAGCGAAAACAGGTTGAATCAAGACGGGGATGCAGAGTAAATATGCTGTAACAACAATAGTTTTCCATAATCTGTGCTTGGATCCGTAATCATAACCGGGTCGACCGGGGCTATAAGCGGTGGCAAGCAAAACAATTCCGGTCAGGTATCCAGCTGCGGGCCAGTTTCCGTAGACCCTGGAATGTAAAGATAGAAAGAAAAAAATTAAAAAAGTGGTTAGAGACGTCCACATGAGGAATTGGGCATCATCGTTGCGTAAACGTTTATTTCCTGTACCTTTGAACCACACCAAAAGTAGGCTGAAAAAGAATACTGGCGAGAGCACTGCTACCTGAGATGCCAGAAAATCGCCCACATAATTTAGAGTGAAAAAATTTGAATCATTGGCACCGCCCATATAAAGTACATGGCGAAAAGTGGCCCATTCGTGTTTGCTGTTCCAGATAATAACGGGTATAAAAATTATTATACTCATGATGAATCCGAACCACGGCTCTGGTCGGAATAGACGGGCACGGTAACGGTTGGCAAAGAAAGAGTAGATAAGAAGTGAGGGTAGGAAAAGGAGAATGGTGTATTTGGATAACAATCCCAAACCAAACCAAACACCGGTGAGTAACCACTGCCCTAATTTACCTCTTTCAAGTGCTATACCGGCATGGTATATGGCTCCGGCCCAGCAGGGAAGCAACATGCCATCTGGAGTGGCTACCAATGCGGCACCGTTATAGAGTAAAATGCCTTGCAATAAAAGAGTGGTATGAAAGGCGCAACGCCAGGAAAACCACCGTCCGGCCAGGTTGGCAATATATACCGAAGCAATGGATAAACCGAGCACTGAGGGTAATCGCACGGCGAACTCGTTTTGCCCGAATATTTTCGTTGCTAACCATATGGTCCAGGCGATCATCGGTGGGTGATCATGGTAACCCAATTCCAGATATCTTGACCATTGCCAGTAATTGGCTTCATCTGGAGAAATTAAAAACTGACTGCTCAGAACTAGGCGCATAAGAAGCGCGCCGGCAATAATAACCCAGGTCGCTGCGAAACAATCCCATTCTTTTGTGGCGCTCATTAAAAAAAATCTTTGGTAGTTGATTATTGGTAAGAAAGATAAATTGTCGAACTACTCTCTCACAAAGAGAGAAATCAATATTATCTTTCAGTAGAGATAATTGAAAAAAATGAAAATCCTACGATTGGATTCTTTGACGAAGGATTATATCGAATAAATAGTGAATTGTGAAAATGTAGATTATATTCATTGAATTTACATTTAGTTTGAATAATGCCATAACATATCGTTTAAATGGTTACAAGTGCTATTACATTATTGCTAAAACATCTCTACGTTGGTACAAAAGGTGCTTGTCTATTTTTTTAGCATCTGGTGCGGGTTCTGTGCTGGAAGAAAAAATATGGATATTAATATTTGAAAGGAAAAAAATGGAAACAAGTAGTTTGGATTCTCTTCCAAGGGAGACTCACAACCCGAAAAGAAGAATAATTGGTAAACAATATTTAGAACCAATTTGTATTATCGTGATGCTTGTTTTTTTTACCGTACTCATAGGAGTGTTTGATGCGGATCGAGTAGTTGCTAGGTTTGCTTTGGATTCAAACGGACAATGGCTTGGAAAAAACAACAGATATTTTAATGCGATATACGATTACGCTCACCTGCCCGGTTTTTTTATAGTTGGGAGCGGATTACTTATTTTAGTGTTTGGTTATTTTGTTGAAAAAATAAAAAAATATCGAAGGGACGGTATATTTGTTATTCTTTTACTGTTGTTAGGACCAGGTTTGGTGGTCAACGTAGCCTTAAAGGATAATCTCGGGCGGGCACGGCCCAGTGAAATCAAAGAGTTCGGAGGGCAAAGCGAATTTACCCAACCTTGGTTTCCGGGAGAAATGGGGAAAAATAGTTCTTTCCCCTCGGGTCATGCTTCAATCGGTTTTTATCTTATTGCCCCCTGGTTTATTTTTCGTAAACAATGGCCCCTCGGAGCTAAATTTTTTCTCGTAATCGGTCTGCCTTTTGGCTTATTGGTTGGAGTAACCAGGATTTTACAAGGGGGACATTATTTAAGCGATGTTCTTTGGTCTGGTGGATTAGTTTACCTTGTAGGATACATCTTAGCTAAAATATTGAAGATAGATCAGGTCAACAGTATTGGTTGCAAAAATAGGAAATAGTTTTATTTTAAACAGATTTAATAATTAACATTATAAATTTTTAATTGTTTTAAAGAAATCACTGTAAAGGTTTACCCCGTTTTGAGTGGGGTGCCGGGGTGGTTTTATGCAGTGTTGGGTGAAAAATTATGTCATTAATTGTACAGAAATTCGGTGGTACCTCGGTTGGTAATACTGACAAGATAAAGGCGGTAGCCGAACGGGTATTAAAGTATAAACAACAGGGACATCAGATGGTGGTCGTGTTGTCTGCCATGTCCGGGGTAACTGATCAGTTAACCGGGTATGCAAAAGCAGTTCAAAAGGTACCCGCTTTGCGGGAAATGGACATGTTGCTTTCCACAGGGGAACAAGTGACCATTTCCTTGTTTACCATGGCGTTGAAAGAAGTCGGTTATGATGCGATTTCGCTGTTGGGTGATCAGGTTAGTATTACCACTGATGAGATGCACACTAGGGCAAGGATTAAAAAAATTGACACCGAGTTGATCCGTAAGCATCTGGATGAGGGAAAAATCGTAACTGTTGCTGGGTTCCAGGGAGTTACGGTGGATGGTGACATCACGACCTTGGGTCGTGGCGGTTCCGATACCACTGCAGTTGCTCTAGCGGCAGCTCTTAAAGCAGATGCCTGTGAAATTTTTACTGATGTTAACGGTGTGTATACAACTGATCCCAATATCTGTAAGGCTGCGCGAAAAATTGATCGCATTTCATATGATGAAATGTTGGAGTTGGCGAGTTTGGGCGCAAAGGTGCTCGATATTCGTTCAGTAGGTTTTGCAAAAAGATATAAAGTTCCCTTGCATGTTCGTTCTACCTTTACGGAGACCGAAGGTACATGGGTTGTAGAGGAGGAAAAAATTATGGAATCAATGCTCGTTTCCGGTGTTACCTATAATAAGAAAGAAGCCAGAATAACTATCAAGAATGTACCTGATCAACCGGGGATTGCCGCCAAGATTTTCCTTCCCATCTCCGATGCCGGAATCGTAGTAGATATGATTATTCAGAACACTACTACCGGCGACATGACCGATATGACTTTTACTGTTATTAAAAGTGATTATGATCGTGCTATGGTTTTGTTAGAAAAACTGGTTAAAGAGATTGGAGCTGAATGTGTTACCGGTTCGGAGGATATTGCAAAGATCTCTATCGTTGGGGTGGGTATGCGCAATCATTCAGGTATTGCATCAACCATGTTTCATATCTTATCCAAAGAGGGGATAAATATCTTAATGATCTCTACCTCCGAGATTAAGGTATCTTGTATTGTTGAGGAGAAATATACCGAGCTGGCTGTTCGTGCCTTGCATGAAGCTTTTGCTTTGGATAAAGCAAATTTGCCCATTGAGGAAAAAGAACCGGTTCCTTCTAACGAAGAGTAAACTTTAAAAAAACAGTAATAGGTAACATTTCCGTGTGGATTTGCCGATGGACGCAAATCCACCGTTGTTGTATGGTTTCATTATTATTTTTGGATTATCCGAAATAAGCGATCAGTCTCTCCTGTTGCGTTAGTTCATGAAAAAATAGAGTTTCTCTCCTAAATTTTATTAAATTACTCCTCACCAGAGAAGATGTTATGGCACAAGTAGAAATATACGATACCACGTTGCGTGATGGTACTCAGGCCGAAAATTTTAATTTATCGGTTGCTGACAAGATCCGTATTACCAAAAAACTTGATTCCTTTGGCATAGATTTTATTGAGGGCGGTTGGCCTGGATCTAATCCGCTAGCTGTGGAATATTTTGATAAAATGCGTGATGTTAAGTTGAACCACGCTAATCTTACAGCCTTTGGCTCCACCCGTCATTTTAAAAGTCCACCGGAGAAAGATGCAAATCTTCAGGCACTGTTGGCGGCCAAAACACCGGCTATTACTATTTTCGGTAAAAGTTGGGATATACATGTTCACGATGCTTTACGTATTGAGCTGGAGGATAATCTTCTGATTATTTATGATTCTTTGGCTTATTTACGTCAGCACGTAAAGCATCTACTTTATGATGCCGAGCATTTTTTTGACGGTTTTAAAAAAAATTCCGAGTACGCATTGGCCACCTTGGGCCGTGCTATGGACGGCGGTGCTGAAACCCTGGTCCTTTGTGATACCAATGGTGGGACCTTGCCCCATGAGATACCTCCCATTGTTCAACGGGTCCAAGAGTATGTTAAGGAAAAAGGTAGCTCCGTTAAATTGGGTATTCACCCTCATAATGATTCAGATACCGCAGTTGGCAACGCATTGATAGCTGTATCCATGGGGGTTACACAGGTACAGGGGACCATGAATGGTTTTGGTGAACGATGTGGAAACGGTAATTTGGTTTCTATTCTTCCTTCCCTGGTACTCAAAATGGATTGCGAATGCGAATCGGGTAAGAATATTGAACAGTTGTATGAAACATCTCGGTTAGTCAATGAGCTGGCAAATATTCCCCATAACCGTTATCAACCTTATGTGGGGGAATCTGCTTTTGCCCATAAGGGTGGAATTCATGTGAGCGCCGTACAGCGCAATCCATTGACCTATGAGCATATTTCTCCTGAGAGCGTTGGTAATGTTAGACGAATTCTCATCTCTGACCAGGCGGGTCGTTCCAACGTTATTCATAAGGCTGAGAAGTATGGTTTGGACCTAAAAGGCGATGATCCTCGAGTAGCGACCATTATCGATGAATTGAAAGAGTTGGAAAATATTGGTTATCAATATGAAGGTGCAGAGGCGAGCTTTGAGCTGTTAATGCGGCGGGCTATGGGGATGGATAAAGAGTTTTTCACCCTTGAAACGTTTCGGGTGATGAATCATAAATATCGAATGGATAAACCACCTTTGACTGAGGCCACTATTCGCTTGTACAAGGGAGGCGAGGAAGTACACACTGCCTCCATGGGAGATGGACCGGTCAATGCCTTGGACAAAGCGTTACGAAAAGCTTTAATTAGGTTTTATCCCAATATTGCAGAGATGGAACTTATCGATTTTAAAGTTCGGGTACTCTCCGGTGAGCATGGGACCGGTGCTAAGGTTCGGGTTTTGATTGAATCCAAGGACCGAGACAGTAGTTGGGGTACGGTCGGAGTATCAACTAATATCATTGAAGCTAGTTGGCAGGCTTTGGTGGATTCCGTTAGCTATAAGTTGATGAAGGATGGTCATGAAAATAGCGAGTAAGGTTCTCGGTGGTGAATCAGACATCAGTTGAAAATAAGAAGGACAAGCGGTTGCTTGTCCTTCTTATTTTAGGTGGCTTGATTATGGTTCCTCATTTTGTTCAGATTTTTGAAACTGCCGACCAACCTGTTAAGGAGGATATGTTTCTCTGGCTTGTGGCTGGGAAAAATGGAGGGCAGGGGAATCTTCATGTAGTTCCTGGTTGTTGGCAGCAAGAGGATTTTGTTGCTTGGTACGGTAATAAGGTTGGTAGGAAAAATGGTGATTCGGTATGGGCGCTGTTGAGGGAGAGAGGTGCTGCTTCCGTGGGGCCAGATGGGGTTAATAATATTGAAAACGGAGCAGATCCATCTCTTTTGCTGCTGTTAGGTTTGCCCATTCCCATTAATCGAGCCGATGCACAAACCATTGCATTGGTTCCTGGTATAGGACCCGTTTTGTCTGAAAGAATTGTGGACTTTCGTTCGCTCCATTCTAAAATTCTTGATCCGCATAAACTTCTTAAGGTGCAAGGAATTGGTCCGTCCTTACTGGCTAAAATAAAACTATATTTTTCTTTTGAATGATTTCATGGATGAAACTGAGGTCTTGATAATTAAATCACCGGTATTGGTATTGGTTGGTCCCACTGCCATTGGGAAGACGGAGCTCTCTTTTGGAATAGCTGAGAGATTTAACTGTGAGATAGTTAGTGTCGATTCCATGCAGGTGTATCGGTACATGGATATCGGTACAGCTAAACCGTCTCTGGAAGAGCAAAAGCGTGCTCCGCATCATTTGCTTAATCTGGTAAATCCTGATGAACCTTATGATGCTTCAAGGTTTGCGACCGATGCTTTGAGAGCTGTAAAGGAAATTCATGAAAGGGGAAATATCCCCTTGCTAACGGGTGGTACTGGTCTTTATCTCAGGTCGCTCTTGAAAGGAATTTTTGATGTTTTGCCAGCCGATATTAAGGTGCGTGAAGAATTGCAGCATCGGTTACGGCAAGAGGGTAGGGAAGTACTTCATGAACAGTTATGCACGGTCGATCCAGAAAGTGGACAAAGAATACATCTCCAGGATACCCAGCGTCTTCTCCGAGGGTTGGAAATATATTTGTTAACCGGTATTCCCTGGTCTGTCCATTTGCGGCGGCAACAAGAAGCAATATCGCCGGTTCAGTTTAAAAATATCGTCCAATTTGTTCTTCAGCGTGATAGGGAACAATTATATCAGAGAATTGAAAAACGCAGTGGTTTGATGATGGAAATGGGATTGGTTGAAGAGGTTGAACGGTTGAGAAGCATGGGATACTTACCTGATTTACCCTCCATGGGAGCTATTGGGTATCGTCATGTGAACAACTATATTGACGGTGTGTGGGATCGTCCGACTATGATGACCCACTTGGTAAGGGATACGAGACGTTATGCTAAACGACAACTTACTTGGTTTCGACGTGATGTAGATCTTCATGGATACGATCCACAAGATCAGGATGGAGTAATATCCCACATCGATCGCTGGTTGAAAAATCGAAAAGTGTAAGTGATCACTTAGTGTTTTGCGGGTATTAAGTCGGCTAGTTGCAAAACAAGTGATCAGGTATCGAAAAGTAAATGAATAGCGAAAGTTGTTTTATGTGGACAAATTTCCAAAGCTCCCAAGTAAACTAAGGGTTTACTTGGGAGCTCACAGGGTAAACCTATAATTTACTAGAATAAAATTTGGAGGAATGGTTTTGGTTGCTGCTAAAGGGGATGGCGAGTGGTCTTATCGTCCAGAGGCGCACTGTATTGATGATATGTCTATCCAGAAAATGGCTAGGGAGCTCAATATTCCCAGTGCTGCGGCGATCATTCTACAGCGGCGTGGTATATGTGAGGTTGAGGAAGCAA
>Ga0224507_10001138_pt1 | contig 10640 bp, 11 predicted proteins | sample SF_Jan12_sed_USG_3_FD_170159 | JGI IMG/M metagenome (GOLD analysis project Ga0224507, IMG submission 170159) | Sediment microbial communities from San Francisco Bay, California, United States - SF_Jan12_sed_USGS_13 | ecosystem: Environmental > Aquatic > Marine > Sediment | place: USA...
GAGATGGTGAAGGTTGACCGCGACATCATGGTTCTGGCCAACCCTGAAATTGCCGGCTTGCCCAACTGGGTCGTCGCCCTCGTTGCCGCCGGTGGTATTGCCGCCGCATTATCTACAGCAGCAGGACTTCTGCTGGCTATTTCATCATCAATCTCCCATGACGTCCTGAAGGGTATCTTTATGCCTGATCTGACAGATAAGGGAGAACTTATGGCTGGTCGTATTGCCATGGCCGGTGCCATTCTGGTTGCCGGTTATTTCGGTCTGCATCCTCCGGGATTTGCAGCCCAGGTTGTCGCCTTGGCCTTCGGCCTGGCTGCCTCTTCAATCTTTCCTGCACTGATGATGGGAATTTTTTCGAAGAAGGTCAACCGGACAGGAGCAACCAGCGGTATGCTGTGCGGTATCGGCGCCACCCTCCTCTATATATTCTGGTTCAAGGGATGGTTCTTTATCCCGGGTACGAATATGCTGCCCAACACGCCGGATAACTGGATTCTGGGCATTTCGCCGGAGGCCTTCGGCTCTGTCGGGGCGGCAATCAACTTTGCCATAGCATTCATCGTGTCCGGAGTGACTCCTCCTCCGCCCGAACATATTCAGCACCTTGTTGAGGATATTCGTATTCCCGCCGGTGCCGGAGCTGCACAGGATCATTAATTCTGTAATCATGTATTGAAAACTGCGGCGCGCTTGTCATCCGACTGGCGCGCCGTTTTTTATTTGACGACAGCGCAAAAAATTTACGCTTCAGATTTTATACCAGAATTTCCGTGGTTGCGGCATACGGTGAAATGTATCTTTCCTTATAATCAGCGTATCCTGTATATTGATATTTTTTCTTGCCATCCATTTTTTCTAAAGTATGTTTAAATTTTCCATGAAATAAACAAATGATAGTGATATGAAACCTGCATTTCTTAGTGCAAATCAATGTTGTCTCTATGTCGTGGATCCTCAAGAAAAGCTCATGGCCCACATCCATGATGCGGATCGGGTATCACGCAATATTGCCTTGATGATTCACCTGGCCCGCACCATGGACTTTCCTCTGCTGGCCAATACCCAGTATAAAAACGGCATCGGGCCCATCGTAACACAACTGGCGGAGTTGCTTGAAGGCGTGCCCTGTCCTGACAAGGTATGCTTTAACGGCCTTGCTGATGTCAGGGTGAAGCAGGAACTGAAAAAGCTGCCGGACGCAGTTGACACTCTTCTTGTCTGCGGAGTTGAGACGCATATCTGTATTTATCAGACCGCTGTCGGAGCCCTGCAGGAAGGGTACAGTGTCTGGGTCGTGGCAGACGCCGTGTCCTCCCGTTCACCGGTCAATGATCGACTAGGCCAGGAACGGCTCAGGGATCTTGGCGCCGTTCTTGCGCCGGCAGAAATGATTATTTATGAGCTATTGCAGCGGGCCGGTACAGATAAATTCAAGGCAATGCTTCCCTATCTGAAATAAATTTTTCCATTATAAAATATTTTTTTTCCGGAGATGTATTTGCCCTTTCACCTTTAGTATCAGGTACAAGGGCAATAATATTCTCTCCTTTTAAGGTGATAAAAGCGTTTTTGTATTGAAATTTCGGCGTAAAATCGATAATAAAAGAGTTTTGCTGTTTAAATTACAGCGACTTGAAAAAATAAGGTGTATGCACATAGAGTTATGACCGGAAACGAAATTCGAACACGTTTTTTACAATATTTTCAATCGAGGGGGCATGCTCTCGTAGACAGCTCCTCTCTGGTACCGCATGATGATCCCACCCTGCTGTTCACCAACGCCGGTATGGTCCAGTTTAAAAGAGTTTTCATGGGTGAGGAGCATCGTGACTATGTCCGTTCCGCAACGTGTCAGCGCTGTGTTCGTGCCGGGGGAAAACATAATGACCTGGAAAATGTCGGGCATACTGCCCGGCACCATACCTTTTTTGAAATGCTCGGCAACTTTTCCTTTGGCGATTATTTCAAGAAGGATGCTATTGATTTTGCCTGGGAATTTTTGATCAGGGAATTGGGCCTTGACCCCGCCCGGCTCTGGATCTCTGTTTTTCGTGAGGATGATGAGGCGTATGGGTTGTGGGAACAGGTCAAAGATCTGCCGGCGGGAAGAATAGTCAGGCTCGGCGAGGATGAGAATTTCTGGGCCATGGGCGATACCGGACCCTGCGGTCCCTGTTCGGAAATTCATATCGATCTAGGTGAAGAGGTGGGATGCGGTCGTCCGGACTGCGCCGTCGGTTGTGACTGCGACCGTTTTCTTGAGCTGTGGAACCTGGTGTTTATGCAGTTTTACCGCGACGAAAGCGGTAAGATGACCCCGCTGCCGAAGCCTTCCATTGATACGGGCATGGGGCTTGAGCGTATAGCAGCTGTTATGCAGGGGAAACACAACAATTTCGAATCAGACCTTTTTTCACCCCTTATAGAGAGGATATCGACTCTTTCCGGCAACAAATATGGAAGCAGTGATAGGGAAGACGTTGCCATGCGGGTTATTGCCGATCACGCCAGGGCAACAACCTTTTTAGTCGCCGACGGGGTGCTTCCGTCAAATGAAGGCCGCGGATATGTTCTGCGGCGCATCATGCGCAGAGCCATCAGGTTCGGCCGTTTCCTGGGCTTAAAGGGGCAGTTTTTCACCGAGATATGCACTCTGGTTTCAGAAATGATGGCGGCAAGCTATCCGCATCTTGAAGGTGCCGGAAACCTGCTGGAAAAAGTTGTCACCAACGAAGAAAACCGCTTTGGTGAAACCCTGGATCATGGGCTGACTATTCTGGCGGAAGAAATTGACCGTGTGACCCGGCAGGAAAATGCCCGGTCAATCATTGCCGGAGACTTTATTTTTAAACTCTATGATACCTACGGATTTCCCGTTGATATCGTCAGGGATGTCGCCCTGGAGAAAGGGATCACCATAGACGAGGCCGGGTATCACAAGGCAATGGAAGCACAACGGGAGCAGTCCAAGCGTTCCTGGAGGGGAAGTGATGTTGAACACCTGGCAGAAGGGGTCATCGAACTTCTCAGGCAGGACAGCGAAACAGAGTTTGTCGGATATACAGAGAAAAAGACAGAATCGGTTGTTAAAGGTCTTATAGGTGTTTCGGGGAAACTGGTCGAACAGGTAACAGAGGGCGAAGATGTCAGGGTTTTCTGTCACCGTACTCCGTTTTATGCCGAATCCGGCGGCCAGGTAGGGGATACAGGAACAATCACCGGACCAAACGGAACATTCGAGGTAACAAATACCGTTCATGCCGCTGAGAATCTTATTCTGCATGAAGGGCGGGTCAGCCGGGGAACCTTTACCAGCGGTGACAGTGTTGAGCTTTGCGTTACTTCCGTCCGGAGAAATGATATTGCCCTGAATCATACCGCGACCCATCTCCTCCATGCCGCCCTGAAAAAACTTCTCGGGGATCACATCAAACAGGCCGGATCGCTGGTGGAAGAATCCAGGCTGCGCTTTGACTTTACGCATTTTTCACCGCTTACCCCGGATGAGATAACGACGATTGAACAGATGGTCAACCGGGAAATTCGTCGGAATACCGTTGTGGCGACTGATTTGCAGACAAAGGATCAGGCTGTTGCCGAGGGGGCGACCGCCCTTTTTGGTGAAAAATACGAGAACGAGGTTCGGGTAGTCTCAGTCGGTGAGTTCAGCAAGGAACTGTGTGGCGGTACCCATGTCGAGGCAACAGGTGATATTGGGTTTTTGAAAATTCTTACCGAGACAGGTATCGCCGCTGGAGTCCGTAGAATTGAGGCCGCAACCGGTGCACGTGCGGTCGAGTGGGTGCAGAATCTTGCCCGGCAGGCGACAGAGGTTGAAAATGTTCTCTCCGTCTCATTGGATTCCGTCCCGGAAAAAATCCGGTCATTGCTGAAACAGCAGAAAGAATTGGAAAAGCGGGTTGCCGCCCTGACATCCCAGGTGGCTCTTTCCGACCTGGATCAATTGTTCAGCAGAGCTGTTGATGTTAATGGAATAAAAGTCGTGGCCGCGGAACTCACCCTTGATTCAGCTAAAACACTTCGTGAAATAGGTGACAAGGTACGGGATAAGCTCGGGACCGGGATCGCTGTGCTCGGGGGTGTGCTTAATGGCAAGGCAGCGTTGCTCGCCCTGGTAAGCAAGGATTTGACTGATCGGATCAAGGCTGGAGATATCGTCAGGTTAACGGCTGAAATTGTCGGCGGCAAGGGCGGCGGCCGACCTGATATGGCACAGGCTGGCGGCCCGATGGCGGACAAGTTGCCGGAAGCTATCAGAAGCGTGCCGAACCTGATCCGGAATTTGATATAATATTTAAGGATGTTGTCAGGAATCAATGCAGAACTCCCGGGATCATGAACGAATAGTCATTACAGGAGTGGGACTCGCAGCCCCCAACGCTTCGAATCTCGCTGAGTTCAGAAAAAAACTGCTGACTGGCAAGAGCGAAATAACTTCGATAGACTTGCGCTATATGGGGGAGGCTCCTGCTGGGATTTGTACCTTCGCCGAAACCAAATACCGGAAGAAAAAGGAAAACAAGCGGGGTACCAGGGCCGGATGTATAGGTGTGTATTGCGCCAATGAAGCCGTGGCTGATGCGGGTGTTGATTTTTCCTGCTATGACAAGGCGCGTACCGGGGTTTATATCGGCCTGACGGAACACGGTACCGTGGAAACCGAAAATGAAGTCTACAATATCAGTCAGTACGATTATAATGTCGATTACTGGACACATCATCATAATCCGCGGACGGTATTAAATAATCCCGCCGGTGAAATTACGATGAATCTCGGGATTACCGGTCCCCATTATTCTGTCGGTGCCGCCTGTGCGGCAGGTAACGCCGCTCTGATTCAGGGAACCCAGATGCTGCGCCTCGGTGAAGTTGATTTTGCTCTTTGCGGGGGGATTTCCGAGTGCGTTGATTCATTCGGTATTTTTGCAAGTTTTCGTGCTCAGGGCGCCCTTGCTGAACACCCGGATCCGACAAAGGCGAGCAGGCCTTTTGATGCCGCGCGAAATGGTATTGTTATTTCAGAGGGGGGCTGTATTTTTACCCTTGAACGTCTTGACAGTGCGCTGAAAAGAGGAGCGAGGATTTATGGGGAAATTACCGGTTATGCCATGAATTCCGATGCCCGTGATTTTGTACTGCCGTATGGTGAAAGGCAGGCCGAATGCATGCAGCTTGCACTGCAGAGGGCGGGTTTGTCACCCCGGGACATTACCATTATCAATACGCATGCTACCGGGACCAAGCAGGGGGATATCGAGGAATGCAAGGCGGTCAGAAAGATTTTTTCAGACTGTCCGAACACCTGGATCAATAATACGAAATCAAATATTGGCCATGCTATGGGTGCAGCCGGTGTCCTGGAACTTGCCGGGAACCTGCCCTCTTTTGTTGACAATCAGGTCCATCCGACTATAAACTTGGATAATCTGGATGACGAATGCAATTTGTCGGGTATTGTGGCAAATAAACCGAAACAGCTTGACAAGGTGAACACAATTTTGAATAACTCCTTCGGCATGGTCGGTATCAACTCTGCGGTCATCGTTGCTCGATTTGATGAAGATACTTTATGATCCGGTTGTAATTTTTTCCGTCGACTGGATAGAATAATAACGTCTTAAGTAAATTATAAATTTCAAAATATATTAGTGTGTAAAGGAGAGGTATGACCCGGGGTGAAATAAAAAATGTAATTCTGGAAATCATTGAAGATATAGACGAAGATGCTGATTTCGGCAGCCTGAATCCAGACGAGCCCCTTCGGGACCAGCTGGACCTTGACTCCATGGATTTTCTGGATATAGTCATGGAACTCCGTAAACGGTACAAACTGCAGATACCGGAAGAGGAATATCCGGAGTTGTCGACCTTGAGCAGTTGCGTTAATTATCTTGAGCCTAAACTGAATGATTTTTAATTTTCTCTTGTTGCAGAGAGTTTACGGTTTGTTTTTTGGTTTTACCAATCATCGTTATATCCAGTCATATTATTCATAATTGTCGTAATCTCAACGAACGGATAACTTCAGCCGATGGCTGATTATCAACTCATCATTATCGGCGGAGGACTTTCCGGTCTGGCAGCCGGTATCCGTGCAGCACGGTTCGGGCAGAAAGTACTGATTCTTGAGCAGCACTGGCAGCCGGGCGGTTTGAATTCATATTATTACCGGCAGGGCCATGTTTTTGAAACAGGACTGCATGCCATGACCAATTATGCAGCCCCTGACGTGAAACACGCGCCGCTTAACCGGCTTTTTCGGCAACTGAAACTTTCCCGTAAAAATTTTATTACCCGTCAGCAGTTGAGTTCGGAGATTATTTTTCCTGAGCATTCATTATGTTTTTCCAATGACCTGGACATGATGACCGAGGAGATTTTCGAAAAATTTCCCGCGTCCGCGGATAATTTTCTTCGCCTGGTCAAGGCTGTCAAAAAGTATGATCCTTTTACTGTCGGCCCCCGGCGTTCTGCTCGCGAGTTTCTTGCTGGTATTCTTCGCAACAGAAGGCTTGAGGATATGCTGCTGCTCCCGCTCATGGTCTACGGTAACAGCGAGGAGCATGACATGGACCTGGGCCAGTTTGTCATCATGTTTCAGGCTATTTTTCTGGAAGGTTTTTTCAGGCCCGGGGACAGGATCAAGGAGCTGCTTGATATGCTTGTCCGCCATTTCGAGAAATTTGGTGGGGAAATCCGTTACCGGGCCAGGGTCGAAAAAATGACAGCAGATGGCAGGAGATTTCATGGGGTGGTTCTGGATGACGGTGAGGAGATTACCTGTGATGCTGTTCTCTCGACAGCCGGAATTCCAGGAACAGCAAGAATTGCCGGGTGGCAGCTGGATGATGCCAGGTATACCGGACGGATGAGTTTCATGGAAACGATCAGCCTCGTTCCGATGTCAAAACGGCAAATGCTTAAACATGATCGGACCATAATATTTTATAATAACCTCCCTGAATTTTCTTATAGCAGGCCACAGGAAGCAATCGATCCAAATTGGGGGGTCATCTGTTTTCCTGAAAATTTTGAGGGCATTGGAGAAGTTGATCCTTTCCAGATACGGGTGACCAATGCCGCCAATTACGATCGCTGGAAAGGACTGGAGCAAGGGGAGTATAATCGCTTGAAACAGGAGTGCCTTGCCAGGTCACTTGAACAGGTCAGTAAAATTGTTGGGAATTATCAGGAAGACGTTGTATATACTGATAGTTTTACACCATTAACCATTGAAAGATTTACCTCCAAGGCAGATGGTGCTGTATACGGCAGTCCTGTCAAGCTGAAGGATGGATGCACTCCGTATGAAAATCTTTTTATCGCCGGAACAGATCAGGGATATCTTGGCATTGTCGGTGCGATGCTTTCCGGCGTAACAATTGTCAATCAGCATCTCCTTGCCTGATGGATTGGGTCAATCGGCAGTGAAATATATAGATAATATGTATCTCAATAACTCGTATAATTCTTTAAGCATTTTGTATCATGGCATTTCATTCTATCGATCAGGTTCAGAGCAGGTATGACGTTATTGTCGTCGGTTCCGGGCTCGGCGGTTTGACCTGTGCCAATCGGCTGGCGTCAGCTGGTCACAGCGTTCTTCTGCTTGAACACCATACACAGCTCGGTGGGCTGGCGACCTGGTTCAAGCGGAAGGGACATATCTTTGATGTTTCTCTGCACGGATTTCCATACGGCATGGTCAAAACATGCCGTAAATACTGGAACAAGGCTATACGGGACTCTATCGTCCAGTTAAAAAACATTGTCTTCGATAATCCGCAGTTTTCCTTAACAACAACCTTCAGCCGCGAAGATTTTTCCCGTATTCTGGTGGAAAAATTCAACATTTCCCGTGCCGTTGTTGAGGATTTTTTTGTCACAGTCGGCAGGATGAATTTCTATGATGACCAGACTATGACGACCAGGGAACTTTTTGACAAGTTCTTCCCTGGTCGTTCTGAAGTCCATCGTCTGCTGATGGAGCCGATTACTTACGCCAACGGTTCAACTCTTGACGAACCGGCCATAACCTATGGAATCGTTTTTTCGAATTTTATGAATAAGGGCGTTTTTACATTCCAGGGCGGTACTGACAGGCTGATCGGCATGATGGCGGACGAGTTGGAGAAAAACGGGGTTACAATCTGTACCAGGGCGCTGGTGGACAGAATTATCGTGGAAAACGGCAGGGTCCGGGGTGTAGCTGTCGGTGGCAGGGAAATATCTTCAACCGGCGTGGTGTCAAACAGCGGCATCACCAATACCGTCAATAATCTGGCCGGCAGGGATAAATTTCCTGATGGTTTCCTGGATCAGTTCGACAAGGTCCAGGTCAACAATTCCAGCTGTCAGGTGTATTTCGGTCTTCGCCCGGGAGAATCATTTGCCGATGTCGGTGATCTTCTTTTTACCTCAACAGCAGAAAAGTTTTCCTCCGATGCAATGCTGGACATGGAAACGAAAAGCAGGACGTTTTCCGTTTATTATCCAAGAACCCGCCCGGACCATCCTGATTATACCGTGGTGGCGTCAATGAATGCCAACTATGACGACTGGGCATATCTTGATAAAGAAAGTTATAAAGAAGCCAAACAGGCAATGATTGAGCGCTGCTTTGTTGATCTTGAGCGGTATATTCCCGGGATAAGAGAAAAGGTTGACTGGGTGGAAGCCGCAACCCCGAGAACATTTAATCGCTATACTCTGCACACCAGGGGAACATCGTTTGGGACAAAGTTTGAAGGTTTAGATATTTCCCGCTCTATTTTCAAGGCGGTTCCGGGTCTTTTTCACGTCGGTTCAGTGGGGATTATCATGAGTGGCTGGCTTGGCGCAATTAATTACGGTGTTATTGTTGCCAATGATGTGGACGGTTACCTTCGAAGTTGATAGGAAAACTTTACGGATAGAACCAAATCAGAAGTGATTATGACAGATTTTCAAGGACAAAAGGCTATTGTTACCGGAGCGACAAGGGGAATCGGCAGGGCTATAGCATTGGCATTGCTGGAGCGCGGGGCGACTGTCATCGGCCTCTTCGGATCTGATAACGAAGCTGCCGGACGTTTCAGGGAGGAATGTGCCGAACTGCCCGGGAATGTTTATCTGCATCAGTGTGACGTAAGTAAATACAAGGATGTCGAAGCCCTGTATGAAAAAATTGAAAAGCAGTTCGATACCATCGATATCCTGGTGAACAATGCCGGCATCCGAAGGGACGGGGTAATGGCAATGATGCCGGAGGAAGATTGGCGGCAGGTGATTGATGTCAACCTGACCGGTGGCTATAACATGTCCAAGTTCGCCGTCCATTTGATGATGAAACAGAAATATGGCCGCATCATTTTTATAACCTCTCCCATGGCCCACATGGGGTTTGCCGGCCAGGCAAATTATGCAGCCTCCAAGGCAGGGCAGATCGGGATGATGAAATCACTTGCCAAGGAAACGGCGAAGAGAAAGATTACGGTGAACTGTGTTTCCCCGGGTTTTATAGACACTGAACTGCTCAGTGACCTTCCGGAAGCACAGGTGAAGGAATACAAGAATATGGTGCCGGCCAAGCGCTTCGGCAAGGCTGAAGAAGTTGCCGAGGCGGTTCTTTTTCTCGCAGGGCCCGGCGCATCGTATATCAGTGGTTCAGTCCTCGAGGTAACCGGCGGTCTGTAATGGTAAAGGAATTACAGACAGAAAACTTTATTACCGACCGAATCCCTCACCGTCCGCCCTTCCTCTGGCTGGACAAAGTCCTGGAACTTTCTCCGGAATCAATAGTTGCCGAGAAAAAAATCCCACCTGACCTTGATATATTCAAAGGACATTATCCCGACTATCCGCTCATGCCCGGTGTGCTTCTTTGCGAAGCTGTTTTCCAGGCCGGCGCTCTCCTGATTGGTGAAATGCAGGGTAAAGATGCGGGAAATGTTAACGGGAATACGCATCTGGGCATGCCGGTGCTCACCCGAATTACAGGGGCCAAATTCAAACGGGAAGTTCGGCCCGGAGACACTATTGAGATACGGGCCGCCCTGCAGGAAAAGGTTGGACCGGCATGGTTTATGAAAGGCTCTGTCCGGGTGCATGATAAGGTGGCTGTTCAGGTTGAGTTTGCCTGTGCATTGAAGAGCGGCTAGCCCGGTATTCGCAAGCAATCTGCAGCGGTATGGTTGATATCCGGTTAGAAGGCGAAAAATCAGAATGAGATATGTTGATATAAGCTTATGGTTAAAAAGGATCAGGCAAATAAAGCAAGAGAAATTCTAAAGGACGTTAAACTGTTTTATTCATATGGTAGCAAGAAAAGTCTGGAAGATGTTAATGATGAGGGAGAAAGTTGAGAGTATAATAAATGATTTATTTTCCGACCGGGAACAAGAAACGATTTTTACCAATAACCACTTTGTGTTGAACGTGTTTTTCTTCACCGCTCAGTAGGGTTCCCGGCTGGTGAATTTTCCCTTAAACCTGAAATGCATATGACTCGAAATCCGAGTCTGTCTAACAGTAACGTGTAAAATGAATTTTTTACAATTAGAGAAGAAGAAAATAATCGTTTTCGGTCTGGCCAACAAGAAGGCGGTAGCCTGTGCGATAGCTGAGGTTTTGTCTGC
>Ga0224507_10001139_pt1 | contig 10639 bp, 6 predicted proteins | sample SF_Jan12_sed_USG_3_FD_170159 | JGI IMG/M metagenome (GOLD analysis project Ga0224507, IMG submission 170159) | Sediment microbial communities from San Francisco Bay, California, United States - SF_Jan12_sed_USGS_13 | ecosystem: Environmental > Aquatic > Marine > Sediment | place: USA: California...
CTGAGGGAAGAAATACCAAAAATCTTGTTGTTGAGCTTTTGCTTTCCGGTGATTTGCAACCCAATCTCACTGCAAACACACTTGTACTGGCTGATTCTCAAGGTAATAGTGTTGTCAAATATACAGGTCTCCATGTCTTTGATTCGGACAGTAAGGCCCTGCCGTCCCAACTTGTCCTGACCGGCAGCACACTTCGCATCTTTGTAGATGATAAAGGTGCAAGATATCCCGTTACCATTGATCCATGGATACAGACCGCCAAGCTCACTGCCGATGATGGGGTGACAAATGATCAATTTGGCAATTCTATTGCCATCAGCGGGGACACGATTGTTGTAGGGGCTCAGAGTGATAATGGTAATATCGGTTCTGCCTATGTGTTTGTAAAGCCGACTACCGGCTGGGCCGACATGACCCAGACCGCTAAGCTCACTGCCGATGATGGGGCTGCAGATGATCAATTTGGCTATTCTGTTGCCATCAGCGGTGATACGGTAGTTGTCTCGGCTCGGGGAGATGACAGTTATACCGGCTCTGCCTATGTGTTTGTAAAGCCAGTTACCGGATGGGCCGATATGACCCAGACCGCCAAGCTCACTGCCAGTGACGGCGAGTTATCAGATAATTTTGGCTATTTTGTAGCCATTAGCGGTGACACGATAGTTGTCGGGGCTCAGGGAGATGATGGTAATGCCGGATCTGCCTATGTGTTTGTAAAGCCAGATACCGGCTGGGACGACATGACCCAGACCGCCAAACTCACTGCCGGTGATAGGGTGGCAGGTGATCGATTTGGCTATTCTGTTGCCATCAGCAATGACACGATAGTTGTCGGTTCTATATATAATGGTCTTGGCGGTTCTGCATATGTGTTTGTAAAGCCTCCTGGAAGCGGTTGGGCCGATATGCCTCAGACCGCCAAGCTCTCTCCTGATGATGGTGCTGCTACTGACTATTTTAGTGATTCTGTGGCTATCAGCAATGACACGATTATTGTTGGGGCTGATGGAGATGATGATAACGGTACTGATTCCGGTTCTGCCTATGTCTTTGTAAAGCCAGTTAAAGGCTGGGCCGATATGACCCAAACCGCAAAACTCACTGCCGGTGATGGGGCTGAAGGTGATGAATTTGGTCTTTCTGTGGCCATAAGCGGGAACACTATAGTCGCTACAGCTTTTGATGATGATGATAATGGTTCAAACTCCGGTTCTGCCTATGTCTTTACAAGGCCAGTTACCGGCTGGGTCGATATGACTCAGACCTCCAAGTTCACTGCCGATGATGGGGCTGAAGGTGATGAATTTGGTCTTTCTGTGGCCATAAGCGGGAACACTATAGTTGTAGGGGCTTGGAAAGATGATGGTAATATCGGTTCTGCCTATGTCTTTAACATTGATAGGTTTCCATGGACCATGTTCCTGCCAGCAATAACCAATAAGGCAAAGCATTAAAATAAACATGGGAAGGAGGGAGGCTTAAAGCCAATTCAATTCTGATATCTTGAAAGCAGGATTCGGAGAAATTAGCCTCCCGCAGCTCTTGAAGAATATTTAATATTGCCACAATAAATCCTTTCAGATTGAGGTTCTCTGCGATAACCTTCAATTAACCCTCAGCCGTTTCGGTTGGGGGTTTTTCATTTGGTAAAATTGAAGGTTGTTACGATAAATCTCAACTTGGTGAAATTGTGATCAGGTTAAGATAGCCAGTGGTAAAATCACACAAATTTGACTTTCGTTTTCTTAAAATTGTATAATTTAAACTCGGGGGAAAATAACTAAGATAAAACCAAACCTATTGCAAGACAGGAATGGAAAACTACCGGGCTATATTTTAGATAGCCGGGTTGCTTTGTGATGTGGTGATCCGGCTTTCTTTTGTCAATACTCATACAAGAAGAGATTTTATGTGGAGGGTGAAATGCACTTACTTTTAAAGGCAATCCTTATCACAGCCCTTCTTCTGGGGTTCACTTCTGTGACTGGCACCATTCACGCACAAAGCTTCACCCATCCTATCAACATCTCAAACAATGACGGCAATGCTGATCATAGTCCACAAATCTACGGGGACTATGTGGTATGGCGGCGTCACTACGACGGAAACGACGGTGAGATTTACCTCTACCGTATAAGTACTGCCACCCTCATCGGCAACATCTCTCATAATGTCGGGCTTGATGTTAGAAATCCCCAGATCTACGGGGACTATGTAATATGGTATGACGATGGCGTAAACGGAATAAAAGACAATGAGATCTACCTCTATCAAATTAGCACCCCCACCTCCAGCCCCATTAACATCTCAAATAATGTCGGGAATCATAATAAATATCCCCAGATCTACGGGGACTATGTGGTATGGTTTGGCAACGATGGCAACGACGATGAGATCTATCTCTACCAGATAACCACCCCCACAAACCCCGCCATCAACATCTCAAAAAATGACGGGAATAATGATTGGAACCCTCAGGTCTACGGTGACTATGTGGTATGGCGTAGCTGGGACGGAAACGACGGTGAGATCTACCTCTACCGTATAAGTACCCCAACCACCCTACCCATCAACATCTCTAATCGTGACGTTTATGATGATGAATTTCCCCAAGTCCACGGGGACTACGTGGTATGGCAAGGCAACGACGGAAACGACTTTGAGATCTACCTCTATCAAATGAGCACCGCTACCACCCCCATCAATATCTCTAGTAACGGGTATGATGATTATATTCCCCAGGTCTACGGTGACTACGTGGTATGGCAAGGCAACGACGGAAACGACTTTGAGATCTACCTCTACCGTATAAGCACCCCAACCACCCTACCCATCAACATCTCTAATCGTGACGGGGATAATGATGTTTCTCCCCAAATCTACGGGGACTACGTAGTATGGTATGACGAAGACGGAATAACAGACTCTGAGATATACCTCTACCGTATAAGTACTGCCACCTTCATCGGCAACATCTCTAATAATGAAGTGTATGATGATGAATTTCCCCAAGTCTATGGGGACTATGTGGTATGGCAGGGCTGGGACGGAAACGACCTTGAGATATTCTTGTCGTTCAAAGCATTTCCATGGACCATGTTCCTGCCGGCAATAATAAACAACCAATAGCTGTAGATTTGTAAATATAGAAAACCTGTTTATAAAAAAATTTGAGTGCATAGGGCGATTTATTTAAGATGCGAGAAATTGCCGCATTTTTCTTTGTTATTGTGAATAATTTATATTATTATTTTAGCAAATGAGAATATTTTGAACTAAGATAAAGCCAAACCTGCCGAGAGGCAGAGACGGAAAGCCAAGGGTCGATAAGATAGCCGGGCTGCCTTAGCACAAGGTAGCCCGGCTTTTTTTATTGAATGAAAGTTATTTTCCGCGGGAACCTTTTCGGTGTAATTTTTTGAAAAAACATAGAAAATTTTCATATTTCTTGTCGCTGATTTTGTTGCTGTTCCTCATCGCCCCGGAAATTTCCCGGGCATGGGGGACTATCCAGGGAGTTGTTCAAAATAATGTGGGCGATCCAATTCCCGGCGCACTGGTTGAAACCCAGTATGTCTCCATGTCCACCTGGATGGACGGCTCTTTGCCGGGAGTATTATTGCTCCTGCAGGAAAAACAGTGAGAGAAAAAAAACCAAGCTCGTTGCAAGTCGGGAGATAGAGCAACGGGCCTGATAAATAAGAGGGTTGTTAGGGAAGTTAACTCGGCTGGCAGTATCTGAACCTGTTTCTCTTAGGAGGAGGAAGAGATGAAAAGGAAGAGGGTTTTATCCGTTAGCATATCTATCTGTTTTCTGCTGTTCTGCATCCATCTCCTTAATGCCGCAAATCTCGTCCCGGTCTATCATTTACTCCTGGGTAAGAAGCCATGGTTTGCACCGGCGAACCTTTCAGCAGTAGCTCTGTCGGGGGGTGCCATCCGCCTCACCTGGCAGGACAGGTCTCAGGGAGAAACTGTTTTTGAAATTGAGGGGAAACATGCGGCGGGCAATGATTTTGAGTACATAATGTCTGTGGAAGGCAACAAGAGCATGTGCACCGTTTCGGCACTGACCGGCTATTATCTTGCCCCGTCTACGGAATACCAGTTTCGGGTCAGGGCGGCAGTCAATAGCCGGGTTACAGAATATTCCAATGTTGCCTCGGCAACCACCCTCGAAGAACCGACCATAGCCCCTGCCGCACCGTCAAATCTGCAGGCAGGTGCACTCTCCGCTTATGCCATTACTACTTCCTGGACAGATAATGCCGACAACGAATATTCCTTTAGCCTGGAACAGAGCATGGGGTGCACCGACCCCTACGCCTGGGTTGCGGATATAGTCGCGGACAGCACCTCCTACACCGTTGACGCGCTCAGCCCGAACCAGCAGTACTGTTATCGCCTGCGGGCGGAGAATCCGGCAGGGGAATCGGCATGGTCGAACGAGGCAGAGGCAACCACTCCCATCGATGCAAATATTCCCAGCGCCCCGACATCGCTTACGGTGTCAAGCTGCCGTACTACTATTTTTCTCACTCAGTATTGCTTCTCTCTGTCATGGCAGGACAATGCCGACAACGAGGAAAGATTCATCCTGTATTCGATGAACACTCTCAATTTCCCCAGAACGTGGAACCTCGTGAGCCCCACTGCACCGGTGCAGGATGCCGAGCAGTATTCCATCTGTTCCACCTCGCTTCGGCCATCCTTCTCGATTTTCCGCCTGGCAGCGGTAAACAGTTACGGTCAGTCCCCCTTTGTTTATGCATCGAGCAGCGAGTATACCGGGGACTGTCCCGGCCCGATCGTCCCGACCGTACCTGCCGCTCCAACAGGTGTTTCCGCAACCGCCCTTTCTGAAAACACGATCAGCCTTTCCTGGACGGATGTCAGCGATAATGAAAATGGATACAAAATTCGCAGGAGCCTGCTATCCGATTCAGGTTTTGTTGTTATTGCGTCATTGAATGCTGATACGGAATCCTTTGAGGACAGCGGCCTGGCAGCCTCCACCACTTATTATTACAAGGTCCAGGCCTGGAACAGCCAGGGCTTCGGTGAAAGTGAGGTTGTTTCCGCCACCACTGAATCCGGACTGACGGCTCCGGCAGGACCGACCGGCCTGCAGGTCGATACTGTCGAGCGGACAAGCTCCAGCCTTGCGCTCTCGTGGACCGACAATTCGGACAATGAAACATACTTTCAGATCCTGCGCAGCCTGAGTCCCTCATCAGGATTTACCCAGGTTGACATCGTGGAAGCGAACGCCACCAGTTACACCGACAACGGTCTTACCCCCTGCACGCAGTATTATTACCGGGTCTATTCCTGGAATTCGCAGGGATCCAGTTCTCAATATGCAGGGAATTCGGGGACCACACTGCCTGCCCCGCCGCAAAATTTAACAGCCTCCCAGGGAACGGTTCTCCACGCCGTCTATCTTGACTGGGATCATGAAAGTTGTGCTGCGGGATACAACCTCTACGAAATGTACAACCAGTTCGACGGCTGGCAGCCGGTCAATCATTCAGGGCCGTTGACCGACAACTATTACAATATCTTTGATGTGGGCGTAGGCAGCGCATTGGAACCCGGCATAGCCCTGTTTTACCGGCTCAGCTCCGAGAACGGGGACGAGGCGGAAGGCTCGGCAGGCGACCATGTGGTCGGCTGGGCAGGTTCGCCGGTTCCGCAGGAGGTCGCGGCCTCCAGGGGACTCTATCCGGACAAGATCACCCTTGAGTGGAAGCCTGTCCAGGCCTGCCCGGATGGGAATTTGACCACCGCCTCCTATCTCAGGGAATACGATATTTCGTGGTCCGATACTCCGGGGGGCGGGGGCAGCGGCTGGGTCAAATTCAAGACAGCCTCTCTTCCGGGCACCCCTTATGCGGACGGGACCGTATCAAGTGCTCCGGAGAAATTTTCAGTTGATATCCGGGAGGCAACGCAGTTCTTTCCCGGTGTCAGCCCTGGAAGCACCTATTATTTTGTTGTCACGGGCGTGTATATGGATGACAACAACTGTGATCACATTCCGGACAATGCAACCGTCTGGGAAAGCCAGCCCAGCCAGGAGGCGGCGGGCTGGGCACAACAGCAGGCGCCGGCATATCTTCCCGCCCCGGCATGGATCACCGCCTCAGACGGAACCTCGACCACAAAAATTGACGTATCCTGGGCATCTGTGGCCGGGGCCGCCAATTATAAGGTCTATCGGGCCCAGTCAAGTTTCGGTCCCTGGACCCATATCAGGACACTTGCTGCGACAAGTTTTTCGAATACGACCTCGGACAGCAGCTTTAATATCATTCCCGGAACCGGATATTTCTATTACGTGATTCCAGTGGACGGCAACGGGACTCTCGGATATCCGAGCAGTTATGACGACGGTTTTGCCATAACAGATGTCATGACCCGGTGGTGATTATAGAACAGCTTATTTCATCAGCGTTGATCTTCTTTCAAGCTCCCGGCGAGTTCTTGGATTATTGACAGAGTAGAGGAAAAGGACGAAATGATGAATTCCATACAGTGGCTATGCTTTGTATTGCATGGATTTTTGTATTTTCATTTTTTCGCTTTCGTGATCTATCTTTAGATAGTGAAAAGGCTTGAGGAGAAATATCATTTAAAAACTTTTTTAGACGCTACACCCGGGAGGCCGCAATGCCTGGAAAGACAGTATCTGAAATAAAGGTCGGAGACAGCGCCGAATTTTCCAAAACCATTTCGGAAGCAGACATTTATCTGTTTGCCGGCGTCACCGGGGATTTAAATCCCTTTCATGTTAACGAAGAGTATGCCAAAAAAACCTTTTTCAAGGGACGCATCGCTCACGGCATGCTGCTGGCCGGTTTTATATCAACCGTCGTCGGCTGTCATCTGCCGGGCCCGGGGGCCATTTATGTGAAACAGGATTTGGTTTTTTTAGCACCGGCCAGGATCGGCGACACCATAACCGCCAGGGTAAATGTTATAAAGGTGCTGGAAGATGAAAACCGGGTCATCCTGAAAACCATCTGCATCAATCAGAACGGTGTGCTGGTACTCGACGGTCAGGCCACGGTAAGCCCAAGAAAAGGTTAGCAATGTCTGAAATTTTCACAATCGGTCATTCAAACCACACCACAGATATCTTCCTCCGGCTCCTGAAAAAACACACTATCCAGGTCGTTGTTGACGTCCGCTCTGCTCCTTATTCACGTTACGTTCCTGAGTATAACAAGCAACTGCTTCAACCAGTCCTGAAGGAACATGGCTTCAGGTATCTGTTCATGGGGGACAGCATTGGCGGCAAACCGGACAATCCCGCATTCCACGATGCCGACGGTAAAATTGATTACCGCAAGATTGCCGCAACAAAGAAATTTCAGGATGGAATTGATAGATTAATACAAGGTCTTAACGATGGCTGGAAAATTGCCTTGCTGTGCGCTGAAGAAGATCCGCGAAACTGCCACAGGCAATGGCTTATCGCAAAGGAACTTGAGTTGACCGGAAATGTTACTGTAACGCACATCCGTGCAAACGGTCTTTCATTGCGGGCAAAGGATTTGTTGGAGAAACACCCCGTACAGATGGATTTGTTCTGAACAATCTGTCTCTTGTGCAATTTTCAATCCCTGCCAGGAACCCCGTTACTGTTTCATAATAATTGTATATAAAATGTGGCCTGTCCACTATTTACCTGCACTGCTGTCTCATAAATTACCTTCTCCCCTCGAAGGGGAGAAGGTGAGGATGAGGGGATGATTGAAGCTTTTCAGATGTCTCAAATATCTAAACAGGCCGCAATAACTGTATAACGATAAGTTGCTGTCCGAAATCAAATTTGCTGTAAGACAGCGCTAATTTACTTATTTATTTTCTATTTATTGATCTTAGCCTTTTATCAATCTCTTCTTCTTTGAACGCGGCAGTCTTTTTATCTGGTACTCTAACCTGGCAGCAGCTGATTTTGATTCGACCTGTTCTGAATAGACCAATTTTACCGGCCTTCTGGATCGAGTATATCGGGCTCCGTCCTTACCGGAATTGTGTGCCTCGATTCTCTTTTCAATATCATTGGTAATCCCTGTATAAAATGTCCCGTCACAGCAGCGAACCATGTAAACACGCCAGATTTCGCTGTTCTTATTCATTCACTGTATTCATAGTATTTTAAAGGTAATATTCACCTTTTCCTTTGTTATCTACCCATGCTCTGTGTCCAGAACTTCCCGCACCTTGTTTGACAGGAATACCGGCAGCAGGGGCTTGTTGATAAAATTGACTCCGGAACTGATATCTCCGCAATGGACAACAATATCATCGGTATAGCCTGACATGAGTATTGATTTGATTTCCGGCTGTACCTGCCTGATATTGTCGATCAGCTCATGGCCGTTCATCCCCGGCATTATCAAGTCGGTCAATACCATATCAACTTTTTCCTCGGACCGCCTCATAACAGCAAGGGCATCTTCGCCACTTCCGGCCTCAAGGAGATTATAGCCCAGTGGCTCCAGGGTATCCTTTACAAGACGGCGGATAGCATCATCATCATCAACAACTAATACCGTTTCGTTGCCCAGCGGCATTTTACCGGTATCCCTCCCGCCAAGCTCCTCTGCACTGCTTAAATCAACCGGCAGGTAAATTTTGAAGGTCGTTCCCTTCTCCGGCTCGCTGTATACATAAATGTGACCATTATGCTGCCGCACTATACCGTACACCATGGCCAGCCCCAACCCCGTACCTTTTTCCCGCTTCTTTGTGGTGAAGAACGGCTCAAAAATCTTGTCCTGCACTTCCTGGCTCATTCCTTTTCCGGTATCGGTCACCGTCAGAACCGTATACATGCCCGGCTCCACTTCATGATGAGCAGCAGAGTATTGTTCATCCAACTCGACCTGTCCGGTTTCAATAGTCAACCGTCCGCCGCCTGGCATTGCATCTCTGGCGTTAATCACCAGGTTCATGATCACCTGTTCGATCTGGCCGAGGTCTGCTTTGACATTTTTTATTGACTCAGCAAGTTTCATCTGCATTTCAATGTCCTCGCCAATGAGACGCCCCAGCATTTTGGAAATGTTCTCAACCACAGTATTAAGATTCACAACCCGCATCTCCATGACCTGCTTGCGGCTAAAGGCCAGCAGTTGCCTGGTCAGACCGGCTGCCCTTTCCGCCGCATCATGGATATCCTCTACCATGTCGCGCATTGGGTTTCCCTCGTCAAGCTTTATGACCATAATCTGGCTGTATCCCAATATGGTGGTAAGGATATTGTTAAAATCATGGGCCACCCCGCCGGCCAGACGCCCGACGATTTCCATTTTCTGGGCCTGGACCAGGCTTTCCTGTACCCGCTTGCGTTCCTCGATTTCCGCTTTCAGTTGTTCGTATGCCTGCTTTATCCTGCTGACCTGTTTTTCCTCTTTCCTTTTCCGGTTCCAGGCACTGATCATATTAAGGGCAGCCTGTCTCACTTCCAAGGCTGAAAAAGGTTTTTTAAAATAGAGCAATTCGTCCTGATGCTCATCAATGAAAAGCTGCCTGATCTGTTCCAGCTCTCTATCGTAGAAAGCCGTGACAACCGCGCAGAACACCTGGGAATCAATCTCTTTGATTTTTTTGATTGTCTCATAGCCATCTATTCCGCCGGGCATCCGCATATCAAAAAATCCAGCTGCGAAACGGTCCCCACTTGCAAAGGCTTTTTGAACAATATCTACCGCTTCTTCTCCGGATTTTGCCAAAGAGAACTGGTAGCTGGGAATCGCGGAGGATGAGTCAGTTTCTTCTTCAAGGAAGGCGTCCAGAGGATCTTTCTCGTTTGCCAGTATCCTTCTGTATTCATCCAAAATTTCCACATCGTCATCAACGCATAAAATGCGTAAATTCATCAACTACCTCTCGAATTTTAAACGTTTTGTAATAATACCTGGAAAGTGGTTCCCTTGCCGGGCGTACTGTCCACCACTTTGACATCGCCGCCGTAACTGCGGGCTAAACGTCGAGAATATGCCAGACCCAGCCCCGTACCATTCTCACCCTTGCTGGTAAAATGCCATTGAAAAATATTATCCCAGTCCCCTTGATTAATCCCTATACCGCTATCCCTGACGCGGGCCTCAAAAAAACCATCCCTTGATTTCTTAAGAGACAGGGTCATGTTCCTTTCAGTTTTCTTTTCAGGTTTATTTTTGTCAATTGCCTGGATGGCATTGCGAAGCAAATTTGAAAAAATGGAATAGATCTCATATCGATCCGCTTCGACAATGAGCTCAGGTTCAAGTTCGGTCGTAACGGCAATCCCGGTTCTTTTCAATATGTCTGAAAAATCTTCTAAAACTTCTAAAATCATCTCTGCAATGTTTACAGGTTTTAATTCTCTTTTTTGCTTCGAATGATTTTTGAGTCCGTTTATTATTTTGTTTATCCGGCTTATTTGTTTGTGGATGAATTCCAGGTCAACATGGCTTTCCTGCTGACTGGTTTCCAGAGCTTCAACTATTTTTGCTATTAATTTTAATTTTTTTTCCTTTTCCTGCCCATTATCTTCAGTTATTTCTGACGATATCTTCCGCAATTTCTGAAGAACCATCTGCTTCTTTACTGACTGGTCTAAATCCTTTTCCACCCGCAGCAA
>Ga0224507_10001141_pt1 | contig 10631 bp, 8 predicted proteins | sample SF_Jan12_sed_USG_3_FD_170159 | JGI IMG/M metagenome (GOLD analysis project Ga0224507, IMG submission 170159) | Sediment microbial communities from San Francisco Bay, California, United States - SF_Jan12_sed_USGS_13 | ecosystem: Environmental > Aquatic > Marine > Sediment | place: USA: California...
GTTCAGAATTGAGGCTCTTTGCTCTAAAGATAACCTGCAGTGGATTTTTCGATATCTGTAAGCGCTCTTTTAAATGCCTCAGAAATTGGGGCCACTCATCTCTATCTCCTGGGTCTGGGGTGATCAATAGATAATCCGTTAAGCTAATTGCTCGAATAATTGCACTATTGGCATCAGGAAAATCGTAGTTGGAAAGCTCATTTTGAGCAACCCAACAGATCGGCTGCCCCTCACGACCACTTACTTCACCTTCGTACTCATCAATTCGCCAGACGTCGAGAAACAGATTCTCCTCAGGATAACAGTGAGGGATTCGTATCAACGGTTGCATTTGGTACGTTCGAATTCCTAACTCCTCTTTTAACTCACGTTTTAAGGCATCTTCAACGCGCTCATCAAGATCTACCTTCCCGCCGGGAAACTCCCAAAGCCCCCCTTGCATAGCCGTAGTATGGCGCTGAGCAATAAGAATATTTCCCTCCTTATTACTAATAACGGCAATGGCAATATGTTGGTATTGAGAAAATTGAGTGGGAAGAAAATTCCCCATCAAGAACGATACTCGGCATTAATCTCGACATATTTATAAGAGAGATCAGAGGTCCAGACTGTTGCAGAGTAGCTCCCTCGTGCCAAATCGACCCGAATCGTAATCTCTTCACGATCCATAATTGACTGTCCCCGCTCCTCGGTATAGCTCTCGGCACGCCCTCCATTTTCAACAATCAATACATCACCCAGATAGATCTTGATCTGTTCAAGATCCAGGTTACTGACACTTGCCCGTCCCACTGCCGCCAGAATTCTTCCCCAGTTTGGATCACTGGCAAAGAGCGCCGTTTTAACCAGAGGTGAGTGAGCCACAGTATAGGCAACACGTTCACACTCTGCCTCATCAGCGCCTCCATCAATCTCAACAGTCACAAACTTGGTTGCCCCCTCCGCATCACGAATCATCAACTGAGCCAGTTTTTGAAACATCGCATTGAGTAACTGGCTAAAAAGTTCAGCCTCTTCAGACCCTTCATTAATTTGTACACCGCTCTTTCCTGTTGCCATCAGCAGACAAGAATCATTAGTAGAGGTATCCCCATCCACAGTGATCCGATTGAAGGAAAACTTAACTGCACGATTGAGTAATCGCTGCAACAGAGCGCTATCAATGGATGCGTCGGTTGCGATATAGGCAAGCATCGTAGCCATATCGGGGCGAATCATACCGCTCCCCTTGGCTATCCCGGTGATAGTGATCTTGCTGCCATTGAGTTCCAGCTCTTCAGAGAGCCCTTTGGCTATCGTATCGGTGGTCATAATACCGTGGGCAGCATCCTCCCACCCTTGGCCTTGTTCGCTCAGATTAGCTAAGGCATGAGGAATGCCTGCCTGAAATCGATCGATTTCTAATGGTTCACCAATCACCCCCGTGGAGAACGGAAGCACTTCATTCGCAGAACAGCCCACACTCTCGGCAACCAATTCACAGCACCGCTTCGCATCTTCAAGACCGTTATGTCCCGTTCCTGCATTAGCATTGCCAGTATTGATTAATAGATAACGAGGAACCGCCTGATTTAGATGCGTTTTGGCGATCTGTACAGGCGCTGCACAGAAGGCATTTTGAGTGAATACTGCCGCACTCTGAGTTCCTTTAGCCAGCTCGATAACCACCAGATCCCGGCGATTAGTATATTTAATTCCCGCTTCTGTAGTGCCCAAACGGATCCCTGTAACGGGAAGGAGCTGAGGAAGAATTGAGTATCCAACGGCCATAATCTTTGTCCATCAAGTGTTAGAAATATTACTAAATCGATTTACCCTAGTTTCGACTATCTTCTACACGCTTTGCAACTCTTAACCGTGCTATTGCAGCTTCCCATGACACTGCTTATATTTTTTACCACTACCACAGGGGCATGGCTCATTACGTCCAACTTTCTTACCATCACGAACAAAAGGTTGACGCTCTTGTTGCTCTACACCCTCAGGCTCACTCTCTGTCATACCCGATGCCTCTGCATGCTGATACTCAACCTCACCCTGATTGCGACGCTGAGCTTCAACTTCAGCTACATCTTCCTCATTATTCACTTGGGCTCGTGAAACGATTCCGATCACATCTTGCTTAATTCGCTCAAGTAGATCGGTAAAGAGATCAAACGACTCACGCTTATACTCCTGTTTAGGGTTTTTCTGGGCATAACCACGGAGATGGATCCCCTGACGCAAGTAGTCCATTGATGCCAGATGCTCTTTCCAAAGACTATCAAGAACTTGTAGCATTACCGCCTTCTCAAAGTGCTGCGCAACTTCAAGGCCAACCTCCTCTTCCTTCTCTCTATAGAATCGAACCATCTCCGAAAGGATGCGCTCTCTCAGTGTCTCTTCATGTAGCGCATCATCTTCATCAAGCCACTTCTGAATATTAAGTTCTAAACCAAAATTTTCTTTCAAACGTGTTTGAAGTGCCTGGATATCCCACTGCTCCTCAAGAGAGTGAGGGGCAATATATTCATTGAGAACATCATCAAGAACATCCGCACGGATCGCATCGATTGTCTCAGAAATGTTGCTCTCGGCCATCAATTCGTTGCGCTGTTCATAGATCACCTTGCGTTGATCATTAGCAACATCATCATATTCCAGAAGGTTTTTACGAATATCGAAATTGTGCCCTTCAACCTTACGCTGAGCATTCTCAATCGCTTTACTCACCCAGGGATGTTCAATCGCCTCGCCTTTTTCCATCCCCAATTTTTGCATCAGGCCGGCAACCCGTTCAGAAGCAAAAATTCGCATCAATGTATCTTGCAGGGAGAGATAAAAGCGTGAAGAGCCCGGATCACCCTGCCGGCCAGAACGTCCGCGAAGTTGATTATCGATCCGACGCGACTCATGCCGCTCAGTACCAATAATGTGCAATCCACCGCTATTTAGCACCTCTTGATGACGATCTTTCCAAGCCTCATGAGCCGCTTCGACTGTCTCTTCACTAGCGGTTTCGCCCAACGCCTTGATTTCAACATCAAGGTTTCCACCTAAAACAATATCGGTTCCACGGCCAGCCATATTGGTCGCAATAGTGATAGCGCCGGGACTGCCTGCTTGAGCAACAATTTCCGCCTCACGCTCATGCTGTTTGGCGTTAAGCACTTCGTGCTCAATTTTTTCTTTTTGCAAAAGCCCGGAGAGCAACTCAGAGGTCTCTATCGATGCAGTACCCACCAATACAGGCTGGCTACGTGTCATACAGTCTCGAATATCTGAAACAATCGCTTCATATTTCTCTTCAGGGGTCAGATAGATCAAATCACCCCGATCATCCCGCAGCATCGTCCGATGCGTTGGAATAACGACCACTTCGAGGCCGTAAATCGATTGAAATTCATACGCTTCAGTATCAGCAGTTCCGGTCATCCCCGACAACTTCTCGTAGAGACGAAAGTAGTTCTGAAAAGTGATCGATGCGAGCGTCTGATTCTCATTTTGAATAGCGATTCCCTCTTTCGCCTCAACAGCCTGATGTAGGCCATCCGACCAGCGTCGACCCGACATGGTGCGTCCCGTAAACTCATCGACAATCACCACATCGCCATCACTGACAATATAATCCACATTGCGGTGATAGAGAACATGTGCCCTCAGCGCGGCATTGAAATGGTGCATCAAGCTAATATGAGCCGCATCATAAAGACTCTCGCCTTCGCCAATCAATCCTGCCTCTGTAAGCAGCTCCTCAACGTGCTGATGGCCATCTTCAGTGAGATGAATCTGTTTCTGCTTCTCATCAACCGAATAGTCCCCAGCACCCTCTTCATCACCATCAGCTTGTCGGGTGAGACTAGGAACCAATGTATTGATTTTACTATAGAGCTCCGAACTATCCTCAGCAGGCCCAGAGATAATAAGTGGAGTTCTCGCTTCATCGATAAGAATCGAATCTACCTCATCAACGATGGCAAAATTGAGTTCACGCTGCACCCTCTCTTCAATGGAGAAAGCCATATTGTCACGCAGATAATCAAAGCCGAATTCGTTATTGGTTCCGTAGACAATGTCACAGGCGTAAGCGGCCTGTTTACTAATGTGATCCATCTCATTAACCACAACACCTGTCGTCAATCCCAGGAATTCGTAAAGCTCCCCCATCCACTCTGCATCACGTTTAGCAAGATAGTCATTAACCGTAATGACGTGCACCCCTTTACCGCTTAGAGCATTGAGGTACGCAGCAAGTGTCGACATCAACGTCTTGCCTTCACCTGTGCGCATCTCGGCAATCTTGCCCTGATGCATCACCATGCCACCAATCAGTTGCACATCATAATGACGCATACCAAGAACACGTTGACTTGCCTCACGAACTACAGCAAATGCCTCGTTAAGAATCGAGTCTAAATCGGCTCCCTCTTCAACACGCTGCTGAAACTCACCCGTCTTTGCCTTGAGCTGTTCATCGGTGAGATTTTGCATCTCCGACTCAAGCCCGTTAACCAGCTCAAGTGTCTTACGCATCCGCTTGACCAGACGGTCATTACGACTTCCAAATACCTTACTGAAGAGTTTTGAAACCATTAAATCAACTCACAAAAATCAATTGAGAATAGAGCGCTAGGCCCACACTAAGAATTAGCCCGTTATTGTACCTGAATAAGTGAGTTTACGCCCAAGATGATGAGCGATTTATCGTGTCCGTTAAAGCGGCTTTAACGACGAGATGCAAAGTACCCCATTGAGATGGAGCACTCTAAATTCATTGCGAATTATCGATGTGCAGTTTGAACAAATGTCATCGGATCAACGGTTCGCCCACTACGCCAGACTTCAAAATGGACATGAGGACCCGTCGAACGTCCGGTATTGCCCATTTTAGCAATGACCTGACCTTTTTTAACCGTGTCGCCAACCTTTACGGCGTTTTCTCTATTATGTCCATAACGGGTGATATAACCGTTGCCATGGTTAATTTCGACCATATTGCCGTAACCAGAGCGTTTGCTCGACCACATCACCACACCTGAACCAACAGCAATCACATCACTCCCTTCACTGCCGGCAAGATCAATTCCCTTGTGAAAATCGGGTTTTCCGGTAAATGGATCCGTTCTAATTCCATAACGAGAAGAGATCCAACCTTTTTTAACGGGTCGGCCTGAGGGGATAACTTCATGTTGCAAATTACGCGACATCAGCACCGACTCAAGGACACCAAGCTGCTCTTCACGATCGACTAGCTGCTGTGAGAGTTGATCGATTTGTGTGAGAAAATCTGGAATTTTAAGACTGGGAGCAGCACCGCTATTTCCTTCTGGACCACCTAATGCAGGCGCCTTGGAGAAATCAAACTCACCGCTATCTAGTTCACCTACCGATACTAGCCTTTGACCAACAGCATCCAATCGAACGACATGAGCCTGCATCTGTCCAAGACGCAGAGCCAGTGCATTCAGACTCTCTTCCGCCCGGGCTCGAGCATTAGAAATCTCAGCTTTCTGCTGCTTAATCGTTTCGTTCCAGCTACTATTGGCGTAGGCTAGATTCGAAGAGATATCATTTCCCTGCTGGAGCCCCACGTAGTAACCCATTACAAGCGCAACGATAGGAACGATCAGAAAGATTGCTGCTGAAAGGAGAAAGAGTTGTACCCCACTAATTGAGATACTACTGACTCCCCCTAACCTCTTTGAAATCCAGATAAGATTCATATGACTCAAATTTTTCTCAATTTTTATTGTAGAAAGCTTTATACAGGAGAACAGATTGTCAAACAAGCCAAAACTAATCAGCAAAATCTTCTCCGCCGCCTCCAATCTTGGTCAATTAAATCATCATATTAACCGCATTAGAGAGTTAGAAAAGAGTCTGCGCCTACATCTTCCCACCCATATGGCAGAGGATTATGACTGGTCTGTTGGAAATTTCCGTGACCAGCATCTCACTCTATTTGTTACAAACCCAGGAGAGGCTTCTAAACTACGCTTTCAACAACAGATGCTCCTTGAAAAAGCACGTTTAAAATTTCCCCAAATTGAAACAATATCTATCAAAGTAGTCTATCAGGGAAAAGTGCCTGAAGAGCGTGTAAAGATCGGGCGAAAATTATCCTCAGAAGCAGCCGCTGGAATCGCTGAGTTTGCTGAGCATGTCGATGATCAGGCGCTAAAAATTGCGCTAAAGCGATTAAGCCAGCATGGACAGGATAAGAAACAGTAGGTTAAGCAGTTACAGGCTTGATGTATGAAATAGGGGTCTCTTTAGGGTCATCAAAAGTCACCAGTTCCCACGCATCATCTTGTTGCATCAATGTGTGTAGCAGCTGATTATTTAACGCATGTCCCGACTTATAACCGCTAAAAGCACCAATCAGACTGTGCCCTAGAAGATAAAGATCACCAATCGCATCCAGCACCTTATGTTTTACAAACTCATCGGCGTAGCGCAGACCATCCTCATTAAGGACACGATAATCATCAAGAACAATGGCATTATCGAGACTACCGCCAAGGGCAAGGTTCTGCTTGCGCAACTGTTCAATTTGGTTCATAAAACCAAAGGTACGCGCACGGCTTACCTCTTTTACAAACGAGGTCGATGAGAAGTCAATTTCCGTAGTCATCGCCTTCCCCTCAAACGCAGGGTGGGCAAAATCAATTGACATTGAGACCTTAAAACCATCAAAGGGCTCAAAACGAACCCATTTATCCCCATCTTCAACCAGAACCGGCTTTTTGATGCGAATAAATTGTTTAGGCGCCTCCTGTTCAACCAGTCCAGCCGATTGAATCAAAAAGACAAAAGGCCCTGCGCTACCATCCATGATGGGAACCTCAGGAGCACTCACATCGACAAAGGCATTATCAACACCCATTCCAGCCATCGCAGAGAGCAGGTGTTCAACCGTTGAGATACGCACATCCCCTTCGGAGAGGGTTGAAGAGAGCGTAGTATCGCCTACGTTTTGATAATCTGCCTTAATCTCGACAGCATGCTCAAGGTCCACTCGACGAAAAACAATCCCCGTTCCTGCGGCGGCAGGGCGCAAAGTAAGAAATATCTTCTCACCTGTATGCAGTCCAACACCTGTTGCACGAATGGTATTTTTTAGTGTTCTTTGTCTAATCATAGTCTCAAGCGCTACTTTTCATTTGTCGTCTGACTTTAACGAGCCGCATATATTAACACACAGTTAATACCTTAAAAACTGTGTATCCATTCACAAAATTAACCACTTGGGTTAATTTCTCCCTCAGCTAGTCCGCCTGGCGACGTAAAAATGCAGGAATATCAAGTACATCAAAACCATCACTCTCCTTATTTACAGACATTGCTGGAGTTGGCTCCCCACTAACATTCCCGCCATTACGGATAATGGTTGGCTTGTCGAGGCTCTCGTAATTAGGACGACCGGTAGTCGCCTCAACGATAGAGGGTCTAAATGTTTGTGGATCCTCGATAGCCTGTTTGTTACCTAATCCGGTAGCGACGACAGTGACTCTTAACTCATCCCCCATCTCAGAATCTATAGCAGTACCCATCACAATCGTTGCATCTTCCGCAGCAAACTCACCGACAATGGCTCCCACCTTCTTAAACTCACCCATGGTGATCTTGCTTGAAGTGACATTGACCAGAATACCTCGCGCACCTTTCAGGTTAATTCCCTCAAGCAGAGGACTGGCTACGGCCTTTTCAGCAGCAATGGCAGCCCGGTCTTCACCAGTAGATGAGCCCGACCCCATCATTGCCATACCCATCTCAGACATCACCGTTCGTACATCAGCAAAGTCAACGTTAATGACACCCGGATTGGTAATCAGCTCCGCAATGCCCTGAACCGCACCCAGCAGGATATTGTTTGCCTCACCAAAGGCATCCAGCATATCGATATCATCACCCAGCACATCGAGCAGCTTTTCATTGGAAACAGTAATAAGCGAATCAACAAACTGCTTGAGTTCATCCAGTCCCTCTTTGGCCAAGCTCATGCGCTTATTACCTTCCATTGGGAAAGGACTGGTCACCACCGCAACGGTAAGAATTCCCATATCCTTTGCAACTTGAGCAATGATGGGGGCGGCACCCGTACCGGTTCCACCACCCATACCCGCCGTGATGAAGACCATGTCAGCACCCTCAAGAGCCTCTGAGATACGATCCCTATCTTCCATCGCCGCCTGACGCCCAATTTCAGGATTGGCTCCTGCTCCAAGCCCTTTGGTAATATTGTTACCAATCTGAAGTTGTACACGGCTTGATGATAACTCCAGTGCCTGAGCATCGGTGTTGGCACAGATAAACTCAACACCATCAATATCTGCACATACCATGTGTTCTACAGCGTTACTTCCACCGCCTCCCACACCGATCACCTTAATGACCGCACCCTGCGTTCTACTATCTATTAGTTGAAATGCCATCGTTCTTCTCCTCTCCAAAAAACTAAAAATTTATCTTTAAAATTACGGTTAAAAATTTCCTTGAAACCAGCTCTTCATTCGTTCAAATACACCTGAAACACCACTACTTTCAGTCAACTCCGAAACCCCATGGCTTCGATTATTCTGTCCAAACTGTAATAGACCCACACCCGTTGCATAGATCGGATTGCTGATCACATCAGTCAATCCATTCACACCTTTGGGAATACCCAAACGTACCGGCATATGGAAGATCTCCTCTGCAAGATCCACAACCCCTTCCATCTTTGAGGTACCGCCAGTCAATACAATCCCTGCTGCAATCAAATCCTCAAAGCCACTACGTCTTAACTCGGCCTGAATCAACGTAAATAATTCTTCATAGCGAGGTTGAACCACCTCAGCGAGCGTTTGCCGAGCCAATTGGCGAGGTGCTCGATCGCCCACACCGGGAACCTCAATCGTCTCATCTGGATTGGCCAACTGAGTCAGACAACAGGCGTACTGTTTCTTAATCTCCTCCGCCTTCTGAGTCGGGGTTCGCAGTGCAACGGCAATGTCATTGGTTACCTGATCACCTGCAATAGGAATCACTGCGGTATGGCGAATCGCCCCCTCGGTAAAGATGGCGATATCGGTAGTACCACCACCGATATCGATGAGGCATATTCCTAACTCTTTCTCATCATCACTGAGAACCGAGTAACTCGACGCCAGTTGCTCAAGGATGATGTCATCTACTTCCAGACCACAACGACGGACGCACTTGATAATGTTCTGGGCAGCACTCACCCCACCCGTCACCAAATGGACACGCGCCTCAAGGCGTACCCCCGACATCCCAATCGGTTCACGAATGCCTTCCTGATTATCGATAATGAACTCCTGCGGCAGGACGTGGAGGATCTTCTCATCGGCAGGAATGGCAACGGCTCTGGCGGCATCTATCACTCGTTCGACATCGGCGTGGTTCACTTCACGATCACGAATCGCCACGATTCCATGGGAGTTAAGACTCTTAATATGGCTACCGGCGATCCCGGCGAAGACGGAGTGAACATGACAACCCGCCATCAACTCTGCCTCCTCCACCGCACGTTGAATGGAGTAGACCGTTGACTCAATGTTGATCACAACCCCTTTCTTTAAACCGCGTGATGGGTTGTGACCGATACCGATAATATCGATCTCGCCCTCGGCATTTATCTCTCCCACAATACAGACTACCTTGGAGGTGCCAATATCGAGTCCGACAATTAAATTTTTATCTGTCTTTTTACTCATCTCTCTTCTCCGCTATGTCGTCGTGTGCCGCCAACGCACAGCAAAACCATTGGTATATCGCAAATCAATGCCATCAATCTGATTCAACTTCGCCTTAATGTCAGATTGATAAACACCCGCAAATCGGTTCAAACGCTTAACCACTGACTCTCTTCCCATGTTGAGAATCAAGCCATTATCAAGCTCTAAATCCCAAGCCCGTCGACCGCTGAGCTCAACCCGTACAATGTTGATCTCTTGATCGAAAACACTCTTTGTCAACGCCCGATACTTATCGGTCATCATATTTTCAGTTCCCGCAGGTCCCACAAAATGGGGAAGCCCTGCAAGAGAGTCATCGATCTTCTCAGGTCTAAACGAGACGCCATCAACATTAACCAATGCATCATCATTCCAGATTGCAAAGGGCTTTTGTTCCTCTATATTGACCACTAGTTGACCCGGCCATACCCTACGTACAGCGGCACGATGAACCCAAGGTAACTCCTCAATATCATCACTGATCTGATCAACATTAATTCTAAAAAAGCCCTCTTTGATTTGCGGCTCAATAACACCTTTAAGCGCACTCTGACTAACATGCTGAATAGTGTTCACAATTCGAACCGATTGAATTGGATATGAACCAGGCTCAAGAGGACCACTAAGCCAAAATCCTAACCCACCAAGCGAGAGCACAAACAGTAGTCCTTTAAAGATCTTCATCTTTGGCAGTCGACTCTTCTGTTTCTGATGGCGCATACTTGCACCTCTCTTTTTTACTTTAGACATGCCATCCCCCTTCACCGACATTCAACGTCTGCGCCAGAATAGTTTGAGTCAGCTGGTCAAAGTCGATCCCCGCCACTTTAGCCGCCATGGGCACCAGTGAATGATCGGTCATACCGGGCACAGTATTGACCTCAATGGGCATAAATTTTCCTTTTGTGTCGG
>Ga0224507_10001143_pt1 | contig 10622 bp, 8 predicted proteins | sample SF_Jan12_sed_USG_3_FD_170159 | JGI IMG/M metagenome (GOLD analysis project Ga0224507, IMG submission 170159) | Sediment microbial communities from San Francisco Bay, California, United States - SF_Jan12_sed_USGS_13 | ecosystem: Environmental > Aquatic > Marine > Sediment | place: USA: California...
CCGGGAAACGGCTGCCGGAAGATGGCTTCTTCCGGGAGGCCCAGCTCTAAGCCCAGCTCCCGGACTTCGTCCTTGAAGAGTTCTCGCAGCGGTTCTATGAGGTCGAGCTGCATTCGTTCAGGTAGTCCGCCGACATTATGGTGTGATTTGATGGGGGCTTTCCCGTGAAAAACAACAGACTCAATCACATCGGGATAGAGAGTGCCTTGGGCCAGGTATTTGACTTCACCGAGCCTGCCTGCCTCTTCGTCAAAAATTTTGATAAAACCGTAACCGATACGTTTCCGTTTTTCCTCCGGATCGACGATACCCTGCAGTTCCTTCAGAAAATATGTCGTTGCGTCGACATCAATGACCTGCAGGTTTGTTTTCTGCCTGAAAAAACGCAGGACGCTTTCAGATTCACCGGTTCGCATGAGGCCGTTGTTGACATAGATACAGGTCAGCTGTTTTCCTATTGCCCTGTGCACAAGCGCTGCCGTAACCGACGAATCAACGCCTCCGGAAAGGGCGCATATAACTTTGCGGGTTCCAACCTTTTCACGAATTTCACTGACTGTCGAGTCGATAAAGGAATGCATGGTCCACTTGGGATGGCAGCCGCAGAGGTCAAATATAAAGTTCCTGAGAACATCATTTCCGATCAGCGTGTGGGCTACTTCCGGGTGAAACTGGACTGCAACAAACGGTTTTCGTTCGTGCCGCAGGGCAGCAAAAGGAGAATGAGCACTTGATGCCGTGGCTACAAAACCGGGAGCCGCCTTTTCCACGCGGTCGCCGTGACTCATCCAGACCTGGTATCTGGTCGGTGCGGTTTCCATCCCGGCAAAAATGCCTCCGGTATAAGCAATATTGAGTTCCGCCTTGCCAAACTCGCGGTGTTCCGCCGTCTCTACCATTCCGCCGAGCTGCTGCATCATGAGTTGGGCGCCATAACATATTCCGAGCACTGGAACATCAAGCTCGAAAAGGCCGGGATCGCTTATCGGTGCGTCATGATCATAGACACTTGCCGGCCCTCCTGACAGGATAATGCCGGAAGGGTTCATTTCCCTTAATCTGTCAAGCCCGATATCGTATGGATGGATTTCACTGTATACCTTCTGCTCACGTATGCGTCGGGCAATGAGCTGGGTGGTCTGGGAGCCGAAATCAAGGATAATGATTTTTTCAGAATGAACAGACATAATGGCAGATTCCGCTTTTTGATGTTCTTATGTTGAGAGTGAAAGATTCGTTTTCTTTCCTGATACTGCGTATCAGGGTTTTCAATAGTTAGAAAAACAGGAACTAGATTCCCTCTGTTCTGTAATTCGGCGCTTCTCGCGTTATGATGACGTCATGCACATGAGATTCGCGAAGACCGGCAGGGGAGATGCGGACAAACTGCGCTTTCTGGTGCAGTTCCTCTACGGTGGCTGCACCGATATAGCCCATACCTGAGCGCAGACCACCCAGAAGCTGGTATATCACTTCCGACAGCGGTCCGCGGTACGGAACCTTTCCTTCAATTCCCTCCGGAACCAGTTTTGAAGAGCCTGAACCCTCCTGAAAGTAGCGGTCCTTGCTGCCCTGGTTCATGGCACCGAGCGAACCCATTCCACGATAGCCTTTATATTTTCTTCCCTGGAAAAGAAAGGTTTCGCCGGGAGTTTCATCGGTACCGGCAAACAGGGAGCCGATCATGATCGCATGCGCGCCAATGCCGATGGCTTTGCAGATGTCACCGGAAAACTTTATGCCGCCGTCGGCAATGATCGGAATATTTTTCTTGCGGGCCTCTTCAACACAGTTTTTCAGGGCGGTTAACTGAGGCACACCTACACCGGCAACGATGCGTGTGGTACAGATCGATCCGGGACCGACGCCGACTTTTACCCCATTGGCTCCGGACTTGATCAGGTCTCTTGTTCCTTCGGCGGTTGCTACGTTGCCTGCGATAACCTGCAGATCGGGCCAGGCATTTTTCAACTCGCGCAGAGCCTTGAGAATACCGGCGGAATGCCCATGTGCAGAATCCAGAACAACGACATCCACCTGTGCTTTTATCAGAGCTTCCGTTCGTTCCATCAGATCGCTGCTGACTCCTAAAGCTGCTCCGGCGAGGAGGCGGCCCATTGAATCCTTATTCGCGTTGGGATATTTTTTAATTTTCTCAATATCCTTGATTGTTATCAATCCCTTGAGGTTCCCTTTATCATCCACGACCAGCAGTTTTTCTATTCTATGCTCATGCAGCAGGGCTTTTGAGTGTTCGAGGTTTATCCCCACCGGGGCGGTGACAAGGTTCTTGCTGGTCATCACATCTTTAACCCGCAGATGGTCGTCCGAGACAAAGCGCAAATCACGGTTGGTCACGATCCCGACAAGCTTGTCACCTCGCAAGACAGGCAGTCCGGATATTTTATAGTTGCGCATTATAGACTGCACTTCACCGACACTCTGATTTTCATTGACCGTCACCGGGTCGATAATCATACCTGACTCGGACTTTTTAACCCGTTCCACCTCTGTAGCCTGACGATCCTTGCTCATATTCTTATGAATAATTCCGATGCCGCCCTCCCTGGCCATGGATATAGCGGTCTGATGTTCGGTCACTGAATCCATCGCCGCACTGACGAGGGGAGCATTAAGTTTGAGGGTGTCGGTAAGCTTTGTTGCCAATGATACTTCAGAGGGTAAAACCTCAGAAGCTGAGGGAATCAAAAGAACATCATCAAAAGTGTAAGCCGGGGGTATGTCCTGCTGGAACATGAATCCATCCTCGTCATGGTTGATTGGTATTTTTTAACCGCAATGTAGCATGTTAACAAACAAAAGAAAATGGTAAATACATAGGGTCGGTAACGCTTCTGTCTGATATTCTTGAGGCTTCTGTAAAAATTCTGGTGGATTTTCCTGAGATTTCCTGCTTAATTGTCGAACTTAATAAGGTGGCACAAATGGCAATACTTCTTGAAATAAATCCATATAATCCTCAGCAGAGACTGATCAGCCAGGTCGTTGACGTTTTACAAAAAGGAGGCGTTATCTGTTATCCGACCGACACCATGTATGGTATCGGCTGTGATATTTTTAATCAGAAAGCGGTCAAGCGGATTCATCAGTTAAAAAAACGGCCTAAACACAAACCTTTCAGTTTCATGTGCTCTGATCTGAAAAATATCAGCGAATACAGTCATGTCGGCAATACTGCGTACCGCTTGATGCGCAAATGTCTGCCCGGTCCATACACCTTCGTTCTTCCGGGGACAAAACTTGTACCGAGAATTATGCTGACGCATCAGAAGACCGTGGGTATAAGGGTGCCCGACTATCCTATCTGTTTAGATCTGATTCAGGGTTTGGGCAACCCTATACTGAATACCAGCGCCTTGTTGGAAAAAGGTTCAGAGCCTCCTCTGGACGGATTTGATGTCAACGATCTTTTCGGTAATCAGGTTGATCTGATTATTGACGGCGGACAAATTCTTCCCCATCCTTCAACCGTTGTTTCTTTTACAGATGACAGTCCGGAGATTTTGAGGGAAGGAAAAGGTGATATCAGGCTGTTTGCCTGACCAGCGTATAACTGGTTTTTTAAAGTTTCTGGCCGGCGCAGTATTTTTCCACCGACTTCATACATGACATCCTCGAGTTATTCCTTTTCTATAAGGGCTTCCTTGAGGGATTTGCTCATTGTGAAATGAAGGGTTTTACGGGAAGAGATATTCATGATTTTTCCGGTTTTCGGATTCTTCGTGCTGCGAGGTTTTCTTGTCCGCACTGAAAAACTGCCAAATCCCCGGATTTCAACACGACGACCATCAATCAATGCTTTTGAAATTTCCTCAAGGACTAGATCAACAGCAAGTGCTACATCCTTCTTGTAATAACCTTTGAGCTGATCAGAAACCTTATTCACAAGTTCACGTTTGAGCATAGTATTCTATATTACCTCTATGATTTCTCTCACCACTCAGATAGAGACCAAGTGAGTGTGAAATTATAAGAAAAGGGTATTTTTTCTCAGGTAGTCAAACCTGTAGGCTGTAACAGCTTTTTCTCGAAAAAATACCCTTTACGCTTTCCAGTTTTTTTTTATTTGTCAGATTTGTCTTCCCCCTGTCCGTCAGCGGCAGCCTTCAGGAGATCGCCAAAGGTGGAAGGGCCGGAAGCCTGATGCTTCTGCTCATATTCTTCCTTGGCGCTTTCTTCACCTCCTTCTTCAAGTGCTTTGGTAGACAGGGCAATTTTACGGTCATCTGAAGACACGCTTATGACCATGGCTTTAAGCGCATCGCCGACATTAAACATGCCGACCGGGGTCTGGATTTTTTCTTTGCTTATTTCTGAAATATGCACAAGTCCTTCAATACCTTCTTCAAGCTGAACAAAAACACCGAAGTCAGTCACATTGGTGATCGTGCCTTCGACAATAGTACCGGTCGGATATTTGCTTACTGCTGCCACCCATGGATCCGGCTCGAGCTGCTTGATGCCTAGAGAAAATCTTTCGTTTTCCTTGTCGATTTTCAAAACCACTGCCTGGATGGTTTCACCTTTTGCATACTTTTCAGAAGGATGCTTGATGCGTTCGGTCCATGAGAGGTCAGAGACGTGGATAAGGCCGTCAATGCCTTCCTCGATTCCAATGAAAACACCAAAATCAGTAATATTTTTGATTTTTCCTTCGATGACCGAGCCGACCGGGTAGCTTTCCTCAACAACATCCCAGGGGTTTGGCTGGAGTTGTTTCATGCCGAGAGAAATGCGTTTGGTCTCGACTTCCACCTTGAGGACCTTGATTTCTATTTCGTCCCCAACCGATACAATCTTGGAAGGATGACGAGGCTTTTTCGACCAGCTCATTTCCGAGATATGAACGAGACCTTCTACACCTTCTTCAAGCTCAACAAAAACACCATAATCGGTAATGGAAACTACTGATCCGGTGACTTCTGCGCCAACCGGATACTTTTCCGGAACCCTGGCCCATGGATCGTCCTTCAACTGCTTGACGCCAAGAGAGACACGGTCCGAGTCCTTGTCGTATTTAAGGACCTTGACTTCAATTTCATCGCCGACATTATAAAGCTTGGAGGGATGTGACACCCGTCCCCATGAAAGATCGGTGATATGACAGAGACCGTCCATGCCGCCGAGATCAATGAATAAACCGTAATCAGTGATATTGGTAATTGCCCCGACGATCGTCTGGCCTTCTTCCAGGGAAGTGCGCATCTTGTCGCGCAATTCGGATCGCTGTTCCTCAAGAATGGCCCGGCGGGAAATGACAACATTATTACGTTTGCGGTTAAATTTGAGGACCTTGAAATCGAATGACTGGCCTATAAGTGAATCAAGATCCTTGACCGGCCGCAGGTCAATCTGGGAGTACGGCAGGAATGCCGGAACACCGACGTCAACTGACATGCCTCCTTTTACACGGCTTTCAATACGGCCTTCGATCGTGCCGTCTTCTTCCTGAATATTGGCAATTTCTTCCCAGACCTTTATGGCAATGGCTTTTTCGCGGGAGAGTTGCAGACCACCTTCGTCTTTTCGACGCTCAATGAAGACTTCGAATTCGTCGCCGATATTTATTTCACGATCCGGATCTTCGTGGCGGAATTCGGCAAGAGAAATGTAACTTTCCGCCTTGTCGCCGACATCAATGAGAGCCATATCGTTATTAATGCCAACAACTTTTCCTGTAGCGACTTCTCCGACATTGATAACGGTGTTGTGGTTTTCCTGCTCAAAAAGTTCAGCAAAGCTCATCTCTTCGCTGTTGTTGTTTTCAGCCACCTGAACGGGCTGTTTTCCATTGTTAGTCATGGGTTTCTGGTCCTCTGTGGATCGTTCAATAACGACCGTTTTTCTTTGTAAAGGTTATTGGTTAAAATGGTTTCAAGTTAATATCTGTACCGCATTTACAATACTATAATCCAAAAAAAATGTATTAACAGAGTTGTCAGTTAAAGACAACAGTTTCGTCCAGAATACCTGACTTTTTTTCCAGAAACCGGAGGAAATATACAACAATGTGGGGGCTGGAATCAGCTTTTGCCGGCAGAGGTCATTTCCTCCATATACGGGCCGAAAAGTTCTTCGTACTGTGGGATTGCTTTACGTAAAGCAACACCCAGGTGATAGAGGTCATTTTCATTCACGACAAGGTTCGCGCTGTTGGCAAGAGCCTGCAGATTATAAAGCGTACTGAATTCAGGACCAATAAGTATATAAAAAAGATACCGTCTTCTCTGCATGGGCATATCGCGCATGTACTTATGAAAAAGCGATTTTTCGAGATGGGGGCCGTCAAATTGTGAATGCAGAACAACGCTGGCATAATTATGAAAGCGTATGCCCTCAATGGCCTGTTCGACATTTTCTGCTACAAATACCTGGTACCCGACCTGCTCCAGGGCATCACGGACTATCTCCAGTGTTTCGTTTTGTGGAAATAAGACCAGGGCCATGGGAATATCTTCAAGTTTCTTGTCTTCCTGAAGATTTTCTTCCTTGAGCCAGCCCAGTTCAGGGGGTGCTGGAGGATTGACGCCTCCCGGGCTATTTTGCCCGGCCATGCCGCTTGCATCAAGAGAAATTCCCTTTTTACAGGCAGGACATTTGATGGTCAGTTTTTTCCCAGGTTCCAGGGCGTTGAGAGCTTTATTTAATTTTTCCTGCTGGGCATCACCCAGCTTCAGAGCCTTCTTGCAATAAGGGCAGGAACTGATCATGTTCAATCTCCTTCAAAAGGTTTGTCAGAAGAGAAAATGCAGTATTCTGGTCTTCCAAGGTACCTTTTTGTGACACTATAAGAAAAAATCATCCTCTTCTTGTTCCATTTGCAGTTCATCAATATTAGAGGTGCGTTGTCCCCTGGAAGATTTAATGCTGTCCAGTCCGCGTTTGATTTCGCTCCGATGCGAACTGAAGGTAATAGCGGATTCCTCTGTGATCAGTCCGTACTGGTAGAGTTCCAGAAGATGCTGGTCAAAGGTACGCATATTACTGGTAGAGCCGGCCTTGATAACTTTGTAAAAGGTTTTGTCCTCGGTTTCACCATTTAAAATCAGATCCTTGACCCGCAGGCTGGTACAGAGAATTTCCAGGGCAGCTATCCGGCCGCCGCCGACTTTCGGCAACAGCCGCTGACTTACAACCCAGCGTATAGTGTCTGCCAGCCTGTTCCTGATCATCGTTTGCTCTTCATGGTCAAAAAAACCCAGGATACGGTTGATGGTCTGGCCGGCATCAATGGTATGCAGTGAGGAAAAGACCACATGGCCGGTTTCCGCCGCAGTCAGGGCAATCTCAAGAGTTTCACGGTCCCTGATCTCACCAACAAGAATAACCTTCGGAGCCTGTCGCAGTGCAGCCCGAAGCCCGCTTGCATATTCATCAAAGTCATCACCCATCTCCCGCTGGTTAAAAGTTGCCATCTTGTGGGGATGAACATATTCGATGGGATCTTCCAGGGTGACAATATGGACTGGCCGTTCATTATTTATCTTGTTCAGGATGGCTGCCATACTCGTCGTCTTACCGGTACCGGTGGCACCGGTAAACAGGACTAGGCCATTTTTTTCCTTGGCCATCATGTTAAAAGAATCGGGAAAGTTAAAATTTTCAATGGTCGGTAGTTTCGTTTCAAGTTTTCTGAGGACGGTTGAAAGATGTCCTTTTTGGTGAAAGACATTCACCCTGAAACGAACTTTATCATTCGGCGAATAAGAGAGGTCACAGGATCCCCTGGTGATAAGGTCCCTGAGCAGCCGCTGGTTAGCGCCGATAAGGTTCAGGGCGAACACTTCGGTCTGGAATGGTGTAAGTTCTTCGACCTGAGGTTCCACGTCAACAGGAATCAGCAGGCCGTCACTTTCAACCTGCAGAGGTTTTCCCACTGTAATGTTAAGGTCCGACACCCGTTCATGCTTGTTGAGCATGGCGGCGATCCAGTAGTCTATCTCCTGTTTTTTCATAACTGTACCTGTATTGCAATTGACAGAGTTTGCTATTGTTGTACTATCTCCTACTGACTGTAAATTACAAGAAAAAAAATATTTATTCCAGATGTTTTAAGGAGTATGTGATGAGTATTCCCTTACGGAGCAGCGTAACAACCCAGGGGCGGAGAATGGCTGGAGCCAGAGCACTCTGGAGGGCTAACGGCATGAGCGAAGAACAGATCGGCAAGCCCGTTATCGCGGTTGTCAACTCGTTTACCCAGATGGTTCCCGGTCATGTCCATCTGCATGATGTCGGTCAGCATGTGAAACAGCTCATCGAGCAACAGGGTTGTTTCGCGGCTGAATTTAATACCATTGCCATTGATGACGGCATTGCCATGGGACATGACGGCATGTTGTATTCCCTTCCTTCCCGCGAACTGATTGCCGATTCGGTAGAATATATGTGCAACGCCCACAAGGTCGATGCCATGGTTTGCATTTCCAACTGCGACAAAATAACCCCCGGCATGCTGATGGCGGCAATGCGGCTCAATATCCCGGCAATTTTTGTTTCGGGCGGCCCCATGGAGGCAGGAATTATAGGGGAGAAACGCTACGATCTCATAGACGCAATGGTCATGGCCGCTGATCCGGAAGTGGCGGATGAAGAAATAACCGAAATCGAGAGGGCTGCCTGTCCGACCTGCGGCTCATGCTCGGGCATGTTTACCGCCAACTCAATGAACTGTCTGAACGAGGCCATCGGCCTGGCCCTTCCCGGCAATGGAACTGTTGTTGCTACCCATGCCAGCCGACTGGCGCTTTTTGAAACTGCAGCCCGCAGAATTGTCGGGATGTGTGATGCCTGGTATGGAAGGGGAGATGACGCGGTCCTTCCCAGGAACATCGCCAGCCGGGCGGCTTTCGAAAACGCAATGGCACTGGATATCGCCATGGGCGGCTCAACCAATACAGTTCTTCATCTTCTGGCCATTGCCAACGAGGCCGGCGTCGACTTCGCTATGGCGGATATTGACAAACTGTCCCGCAAAATTCCCAACCTGTGCAAAGTTGCCCCCAGTTCCCATTATCACGTTGAGGATGTCAACAGGGCCGGGGGAATTCTCGGAATACTTGGTGAACTTGACCGGGCAGGACTTGTTGATACCGGCGTTTTTCGGGCTGACGGTCTGACACTGGGTGAAGCGCTGGACAGGTATGATGTAAAACGGCCGACAGTGACTGATGAAGCATTATCGCTCTACAGGAGCGCACCGGCAGGAAAGGGTCGCAACCTTATTATGGGATCGCAGTTGACCATGTACAGTGAACTTGATCTGGACCGGGAAGCGGGCTGTATTCGTGACATTGAACACTGCTACAGCAGGGAAGGAGGGCTGGCCGTCCTGTATGGCAATATTGCCGGAAATGGCAGTATCGTCAAAACGGCAGGGGTAGATCCCTCTAACTTTCAATTCATCGGAACAGCCAAAGTCTATGATTCGCAGGAGGCTGCCTGTGAAGGTATCCTGGGAGGAGAGGTCAAAGCTGGCAATGTCGTGTTTATTCTTTATGAAGGCCCGAAAGGGGGGCCCGGAATGCAGGAGATGCTCTATCCGACTTCATACCTTAAATCCATTCATTTAGGAGCTGAATGTGCCTTGGTAACAGATGGGCGGTTTTCAGGAGGCACGTCCGGCCTGTCCATCGGTCATGTTTCTCCGGAAGCGGCAGGCGGCGGAGCCATCGGCCTTGTCCGTAACGGCGATACGATAGAGATCAATATTCCGCAGCGTAAAATAGAGCTGAAAATAAGTGATGAAGAGCTTGCCCGGCGGAGAAGTGAAGAGGAGGCAAAGGGAGAGCGGGCTTTTACGCCGGAGCGTGAGCGGGTCATTACTCCCGCCCTGAGGGCCTATGCGCATTTTGCCGCCTCGGCAGATAAAGGGGCGGTCCGCCTGGTGCCCTGATTTGCTTTTGAGGGATAGAGGTAATGTATTGTCCCATTTATAAGAGGTGAAAACAACAAATGGCAAGAATATGCGTACGGTGCAAGAGACAGTTGCTGCCGCAGGAAGAAAACCGCACGGAAAGAGTGATAACCCAGGGATTGTGCACAAAATGCACAATTCTGCTTACACAGGATGTCCCGACAACAGTGCGTGAACTGTTGAATGTAATCTCAGAGCCCTTGCTTGTTCTGGACAGCCGGGGAGTTGTCAAGACGGCAAATGATTGCGGCATGAAATTTCTGGGCAAGGATCTCGGTGATATTGAGGGATGTCTCGGTGGCGAGGTGCTGGGGTGTGCATTTGCCAGCCTGCCCGAGGGGTGCGGCAAAACCGAACACTGCAAGACATGCGCGATCAGAAATATCGTGATGGATACGCTGACCCGAGGCGAGGGATACAGTAATGTCCCTGCATTCCAGAATATACGCACTCCCCATGGAGACCGCATCATGCGCTTTTATGTTTCCACGGAGAAAGTCAGCGATCAGATCCTGCTGCGGATCGATGATATCGTGGACAGGGCAACAGCCTGATGGGACACCTTCATCCCCTGATCTCACTTCTCCGGATACACCATTTTGCGGGCATCAACATAGCGGTCAAACTCATCCTCCCTCAGAAGGCCAAGTTTCAGGGCGGCCTCTTTGAGGGTTGTTTTTTCCCG
>Ga0224507_10001144_pt1 | contig 10622 bp, 8 predicted proteins | sample SF_Jan12_sed_USG_3_FD_170159 | JGI IMG/M metagenome (GOLD analysis project Ga0224507, IMG submission 170159) | Sediment microbial communities from San Francisco Bay, California, United States - SF_Jan12_sed_USGS_13 | ecosystem: Environmental > Aquatic > Marine > Sediment | place: USA: California...
GTTGCACTCTCAGCGCTGCAAGATCTCTAATTAGTTAAAAGTCACTTGCAAAAACCAATATTAGGACCTAAAATATAACCATAATTAAGTACTCATTTGAATCCAAAATTATGGTACAAAACATGAAGACTGTATTAGCTAATTGCTCAGCAAGCATTTCCGAACTCAAGAAAAATCCGAGTGCCCTTATCGAACAGGCAGAGGGAGAACCAATTGCCATTCTTAACCACAATAGACCAACGGCATATCTTGTCCCTGCTGAGACTTACGAAGAACTTATGGAGAGGCTTGAGGACTACCAACTGGGCTTGATTGTAAAAGAAAGACAAAACGAAAAAATTTCTGCCGTCGAAGTGGATATCGATGAGTTATAAATTTAAACTCAAATTTATTCCAACTGCCCTAAGAGAGTGGAAGAAAATTGATGACTCAATTCAATCAAAATTAAAAAAAAAATTAAAAGAGCGTCTAAACGAACCACATAATCCGGCAAGTCAGCTTTCAGGCTTTGAGAACCACTACAAAATTAAATTAAGGGCAAACGGATACCGGTTAGTGTATGAGGTAATTGACCAAGAAGTTTGCGTACTGGTTATTGCTGTTGGGAAAAGAAACAAAAACGAGGTTTATAAACGAGCCCGTAGCCGTTCAAAAAAATAAAGGAAATGGCTTCCTTTGGTTCAAAAGGGATTGGCAGGCGCGTGCACCGTACTGTTTTAACTGAAGTTACGAGTTATCATCTAACTGTCAGCCAGTTCCAGGGCCAGCCCCTTAACCTAAAGTTAGGCTCTATACGAATAATGCAAAATTAGTTTTCGCTAGATAAGTTAAATTATGATCTCATTTAATACTATATTTTTTATAATAACAGCAATCTCACTTTCAACAGCTTTCCTTTCTGGTTGGTCTATCGTCTCATACTTGGAGGACGAAGGAAAAATAAAGAAGAATAATACATTAAGGGGCTTACCATGGTCATCCTTAGTGGAATATTACAAAATTCAGAAACAAAAAAACGGCAACTATGGTTTTGTTGGTATCACATATATAGTCTCGGGGGTGTGTACTCTACTTGAGGGAATTGTACTATTATTTACTTGGTAAAAACTACGCAATAATACACTGAAAGCACAGAATAAATCAGCCTAACCAGTCACTAAACCGGACCGTCCAACCTAGGCGGCCTTTTTGAAACGTCTCCGGGTCGCTAGCTTTTGAACAGTCCTTCCGGTAGCCGGTTAACTCAATGTTATCTTATAAATAAAATCATACGATAACAGTTAATTTTTTCATAGGAGTAATAAATGAATTGTCCAAAGTGTGATGCAGTCATGGAAGCAGTCGAATACAATTCAGTTGAGGTTGATCGCTGTACAAATTGCCAAGGTATCTGGTTTGACATGCTAGAAGCTGAACAGCTTAAAGATATTAAAGGAGCTGAAAGCATAGATATTGGTGACCAAAAAGTTGGAAAGGAATACAATAAAATTGACAAAGTCAATTGCCCCAAATGTAAGACCTTAATGAGCAAAATGGTAGACAATGACCAGCCGCACATCTGGTATGAAGCTTGTGGTGTTTGTTACGGTGTCTTCTTTGACGCTGGTGAGTTCCGTGATTACAAGGAAGAAAACATATTCGACTTTTTCAAAAAAATTATCAAGAAACCACGCCAATAGATATATAAATATTATAAGATAACAATTGGTTCGAGAATCGGGTGCTGACTTCGTCAAGTACCTTGTTCCATCGCTACGCGCCAGAACAAGGTACTTGACCGGACACCGACTACTGCACATGCAAACTACGCTTGCCTGCACGGCACCCGACACCGATCAGCACCTCGATTATGCTAGAGAAAATCAATAATTGATTTTGCCTATAAACAATTCTCAGGATGTTAAATTTACTCTATGAGGCAAGCAAGTTCATCTTAGTGATTTTTTGAAAATCCACCTCATTCTTTTTGTAAATCTTCCTGAAAAACGACAAGCCTGAGAATTGTTTACAGGCTAATAATTGATTGATCGAGGCTGAATAATTGTGAAAAAGAATAAAGGTTACAGCTTGTTACAATTAATAGCATGGATTGTACTTTTAGCAATTATTGCCTTATTCTTCACAGGGTATGTGTTAGGCCCAGACCGATTATGGGTGAAATAAAATCCACATAAATATATGAATGGCCCTGATATGACTTCGGGTCGAACCAAGCGATCTTCTTGTTTTTGCATACAAACACGCTGAATCAGTAGCTCAAAATGGCCTTAACAACCTCTTTTTGAACCAAAAAATAGGTTTCTAGGGACCATCAAAAAGTTAACGGGCAGATGCGAAAGATACCTGTCACCAACAGGCATAACCCTTCCTGCCCCTCAATGCACCCTAAGGTACCCCAACTACATATGAATAATATATCAGATAAATTAGAAAACCTTGGCCTTGATAAATACTTTGTAGAAAAAATTACCCCTGAACGCCTTGAAGATTTCGAAATTGCCCGAGTAGTAGCTGTTCACAAAGACAGCTATACCATAAGCAATGGAGAGGTTGACGTTTTAGCTGAATTGGTGGGCAAAATATTATTCAGTGCTTCATCTCCTATTGATTATCCCACAGTAGGTGATTGGGTACTTGCCAATTTTTATGATGAGAATACCTTCGCTATAATTCACGAGATTTTATCTCGCAAGACTTTGTTAAAAAGAAAAACACCAGGAAAAAAGGTCGATTTCCAGTTGATTGCCGCCAATATAGATGTTGCATTTATAGTTCAATCGCTCAATGATAATTTTAACCTCCGGCGTCTTGAGCGATATCTTGTCATGGCCAACGAGAGCAACATCCAACCAATTGTACTGTTAAGCAAAAGCGATTTACTTAACAACGAAGATATTGCAAACAAAATTGATAAAATTCAAAAAATTATGCCAAGGATACAAGTATTACCATTTAGCAACGAAAATGAATCTGGTTTGGACAGAGTAAAAGGAATTATGCAGCCAAGTCTGACATATTGTTTGTTGGGCTCATCTGGTGTTGGCAAGACAACGTTATTAAATAACCTTCTCGGTGAGGAAAGATATAAAACCAAGATAGTCAGTAAAAAGGAGAGCAAAGGTAGACATGCTACAACACATAGGCAGTTAAGCAAGTTGGATTGGGGGGCACTCATTGTAGACACACCTGGCATGCGAGAGCTTGGTAGTTTCTCGGTATCAACAGGGATTGAGGAAACATTTTCTGAAATAATTCAATTAGCAGAAAATTGTCAATTTAACGATTGTACACATGTTAAAGAAAAAGGTTGTGCTGTTTTATCTGCTGTCGAAAATGGTTTAGTGTCACCTGATCGTTATCAAAATTATATCAAGATGAACAAAGAATCTGACTATAATGAAATGTCATATTTGGAAAAAAGGACAAAAGATAAGCAATTTGGAAAGCACTGCAAATCTGTTATGAAACATATAAAAAAACACAGATAGCATTAAGCGAATCGGTTTGGGCCAGGACACATTAACCGACTTAAAAAAATAGAGCCACGGCATAACCGACAGGATAAAGTACCACACCCAATTAACATACATTATCAAATCATGTACTGTGAATAATAAAGGGCGATCACAAGGATCGCCTCTACGCGCGCCCGCAGCATTAGAAAATATACGTATAAATGATTAACCCACCAAGTCTAATCTCTTTACCGTTATTCCAGTAAGTTCCATCACTGGACGTAAACATTCACCAGCACCACGTCTGCGCGCGACTAAACCGGATTCACAAAGGATTAGCTACAGCTCACCGGCCTACTTGTATACGTCCGCAGCACCAACAAATGGTTACCAAGCCGATACAGTGGCTTTTTTCTTCTTCCCCGGTGACCAGCTACGCACAAATAACTCAGAATTAAGCAATTGCCGCTGGTCACTATAGCCTATCCATGCGGGTAGAGACCATAGTCATCAGGCTTAGAATAGCAACAAGTTACCATACGAAATTGTATTATATAATAGCAGAAGGGCAATCACAAGGATCGCCCCTACGCACGCCCAAGCATTCGGGTATATATAATTTAAAGATTAACGCACCAACTCTAAACATATTGTCGTACCTCATCGGTGTTGCACCACAATGGCACTCCTTGTGGCCGCCACCGGTATCAATTTAATCTAATATAATATTTTCTCGCTTTCAGTTCTTAGCCTGACGGCTGCTCACTATAGCCCATCTATGCTGACAGAGATGACCGCTTGAAACTAAGAGACCTACAACCTTTTGTAATTATACTAATGTTTACGTTTTTGGGTAACGAATACTTACTCTTACTTTGGGATATTTGATATATTACCGTGCCCTTAAATTATTCACAAATATGCCAATGTGCCAATGTGCCAATGTGCCACTTCTAATGGTTGTTTTCCTGCTTTATAAGCTTGTTGATTATAACAATTAAGGTAAACACAACATGACCTGTAAAATATTATTAAATATTTGTCACTTAGGTTTATATATTTCCTTATCTATTGTAATAGATAATTATCTCTGAATCGTCTATATTTACTTTTACATATCCTAAATATTTTCCCCCAAGGTATATATCCACATACCAATCACTCAGTTCCTGGATGTTGCTCCAGGGCAGTTCACCCTACACTTCTTAGCACCTGTCTCAAACCGAAACAGGTGGTTACATATTACAACAGTTATTCCAGTTTGAGCAACAAAAGTGCAGTAATAATTATCAGTTTCACTGAAATGTTTCTTTTGTATTGTCATTATTTGTTATTAGATATAGAGTTTTCATATAGCAAGTGGTTACCCTGAAGCAGGAAATCATTTACCACTCCTACTGATACAAGTATTACCCTTAAATTATAACATAAAAAGAACTTATTAATATCTTTAATAAACACTATTACACCTGATATGGTCGCCCTTTTCTATCTGCAGTGAAACGATTCGGCGATATCGGGAAGAGGGCTTAGTCATGATCAACATAATGCATGTCTCCGATAAATTATCAGTAGGTAATGCTACAATTCATGGCGTTACTCGTCTTTTGTCATGGTGGCTTCCACGTTTTGCCCCTCACCTCTACCGAGTAAATATTTGCAGTCTAAGATATTGGGACGCGGCAGCTGATTATTTAAAAGATCTCAATATTGATGTTCGCTGCTTAAACAGGTCAAAGTTTGACCCGTTAACCCTCCTTGATTTAATCAAAATTATTAATGAACAAAAAATCGACCTACTTCATCTTCATGGCTATGGAGCCGCAACCTTTGGTCGTGTGGCAGGGTTACTAACCTCGACCCCGGTCATCGTCCATGAGCATATGTCAGATGTGAATATTCCATACTATCAAGAATTGATGGACGCCATTTTAAGCCGCCTAAATTATCAAGCCATTGCAGTCTCTAGTTCAGTAAAAGAATTCATGATGAACCGACGTCACATTCCGAAAGACCGAATCCAGGTAATCAAAAATGGCGTTCCTTTTGAAATGTTTGATAAATTACAAAAAGGATCCAAACCTCAAACATACCGCTCGCAACTAAACATACCATCTCATCATAAAATGGTAGCAATCGTTGGCAGGCTAGATCCCATAAAAGGACATCGTAACTTTCTAAATGCCGCCACATTGGTATTAGATGCCCATCAGGACGTTAGCTTTGTCATAGTAGGTGATGGCGAATTGATGGATAACTTACAGCAACAGTGCCGCGAGCTTAAAATTGAATCTAATGTTATATTTATGGGATATTGTAATGATGTGCCTTCTCTACTCTTTGAAGCTGATATCAAGGCAATTTCATCAATTTCAGAGGGCATTCCCATGACTCTGTTCGAGGCTATGGCGGCTGGTTGCGCTACTGTATCCACTAATGTTGGTGGTTTAGGGGAAGTAATTGTAGAAGGAATAACCGGCTTCTTGGTTCCTCCGGAAAACCCAGAGGCCATGGCTGAAAAACTTCTACTCCTTCTCCGCGATGATAGATTATTGAAAAAAATGTCTAAACACGCCAAAGAAGATTCGGTACAGTACGACATCTTCAACACTGTTCACCTTATAGAAGAAAGCTATAACCTAAGTTTGAACCAAAACACTCATATTGTAGCTCAATCCTCTTAAGAGTAACAATGACAACTGCCCCCACAACCACCCCATCTTTAAGCGGTTACCGGTACCCCTCATTGATGGGCTTAGCGAGCAGCGAAAACGGCATATTACACTGAGACATCTGTGTCTAAATTGCCATTATGCTGTATTTGTAACTTACGTAACCTGATAAGAAATGAGCCCAATAGTAAAAGTTAAAGCTGCATTGCGCAAAAACCTTCCTTGGCTAAAGGCAGTTTTGTTTCACAAATGTCCACCATTTGTTTACGGCTCAAAAAAAATAAACCATGTGCCGGTATTTATTTTCCATCAAGTGGATCAGTCTTTTGAACATTGTCTGCGCTATCTTACTGAAAATGGTTATCATACCTCAACCTGCTCAGACCTGCATTTTGATGGTTTATCTACCCCCCTGGGTTATTACGAGAAAAATATAGTATTAACCTTTGATGACGGCGATATCTCCCTATGGCGTCAGGCATATCCATTATTAAGAAAATATAATCAACAGGCCGTCTGCTTTATATGTCCTGGACTAGTTCCTGAGCCTTCACTTGAGCAACTTGAGAACACCAATAGTTTATGTGACTGGAACCAAATAATTACCATGCACAACTCTGGCGTGATAGATTTCCAACTCCACGGGATGTACCACGATTTGGTTTTTTCCTCCCCGTTGATAAACTCATTTTTCCATCCAAATTTTAGATCGCCCTATTTTGGTAAACAAGAAAAAGCTACAGTAGTAAGTTATGATGATACTATTTCCTTAACCAATATTTGGCCCAAAGAGCCAAGATCATTATCTCCACATCTTGGAATACCAATTCATTCACTTTCTCCTAAATTTGCTACTGATCAGCGCTACCTCCCCCAACAGGATGCGGTAAATCATCTACAAAATTTTGTTGTTGATAACGGTGGAGAAACATATTTTCAGCAAAAGGATTGGCGAAAAACATTGAATCAGGAATACATATCCACGGGTGGTGACCGTAAAGGTGAAATTATATGTGGCACCAAATATCAGGAAGAAATCGCCAAGGATCTTTTAACCGGGCAAGAGATCATGGAAAACCGTTTACCAGGCAAAAAAGTGCGTCACTTTTGTTTTCCGTGGTACAAATATTCTGTCGCTGCTTTAAATACGGTAGGAGAGTGTGGCTTTACCACCAGCTTTCTTGGACCAGAGGTAACCACTCAAAGACACAATTGGCATAAAGATAACTTAACTTTGGTCCAGCGGCTTCCCGGACATTATATTTATCTTCTACCTGGTAAAGGTCGACAGAGCTTATTGCAAAACATAGCTCAATCTCTTTAAACGGCAACTGCTTAAATCTGAGGCACCTATGACCACTTACTATCTCGCTCTTTATTAAATCAGTTAGTTATAAACCCTGTGACCAGTTACAGGTGAAGATCTCAATCTGCGTATACTTACAACAAATTTTTTCGTTTATAAGCTGAGGGCAATTATCGTTGTAACAAAAAAATCTGACAAACAATATTGTAAGTGGTCCCAGCCACCTCAGCTTCATGCGCTTTCCACTGCCAGCATAGATGGCTACCACGGGGATCTCCCTCTGGGCAACCAAACAGAGTTAGATTGAGTTGAGTTTACTTGGTTTGAATAAGTACATTTTCCCTCCATTATAAACTTGCAACCATTTATAATTACATTACGTTACCAATCCATCACACTCACTCGGGGTTTAACATATATTTAGCTTTCCCCAAGGAACTTTGAAAAAAATAACCTGCGCAATCTTTGTCCAATTTATTTCTTCAAAATTACTAAATCATAATTATTCAGAACGTAACCCTCACCGGGTTGTAAAGAGAAGTAGTATAACATCAGACTGGTATGCGTTTACATAACTTGTTTTTTATCGAAAGGAATTACATCTCTTGAGTTCAGCTACCCCAAACAATCACTCCCAAAATTCATCTAGGGCGGAAAAGATATTCCGTAATTTCAGCTTTCTAACTATTGGAAAAATTCTAGGCGACGGTTTTACATTTTTACTTTTTATTATTTTGTCTCGTGAATTTGGTCAAGAAGGCATTGGCGAATACTCTTTTGCCATGGCTGTAACTGGTTTTTTTGCTGCCCTTTCAGAATATGGTCTTTATCATTTCTCAATTAAAGAAATGAGTCGACACAAGGGACCACTTGGAGATTATTACGGCAATATTTTTCTTATTAGGCTTGTTTTGTCCTTGGTTGTATTTTTATTACTCCTTGGATTACTTTCTGTATGTGCCTTTAAACCAGATACCAAAATCATCATTACTCTAATCGGGGCATATCAGATCATCTACATGATACTTGATGGTTACTGTGCCGTATTTGTGGCAGCAGAAAAAATGCGTTTGGCTGGTATTCTAGAATTTTCGTTGCGGATGACCATTGCTGCGGCGGGAATTATTATTTATTATCTTGACGGCAGCCTTATTCAAATCACCATATCATTTCCAGTTGTTACTTTATTGCTCACTTTTTTTGCCCATCGCTTGGTTATCAGAGAACATGGTCCATTGCAATTCCGTCTTACCCGGACGATATTTCTTAAAGTACTCGGTCTATCTTCAACCTACGCAACCGCCAACATACTCTTCATACTCTCAGCTCGTATCGATATCATTTTGCTAGGCTTTTACCTAGGAGCAGCTGCTGCGGGAATATATAACGTAGCCTACCGTATGATCTTTATTTTAATGATCATAACCCATTTTGCATCAGTTTCTATTTTTCCACTTGCCTCCAGATTATTTACTCAATCAAAAGAAGATTTTACAAAGTTTTACCATGACACTTTAAACATTCTTATCCTCATTAGCATTCCTGCCTCATTCGGACTGTGGCTGGTCGCTCCGCAAATTATCACTATATTTTTTGGAACGGAATTCACTCAATCTATATCAATTCTTCGTATATTAGCCCCTCTTTTCTTTCTCACCCTGATGGAAAATATTCTTGCCACCTTCCTTATGTCTTGTGAAAAGGAAAAGGATCGTACCACCGGTTATTGGATCACCGCTTGGTCCAATATCTCTGGTAACATTATAATGATACCTCTCTACGGATGTACCGGTGCGGCTATCGCCACCTTACTTTCTAAAATTATGCAAACAATTTATTATTTCATTAAACTATATAAATTTATAGGTAGCCCACACATCGGCTCCAGAGTAATGATCAGCATCACTGTTTGTGTCGCAATGGGATTGCCCCATTTCTTCCTACCTCAATCTCCACCGCTGGTAACCTTACCTCTTTCTCTTATGATGTGTATTCTCACCTTATTGCTTTTTAAAGATGTAAGGGAAAATGAGTTAAATTCCTTACTAAATATCCTAAAGGGAATTTGAGCAAGCAGGAAAAGCGGAAAAAATAAATTCTGATTGTTACGTTTTAAAATAGGCCAGTAAAATTTACCTAGCGAGGGGTCGAGTCTATGTTTAACCTTTACCGATAAAGCATGCGACGACTTGACCCCATACTTCCTAGCGATCAGGCCCTGGCCTCCTACTGCTCCAGCAGGAAATGTATAGCGGCTTAAAAATCATCCATCTCGCTATATACTAAACCTTTTCTTCCTTTCTTAATAATGAGAGCCCAGCCCCGCCACATCTGTTAGTCAATATTGATAGTTGCGGTTACAGGAAGATGATCGGATAAAGCAGATGGTACAACTTTTTTTGACCGGATATGGTAAGGATCGGAAACAACAATCCAATCAAGTACTCTTTCAGGGTTCGTGGCAGGAAAAGTGAAATCCTGTAAGCTCGGGGAAGATGTACGAGGCAAGGTGGAAAAATGACCATCATGAAGAAACATTTCCAGAGCGTTTCGTCCCTGCTTATCGGTTAAATATTGCGGATACCCTCTTGGTGCGGTGTTAAAATCTCCCATGGCAATCAGCGGAATCCCGCTCTGCTTATAATGCTCCAACAGCATCGCGCCACTTGGACCCTGCAGAGTTCCATCGAAGGCATATAAATGCACAGCAGCAACCTGGACATTTTTCCCTCCCGGTAGTTCTATGGTACTCACCACCCCTTCTTTAAACCCTCCGGTAAAGGGCTCAACTAACTCCAACAGGTTAGGATAATCAATGAATCTAGTATTAGAAATCGGAAATTTACTCAACATGGCATTACCGAACCGGATACTAAAAAACGGCACCGCCATATCCAAATTCCGCTGTTCCACTATATACGGATAACCCGCTTCCTCGGCAATAATCCGAGCCTGATCGGTATGACCACTCCATGCACTTGAAAAATCAACTTCATTTAAAACCACTATATCGAGTTGTTCAGCTCTCAATAACCGTCCAATCTGCTTACATCTGTTGATTTTAGTATTTTTATCCCCGCCATCCCAGTTGGAACCGCCATATTGCTCGCCGCGTCCATGGGCTATATTGAAACAGCCAACTCGAATTTCATCTACAGAGCTATTCTGCAATTCAACAACGTGTTGAGG
>Ga0224507_10001148_pt1 | contig 10606 bp, 9 predicted proteins | sample SF_Jan12_sed_USG_3_FD_170159 | JGI IMG/M metagenome (GOLD analysis project Ga0224507, IMG submission 170159) | Sediment microbial communities from San Francisco Bay, California, United States - SF_Jan12_sed_USGS_13 | ecosystem: Environmental > Aquatic > Marine > Sediment | place: USA: California...
TAAGGACCACCGTTGTATAACCACTCATCAACTGAAGCTGCTTCCCAAATTGGGTAGAAGTGCATACCGATAGCGTTTGAACTAGGGATAACTGCACCAGAAATGATGTTGTTACCGTATAATAAAGAACCTGCTACTGGCTCACGGATACCGTCGATATCTACTGGAGGAGCTGCGATAAAAGCGATGATGAAACAAGAAGTAGCTGTTAATAATGTAGGGAACATTAAACAACCAAACCAACCGATGTATAAACGGTTTTCAGTACTTGTAATCCAAGCGCAGAAGCGCTCCCATAATGAAACGCCTTCGCGTCTTTCTAAAGTTGCGATCATAATAAGATTTTTATAATTTAATTTCTTCCCAAGTATTTTACTTGTTAATTATAATTATAAAACAAAATTATCATACAGACAAAATTTAATTAATTATTTTACTAATTTTAAAAACTCTAATTCAAAATCAAAAGTTGCTCTTGTTGTATTCCCACCAATAAAAATTTTCTTTTTATCTTGAACAATCCAAATTTGAGAATAGGTAATATAACTAATTAAGGTACTGATCATCAAAAATAAAAATCCAGAATAAATCAATACAATTCCGGGATCAGCTTTAATTTCTAACCCTGTTGAACTTAAAATATCCATTAACGTAATTGGATTTTCAATTTTCAAACTTTCATTTAATTCTAAATTACCAATAAAACTACCACCTTTATTATAAACTGAACAGTATCCTTGTAAATTATCAATTAAAATTGTTAAACCATCATCTAATTGAGTATTATTTGAAACCCAGGTTAACCACACTTTCTCTTTATTATCTGGTAAATTTATAAAAGGGTATTGAAAAATTGAAAAATCTTTATTTTTAATTCTTAGTCCAACTAAATTCCAATCTGTTTGATAATAATCAATTCCATTATATTTTGCTGGAGAATTTACAAAAATTGTTTTTCGTTGGATTTCATTACCATCTACATTCAAAATTGAAAGATCAGAATAAAATTGTGTAATTGTTGTTTGTTTTGTGTATGTAATCCAAAAATCGTTAATTCGGATTGAAACTTTTGGAATAAAGCTAAATTGTCCATTATTGAAAACATTTTGAATATGAAACGTTTCAGTTTTGGGTATAATTTCTTGAGCCTTAAATCCACTTACTGAACCAATAATTGCGCCAATTAATACAATAATCATACTAAAATGAACAATAATAGGTGCTATTCGCCCAATTAAACCTTTATAACAATAAATAATATTTTTTTGTTGAAATATAGAATAGTTATTTTCTTTTATTTTAAATAATAATTGCGAAAAAGAAAGATGTTGTAAATTAGTTGAAATATTTAATCGACAAAATTGCTGAGTTGTTCGAAAAAATTGACATCTGCGAGCAACTTTTAAAGACGGAAATTGTTGCAATAAAGTACAAGTTAATAAACTTAGACCAAATAATACAATAAGAGTAATAAACCACCATGTTTTATAAATATGATCAAAACCAAACCGAAGAATAATATCCCACGATAAAAATCCAAAAACTCTATTTGTTAAAGGATAATTTAATTTATAAGTTTCAATTGATTGATCTTGTTCAATAACTGTTCCAATAATACTTAAAGCGGCAATCACTAATAAAATAAAGATCGCAAATCTTAAATCAGCAATTAATTTAAAAATATTTTGTTTCATAAAATTTTTAATTTAAAGAAGTAGACTTTGAAGAAGCAAGGCGGATCCGGCCAGAAACGGCCCAATTTTTTAATTTTAATGTTTGATTATTTTCTAACTGGGATAACGGAATTAATTGTGTTAATGCTAAACAAATATCTTCAGTTGTAAATTCTCTTTTTTCATAAAAAGCATGGTACATTGCTTCAATAATACTTTGACGAATTTCTGCACCCGAGAATGCTTCCGAAAGTTGAGCTAATTTTGAATAATCAAACGATTCCCATCTATTTGGCCGAAATTCTTGAATATGAATTTTGAAAATTTGTTCTCGCTCTTGCTTTTGCGGTAAATCTAAGAAAAAAATTTCATCAAAGCGACCTTTTCGAATAATTTCTAATGGCAAAAGATCAACATTATTTGCTGTTGCAACAACAAAAACTGGTTTTGTTTTTTCTGATAACCAACTTATAAATGTTGCTAATACACGATTACTGGTACCACTATCTCCTGTACTAGAATTATTACTAAAAGCTTTATCAATTTCATCAATCCATAAGATACAAGGTGAAATTGTTTCGGCCACCTCAATCATTTGTCGAAGGCGAGATTCGGATTCACCAACAATTCCTCCAAAAAGTTTACCAACATCTAATTTTAATAAAGGTAATTGCCACTCATTGCCGATAGCTTTAGCAGTTAAAGACTTTCCTGTACCTTGAATTCCAACAAGTAATAACCCACGTGGAGTTGGTAATCCATAATTTGATGCTTGAAGACCGAAAGAAGTTTTCCGTTTTTTTAACCAATTTTTTAAATTATCAACTCCCCCAATTTTAGAAATCGTTTCATCTACTGACCAATATTCTAAGATTTCTGTTTGACTAATAATTTGTTTTTTTTCATTTAATAAGAGTTTTATACTATTTTCATCAATTGTTTTATAAGTAGCAATAATTTTTGATAAAACACGTCTAATACGTTCCAGTGACAAACCTTGACATGCTCTTGTTAAATTTTCTAAAATTTGTTGATCAATATCAATATTTAATGATTCAATTAATCGTTTTAATTCGTAATTAATTTCACTTTCAATTGGTAATTGAAATTGTAAAATTGTAATTAAATCAGACAATTCTTTTGGAATAGTTAACTCTGATCCAACAATAATAACTGTTTTTGGTTGAAGTTTTAAAATTCTACTTATATTTTTTAATTTTCTTGAAATTGAAACATCTGTTAAAAATCTATTAAAATCTTTTAATAAAAATAAAGCAGGAGTTTGGGCGGTTAAACGTTCAATAAGTTCAAGTGCCTGGACTGGATTTCGCTTTGCAAATCCCTCATTATTTGGATTGTTTGTATAACCATCAATAAAATCCCAACTATAAATACTTCGATTTAAACTTGTTTTAATATATTTGCGGATAATATACTCTACTCGGTCTTCTTCAATTGTATTAATATAAATTATGGGATACCTAGCTTTTAATAAAAGTGTTAATTCATCAGTAAATTTCATAAAATTGTTCGATCAAAATTCTATTTAATAAATTACTATTATATTAATTTTACATAAAAAATGTTTATTATTAGAGTAAACAAAACTCATTCACTCTAATAATTAATTTCTTTAACGTGGGATTGCTAATTTTTTTCGACCTTTTTTTCTTCGATTTCGTATTATTTTTCTTCCTTGAGCTGTTGCCATACGAGCACGAAAACCTGATACTTTTAAAACAGACGAACGAGTTTTATTTGATAGAGTACGTTTTGTCATAAATATATATATATGTATATTTTTTTAATCTAATGCATTTTTATAAGATAAAGGAATGTAAAAAATCCCGAATTAATAAATGTCTTATTATTATATTTCTATTTTGGAATAAATTATAAGCTTCTTCTTTAAATTCAAATAATGGATTGCGTTGTCCATAACTTCTCCACCCTACTGCATCACGTAATAATGAAATTTTTTGTAAATGTTCTTTCCACGCAATATCTGTATAATAAAGAATAATTGTACGTTCGAAGGATCTTATTAAACCAACTTGACATATTTCAAATTCTAGGACTTTTGATTCATACGATAACCAAAATTCTTGAAATAAGTAAGTTTTTAATTCAAATGAATCTATGTTATTTAAATCACCAGTTAAACTTACTAACCTTGTTTTAAAAAGTTCTTCAATTAGAAAACTGCTTTTTATAACTTTTGGATCTTTTAATAAATTTATAATATCTTTAATAACTTGTTCACCATAAGCTAAAATTGTTTCTCTGAGGGATTGGCTTTCTAAAAGTTTTCTTCGCTCATAATAGACGATATTACGTTGTTTATTTAATATATCATCATAATCAAATAAGTATTTTCGTCCATCATAATCTCTTTCTTCTACTCGTTTTTGAGCAGCATCTAAACTTTTCGTTAATAAATTTGATTCTAATGGTAGATCATCTAAAAGTTGGTTTTGCATAAAATTTTGGAGTTTTGAACTTCCAAAATTTCGAAATAATGAATCTTCTAAGCTTAAGAAAAATCTAGAAGTTCCTGGGTCACCTTGTCTTCCACATCTACCACGTAATTGATTGTCTATCCGACGGGAATTATTTCGTTCAGTCCCAATTATATAAAGTCCGCCTAAATTTTTAACAATTTTGTTATTAATACTTTGATTTTTTTTCTCAAATTTTATTAATTCATTTAATAAAAATTTAATTGAACATTGATAAGGGATTTTAGGAATTCGAATTTGATCGATTTCGTTTAAAAATTTCAAAATCTCAGTTGATGATAAACTTAAAAATGTAGAATCATAAAGTAACGTAGTTAGAACACTTAAAAACTTTTGTGAAGTAAAAATTAGATCATTTGTTAGGCTAAAAGTCTTATTTAAGTCTATTGAATTTGTGGTACGTTCACTAGAATTTTTATACGAAACTAAAATATTATAAAGCTGTTTTCGGACTTTAAATGTAATGTTTCCCCCTAGAATAATATCTGTTCCCCGGCCTGCCATATTTGTCGCAATTGTAATACTCCCAATTTCTCCAGCTTGTGCTACAATCTCTGATTCTCGTTTTACATTTTCTGGTTTTGCATTTAACAATTGGTACGACAATTGATACTCTTTTAATAGATCAGCTAACATTTCTGAACTTTCAACAGTTGTTGTACCAATTAATATCGGTTGTTTTGTTTTTGCAATAGATTTGCACTCTTTTGCAATAGCAGTCCATTTTGTTAAACTATCTTTATAAACAAAGTCTGGCAAATCTTTACGGAGATTTGGCCGGGCGGTAGGTATTTCTTCTACTGGTAAATTATAAATTTTTTCAAATTCTACTTCAGATGTTTTAGCAGTTCCGGTCATACCTGATAATTTGGGATATAACAGGAAAAAATTTTGATAAGTGATAGATGCCGCTGTTTCTGTGTTCTGTCTAATTGGAACCCCTTCTTTTGCTTCAACAGCCTGATGTAAACCTTCATTCCATCTTCTATCTGGCATAATCCGGCCAGTAAACTCATCAACAATAATAATTTGATTGTTTTGAACAATATAATGTACATTTCGAAAGAATAAAGCAGTCGCTTTAATTGCACTTAAAATATACGGAATCCAAGGATCATTCGGATTATATAAATCTTCAACTTGTAAGATTTTTTCAATTTGAGCTGTTCCTTGTTCAGTTAAAATAATATTTCTATTCTTTTCATCGACCTTAAAATGAACATTAACCTCCAGATATTCCGCAACTTCTGCTGCAACAATGTATTTATCTATACAAGTTTCTACCGCTTGAGAAATAATTAATGGAACTTGTGCTTCATCAATAAAGATTGAATCAACTTCATCTACAATACAATAATTAAAAGGTGGTAGAACTACTTGGCTCAAATTCGATGCCATATTATCACGGAGATAATCAAAAGCTACTTCATTATTTGTTACATAAGTAATATCAGCTTTATAGTTTTGTTGTCGCTCTAAAAAGGCCATATCTTCTTGAATTAAACCAGTATCTAATCCTAAAAATCTATAGATTTGTCCCATTGAAATTTGATCACGACTTGCTAAATAATCATTTACCGTAACAATATGAACACCTTTATTTGTTAAAGCATTTAAATAGGCTGGTAAGGTTGCAACTAATGTTTTCCCTTCACCAGTTCGCATTTCACTAATTTCCCCACTATTTAAAACTAAGCCTCCAATTAATTGAACATCAAAATGTCGAAGACCTAAAGTTCGTAAGCTTGCTTCTCTTGTAATGGCAAAAGATTGAGCAATTAATGAGTCTAAATCTTGTTCTTGTTGATATTGTTTTTTTAATTGAAATGTTTTATTTCTTAGGTCTGCATCAGTTAATGTTTTTAAATTGTTTTCGAGAGCATTAATTTGATTAATTAATACTTGATATTTGTTTGTGACTGAGTCTTTAATAAAGGGATTTTTTAGCATTTTGAAAAATTTATAAAGTTCTACTAAGTAACAATATTTACTCGCTTATGTTGAGTGTCTTTATAATCAAATTTTACAGTCCCATCAACTAATGCAAATAAAGTGAAATCTTTTCCATACCCAACATTAGCCCCAGGCTTAAATTTCATCCCTCTTTGACGGATTAAAATACTCCCAGCTTTAACTTTTTCACCCCCAAATCTTTTAACGCCTAGGCGTTTAGCATTTGAATCACGTCCATTTTTTGTACTACCTGCACCTTTTTTATGTGCCATCTTTATATTCCTTAAGTATTTTTAATTTATATTTATTTCTTCAATAAGAACTCGAGTTAAATCTTGTCTGTGTCCTTGTTTTTTACGAGTTTTTTTCTTAGGGCGCATTTTATATACAATAGTTTTACGACTACGTAAATGTTCTAAAATCTTTCCTTTAACTTTTACACTCTCTAAATAAGGTTTTCCTATTAAAAGATCACCATCATTATTAACTAGTAAAACTCTATTTAGTATAATTTCTTTTCCCAGTTCTGTTGGAATACGGTTTAGATCGTAATATTTTCCTGTTTCAATCCAAAATTGTCTTCCGCTAATTTCTACAATTGCGTATTTCATAATTTAGAAGATTTTCTATTTTTATAAAATAATAGTACAAAATAAAAATCACTTAAGTCAACTTTAATTAGAACTGGATAAATTTATAAATTTTTAAGTAACCATAATTCATTATAAAAAAAATCAAAAGCTTTAGACCTATGTGAATCGGTATTTGTAATGAGTGATAATGTTCGAGTTATTCTAATATTTTCGATCGTTATAATTTCAACTGTTTTTAATTCAATTTCTTTTTCTATCGCGGATGACGAGACAAATGCAGCCCCTAGACCAAGACTAACGGCTGTCTTTATAGCTTCAATAGAATTTAATTCCATAATTACATTAAATTGTTTAGTTCGAATATTGTTTTGAATGAGAATATTATCAATAAATTTATGAATTGTAGAATTTGAATTTAATGTTATAAAGTTTAAATGATAAAGATCTTCTTGGCTAATTTTTTTTCTTTTTTTTCTTGCAAATGGATGTGACTTAGGGATTATTAAAATTAATTCATCTTCAACAAAATCTTCAATTTCTAAATTTTTTTTTAAACCAGCTGGAATATCTCCTCCAACAATGGCAATATCGATAATTCGATCAGCAACTTTTTTTGCAATAATTCGAGTTGAATCAATATCAATATTTAGAGTAATTTGTGGATAACTTTGAGCAAATAAAGTTAAAACACGGGGCATTAAATATGCACCAATAGTTTGACTGGCACCTACTTTTAAATTTCCTCGTTCGCCATCTTTTAAATCATTTAACGCTCGACAACTTTCTTCACATAAAGCAAGTATTCGTTCGGAATATTGAAGAAAAACATTACCTGCTTCAGTTAAAGATATTTTATTGCCGGTTCGATTTAATAATAATATACCTAAACGGTTTTCTAAAGTTTTAATTTGTTTACTTAAAGAAGGTTGCGAAACAAATAAAATTTCAGCGGCTTGAGTAAAACTTTTTTCGGAAGCGATAGCTTTAAAAATACGTAATTGTTGTAGAGTAAATGGAAGAACCATATAACAAATATTCAAAAAATTAATTAAACAATTTTAAAAATGCGGATGGAGAGACTCGAACTCTCAAAACAAAAGTTACTAGGACCTAAATCTAGCGCGTCTACCAATTTCGCCACATCCGCTAATATGATATTATCAAATAAAATCTATAAATTAAGATTTATTTTTTCATTAATAATACGAAAATTTCAAATTTTCTTAATATATGGTTAATTTTATACTAAGAAAATTTTAAAATTATTCATCGACATAAAGACGATATACAAAACTTGTAGTTTTACCCCGTAATATTGACTTGGCTAATGATAAAGATTTTTGTGCAGATTTCGCTGCTTTTTTTTTCCAATTAGCTTTACGACTATTCTTTTTTGCTTTTGATGTCCGTTTTTTAGGTACAGCCATGACTTTTTAATTCTTTTATCTTTAATTCAGATAGTTTGTTAAGTTATTGTACAAAATAGAATTTAATTTGTCTAGATTTGTGCAGATTACGTTTAAGAAATCCATTAAAAATTTAACTAATTAAATTAAAAAAATTTGTAAATCTTTAACCATAATAATTACAAGACTATTTTTGGTTTTTCTAGCCTTGTAATTATTTTTTAACGTGATAAACGTTGAATTTGTTGAATTGCTAAACGACCAATATTAAACAAAGCCCATGATGCTGCTACTAAAACAGGCGCAGCGATTACTAGTAAACGAGTATCCATAACTGATAATCCTCTAGAAATGTTAAAAATTTAAATACAGAAAATAATGTTAATCACTAGTATTATACTTAATATTATATATAAAACTTTAAATATTTTTAAGAATTTACATAATAACCCTTGTGTTAATAATAGTTAACAACTCAATTAACATTATTAATTAATTTTATTATTTAGTTGAGTAAACTTGGCACTAATTTTTTAATCAATGGTAAAGTAAATTCTAAATAAGTTTCGATAAGATATTTTTTAATTGTATTGCCTTCGTCATTCGACCCAAGTTTAAGTAGATCTCGTAATTTAACTATACACCATGTAAATACATTTACACCCCCCTATAACACTGGGCTAAAATCAAACTGAAAATAAGTCGGTTCTAGTTATTAAGACGGAAGATAAAAAAAATATTTCCCGTTAAATTAATGAAGGGGTCAAAGAATAAAATATACCCATAAGGGGCGTTTATATCTAATTACACAGACTTAACAGGTTGAGTAGGGGATTATTAAAATTAAGCTATTATACTTTAATACATTAATAATTATTTCTATGTTTACACAAATTTTATTATCAATTGAAATTGATTGGTATAGCAATTAGATTATCACCATTAAGAAATTCTCCATTGGCGAAAATAATAATTACAAGTACAGAAGGAGAAAACGTTAGATCTAATTATTGAATCGCTTACTTATCTATTTCCAGGTGTCGATTATTTAAAACTTTGGCATTGAACTATCTTCCCAGGAGGTCCCCCCCCAAGTATTGTCGTCGATTTATAACGTTTCACAACTGAGTTCGAGATGGATCAGTGTGGTTCCGCTCAGTACACTAAAAACACCAAAGCAAAAAATCTTTAAGATATTTCTAATATCTTAAAGATTTAAAAAATTCAAGTCCTCGGTCTATTAGGACATCTCAGCACATACATTACTGTACTTACACTTAATGCCTATCAAACGGTTAGTCTTACCGTGACCTTACTCACTTTCGTGATGAGAATACTTATCTTGAGGTGGGCTTCCCACTTAGATGCTTTCAGCGGTTATCCACTCCATACATAGCTACCCAGCGTTTACCGTTGGCACGATAACTGGTACACCAGAGGTATGTCCTTCTCGGTCCTCTCGTACTAAAGAAGGCTCCTCTCAATATTCTAACGCCTACACCGGATATGGACCGAACTGTCTCACGACGTTCTGAACCCAGCTCGCGTACCGCTTTCATGGGCGAACAGCCCAACCCTTGGGACGTACTACCGCCCCAGGATGCGATGAGCCGACATCGAGGTGCCAAACCTCCCCGTCGATGTGAACTCTTGGGGGAGATCAGCCTGTTATCCCTAGAGTAACTTTTATCCGTTGAGTGACGGCCTTTCCACTCAGTACCGTCAGATCACTAAGACCGACTTTCGTCCCTGCTCGACTTGTAGGTCTCACAGTCAAGCTTCCTTATGCCTTTACACTCTAGATACGATTTCTAACCGTTCAGAGGAAACCTTTGTACGCCTCCGTTACCGTTTAGGAGGCGACCGCCCCAGTCAAACTGCCCGCCTGAAACTGTTCTTTGACCAGATAATGATACAAAGTTAGAAATCTAACATTACAAGAGTGGTATCTCACTGATGGCTCCAATAATCCCGCAAGATTACAATCAACGCCTCCCACCTATACTGCGCGAATAAAGTCCAATTTCAATTTCAAGTTACAGTAAAGCTTCATAGGGTCTTTCTGTCCTGGTGCAGGTAGTCCGCATCTTCACAGACAAGTCTATTTCACCGAGCCCCTCTCCGAGACAGTATCCAAATCATTACGCCTTTCGTGCGGGTCGGAACTTACCCGACAAGGAATTTCGCTACCTTAGGACCGTTATAGTTACGGCCGCCGTTCACCAGGGCTTCAGTTATCAGCTTCGCTAATGCTAACCAACTTCTTTAACCTTCTGGCACTGGGCAGGCGTCAGCCCCCATACATCGTCTTACGACTTAGCGGAGACCTGTGTTTTTGCTAAACAGTTGCTTGGATCTTGTTATTGCAACCTTATAATATAAGGCACTCCTTCTCCCGAAGTTACGGAGTTATTTTGCCGAGTTCCTTAGAGAGAGTTATCTCGCGCCCCTTAGTATACTCT
>Ga0224507_10001149_pt1 | contig 10604 bp, 10 predicted proteins | sample SF_Jan12_sed_USG_3_FD_170159 | JGI IMG/M metagenome (GOLD analysis project Ga0224507, IMG submission 170159) | Sediment microbial communities from San Francisco Bay, California, United States - SF_Jan12_sed_USGS_13 | ecosystem: Environmental > Aquatic > Marine > Sediment | place: USA...
ATCCACTTCAATGGCAGCCGGTTTCGGAACATATAAAGTACTAGATGTATACAAATTTACACAAAATAGCCCATTTTCAGATTTTTCTGTTTTAGGTGAAGGAGCAACTCCAGGATATGTGGGACTTGGGGTAGGTGTTGTAGTTTTTCTTGCAATGTATAAAACGACAGAAACGAAGATTATAGAATTCAATTGTATGCCCTGGCAAGCACCAGTTGGCGGAGATAATTGTGAGATATGCAATGACATAGATCTGCCATGTTCAGAATACAGATGTAAAAGCCTAGGGCAGAATTGCGAAATTGTTAACTCAGGAACTGTAGATGAAAAATGCGTAAACGTAAATCCAAGAGACGTAAGCCCTCCAGTAATTAAGCCAAATCCACAAGAACTTACCACAGGGCATCAATATACAAATGTTAAGAACTCACCTCCAGGTCCAGGATTTAAAATTATAAATTCAGAATCTAGTGATGGCTGCCTAAAGGCATTCACCCCACTAGAATTTGGAATCACTATTGATGAACCAGCACAATGTAAAATAGATTTCAATCATACCACAAAATTCGACGACATGATTTCATATGTTGGTGGAAGCAATTTGTATCTTTACAATCATTCAGAACATTTTTCCTTGCCTAATGCAAAGACAATAGGAGATTCATCACTAGTATTAGAAAATGGCAAAGATCTAACCTTCTTTATCAGATGTAAGGATAAGAATGGAAACGAGAACGAAGCAGAATACGCAGTCAATTTTTGTATCGACCCAACTCCAGATACAACAGCCCCTAGAGTTGAGGCAACATCACTAACAAATGGTGGTTGCGTTGCAGAGGATCAAGATACAGCAGAAGTAAGATTCTATACAAACGAACCAGCAGATTGTAGATGGAGTTCACAGGACCAAGATTACGAAAATATGCAAAATACAATGACTTGTAACGGGGAGATATATCAATCAAACGCAGCACAATTATTTACCTGTGTATCAGAGCTAACAGGGATATCAAGAGAAGACACAAAATTCTATATCCGATGTAAAGATCAACCTGGCGCAGAAGAAAATGATAGAAATACAAACAAGCAAAGTTTCGAATTTAGCTTAATTGGTTCCACGGGATTAAAGCTAAGAAATATTCAACCTAATGAAACAATTAGTGGTTCAATTAGTCCATTCCCAGTAGAACTGCGAGCTGAAACATCGTTTGGTTGTAATGATGGACAAGCAATCTGTAAATATTCAGCGACAGGCAATGCAAATGATTATGTCCAGTTTTTCGACACAAATACAGAAGATGGGATTCATACTCAAAGATTAAATCTAGCTGCAGGAACACATCAATACTTTGTTCAGTGTGTAGATGCAGGCGGAAACCTAGTTGAAGACAGCGTAACATTTACACTGGACATTGACACAACCGCTCCTGCTATTGCCAGAATATACGAAGAAGATCAGATGCTAAAAATAATAACAACCAAAGATAGCGAATGTTCATATACCTTTGATAATTGCGACTTTAGCTTCGATGAAGGAACCATAATGCCTTATGCAAATTCATCCACACACGTAGCAGAATGGAAAAACGATAAGACTTATTATATTAAATGTCGTGATGAGTTTAGAAATGAGGAAGCAGACTGTTCAGCTGTAGTCCGTCCTACTCAGAACTTTCTATAGTTGGATGATATGTATGGAGATAGTCGACACCGAATTTACAAAAACTAAGAGGTTTTATTATGAAAATAATTAATTCTAAAAAAGCACAGCAAACAATGGGGATGCCCTTCGGGATGATTTTTGCGATATTCCTAATAGTTGTTTTTGTTGTAATTGCATTTATCGCAGTAGGATATTTTCTCGATATTGGTCGAACCTCGGGCGTGGGAATGTTTTATAGTGAACTACAAGAGGAAGTCAATGGGGCACTGAGTGGGCAATATAGTGGAGCACACTTTGATATAGATTTGCCATCAAAAATAGAAAGTGTTTGTTTTGCAAACCTTTCGGCCAGAATAACCAATCCAGGTCCAGAATATGAGGCGATAAAAAATTACGATGTTTATGATGCAAACATTTTCCTAGTTCCACCAGAATATTCAGAAAATATGCAATGGAATTTAATAGAACATATTAATGTAACAAAAATAACACGGATGAAAAACCCATATTGTGTAAATGTGGACAAAGGGATGACTATCAATAAAGACTTTTACGATAAATTGGTATGGATTGAATGATGAAAAAAGCACAATTTAATTTTGTCTGGCTATTCGCATTATTTGTTGGAGGGGCAATCTTGGTTTTCGCAATCTTTGGAGCAATGAAAGCAGGAGACACGATGAGATTCCAATCAGATACCGAAATTGCAAAAAGTATCTCAATAATTACAGACCCAATGCAAGCAAGTTTCGGTGAGGGCTCATTTGGAAAAATTACATTCAGTCAAGAGACAAGAATAAACAACATTTGTTTTTCGGGACAATTTGGCAAAAATGATATTTCTGTAGCAACTAAAAGTGATGTCGGCGAAGAATGGAATTTGGCAGGAGGCGCAACCTCAATTCATAATAAATACATTTTTTCCTCAGAAAAAAATACAGGAGAAGAATACTACGTTTTTTCAAAACCATTTGATTTTCCATATGAAGTTTCTGATTTAATTTTTCTAACTCCAAAGGATTATTGCTTTATAGGTGCCCCAGGAGATATCGCAGATGAAATAATAGGATTAAACATTCCAAATATAAAAATTGAAAATTGCACAGTCGCAGACGCTATAAAGGTATGTTTTGGAGGAGGGAGTAACTGCGACATAGAGGTTTATGGTTCTTGCTCTTCAGGATGTAACTCAGCCTATGATTCTGGAACAGTAGTAAAAGATTCAGTCGTAATGAATTATGTAGGAAACCTAATGTACGCCGCAATATTCTCAGACAAGCTAATTTATGATTGCAATGTAGAGCGATTAATGTACCGAACGGCAAAGATTGCAGAAGAACTTGTTAGTAAGACAGACTTAATGGATATTAGGGGCTGCAATACAAACATGAAAGCAGATTTAATTATGTGGAGAGGGTTGACGCTAAATGCAGATTCGGGCGGAATCGTCTCTCTAAGAACAAGAGCGAATGAAGTTGAAAGAAAAAACGATAGGGAGCTGTGTAGTGTATGGGAATAAAGCATGAACAGAGTTTGACTACCTCAAAGAAAGGTACCTCTGCCCTCGCAGTAACCAAAGGGCGACCGAGAGCAGTGAGAAACTTGATTCCGAAGCACAGGAAAACTTGGTTTCCTCGGAAAAGATACGATGAATCGACTAATTTAAAGGAAGGTACCTGTAGGAAAACTTGGTTTCCTCGGGGACAAATGAAAATCCAGCAGATGGCATTTATGATTGTAGCAGTATTTTTCTTTTTTGCACTAGTAGGATTATTTTTTCTTAATATTCAACTTAAAGACATAAAGGGTGGATCAGCTCAGCTACAGAAAGAACAGGCAATTTCATCATTAAAAGTTATAGCAGATATGCCAGAATTAAATTATGATTCAAGCGAGACAATGACGGTGGATGAGGATAAAATAAGGGTCATGTCTGGGAATTTCAGTGCAGATTATGATTTATTCTGGCCAGTAGCATCAATTGGAATATATAAGATCTATCCAGCATTTAATGCAGTGAAAAAATGCCCAGCATCCAATTGCAACTTCTATGAAATATATGACAACGGACAAACCAACGTCAAAACCTATTCAACTTATGTTTCAATCTGTAAAAAAGTAAAAGAACTTGGGTCAATTTATGACAAGTGTGAAGTAGGTAAATTAGTGGTAGGAGTGAACATAAATGAATAAGAAGGCACAACAAGAAATGGTGGGATTCGTCTTAATAGTCGTACTTGTAATGGTTGGGATGATGGTATTTTTGGTAATCTCACTAAGAGACGCACCAGAAGAGAGAGGAAGCCTTCAGGTAGGATATGTATTGGATGCAATAATGAAACATACAACAGAATGTGCAGTTATTTATGAACCAGACTACGATAATTTTGAAGATTTATTCAAAAGTTGCTACAAAAATGATAAGTGCAGTAATTTGGGAGTTTCAGCCTGCGATTATCTTAACAAAACTTTACGAGAAGTAGTGGGAGATATGATGGATACAGAGGCAACAGTAAGCTCATACCAGGTCAATTTCTTCTCAAAAGATGATACTGGGCAGCAAGGAATTTTAACATTTTATGAAGGTAACTGCACAGGAGTCATGAGTGCAGCTCAAAGAAGTATTATTTCAGGCTCAGAAAGTCTAATAATTCAGATGAAAATATGCGGATTGACAAATTGAAATCGCACGTTAAAATAGACATTTAACACAAACTCACAGGAAATTTATATGTCCACAACTATTCTAAGTTCTTCAACAACCAAAACAGGCATTAGGGATTCCCTTTTCCCAGTCTTCTCTGAGTGAAATTCAATAAATCCAAACCTCTCCAAAACTTTTATATCATCTCTCACAGACTTGAAATCTCTACCCAAAAGCTTCGCAAGAGCATATATTGATTTTGGTTTTGTATTCTTAAGGACATAAAGAATCCGAGCCTTTTCATTGCTTAGCAAGTTTCTCAAAATCTTAATATCTGAAAAATCATGAGATTTTTTCGACCTAATTAGCTTGGAAACAAAGCCACTTTTATTAACATTAACATCAACATATCTAACTTTTGTTCTTTTTTTTGGTGCCATTGTACTTTATTTTGTGCCCAAAAGAGCGCTAAATCATATATGTGGTAAATCTACTTAGATATATAAACCTTATGTTTTATACATATAGGTGATTTTATACCATATATACCAATTTCTAATAAATTATCGAAAAGAATTATTTGAAAAAAGTGTTACGTCTATACATAACAACGAAAGCTTTATAAATAAACTAGCAAAAATGCCTGTTTTTCGACGATAATTAACAAAAGTGTAAGGGTAAGCTTTATATAGTGAAAATTAATTATATAATTAGGCGTTATTGTTTATCAATAATGCACTAACTAGTTGGTGTTCAATAGGGACCCCTAGAGATGACAACTTATAACGCTCCCTAAGTTATAAGGAAAAAAATTTTTACGATGAAAGTCTAACTTTCAAAGCAAAAATTTTTCCGGCCAGGCTATTAGAAAATCCGAATTCGCAAAATGCGAAGCCTTGAAGAAGGCGGCTAAACTAATGGTGCTGAAAGGAGGTTTAAAAAAAATGAAAAAAATATTTAGAAAAGCTATTACAGTTTTAGGAAGCGCTGCTTTAATCGGAATGACAGTAGGCGCAGCATCAGCTGCATCTTACCCAACTCCTTTTACAAGTAATACTGCTATCGTTGTTGGTGCTAATGCAGCTCCATCAGATAACATTGCTGCTTCAAGTGTTGCTTCTAACTTAGACGCTGCATCTACAACTACAGCTGTTACAACCTTAACTGGTGCAACAGGTGTTACTGAAGATGAAGTTGCTTTAGGTGGAAACATTTCTACAACTACAGCTGGTGCCACTTCTAAGATCACAGCTACTTTAACAGATAGTAAAATCGATTCTCTACTTGATACAAAAATCAGTTGGGATGATGGTGGAGCTTCTGGTGCTGACGATTACAATATTCACGAAGAAATTATTGTTGGAGACACGTCTATTAAGACTACATTCGATGATAATGATTTCGCTGAACTTTTAGCAATGACTAATGATAAGTCTATTGAATACAGATATGTATTTGATGATGCTTTTAATGTAACTGGTGTTGGTACAACTAATGCTGACGATCTTTATCTAACTCTTCTTGGAAAGCAATATGAAATTGATGCAATGACTGCTACTTCTATTACAGTAGTTACCTCTGAAAAGGTATCTCTTGCAATTGGAGAATCAGTTACTGTTGACGGTAAAACTTTTACTGTTGATGACATCTTTGACGGAAGCGTCCAAGTAAACGGTGAGATTATCACTACAAGTAACACTAAGAAGATTGGTGGAATCCAAGTAAATGTTGATTCAGTCGGATATCATGCTAACTCTCCTGAGTTAAGTAAGACAATCCTTAAGATTGGTAAAGACATTACTAAGACTTACTCTGACGGTGAAGAATACATCGGTGAAGATGAAGACGACCCTATGTGGGTATGGTCTATTTCCGATCCAAGTACTGCTGCAGGTTATATTGGTGTTAAATATAATCAAAAGCAAACACGAGATACTGATGACGTAGTTTACGAAGGTGGCAGTTATATGTTACCTGAAAACTTCGGTGAAGTTAAATTCGAAGGTACAACTGATGTGACTTACGAAGACTTCAAGATTTATTTCGATGATGCTGAAGATTTATGGAATAGTACTGATTTGACATCTACTGCTCAAACACAGGATGCTCCTGTTTTGGTTATTGAATCTGTTGATGGTACAAAAGATGCTATTCAATTAAGCACTGCTTCTCAAGAAACATCAAAGATGTATCTTAGATGGGCTGCTTATACAGCAGGTACAGAAGCTAATACTACAGATGGTGCATTAGAAGTATTTTATAGTGATGTCGATGGAACGGTTCAAGATGCAATCAAGCCACGATATTCAACTAAATACAATGCTGCTAATACTTCAACTACAACTGTAAGTACTCAGGATATCGGTGACTTAATTGTCGGCGATACTACTGTTGCAATGAACGCTTCAGTTACTAATGGTAATTTAAGAATTACTTTTATTGACGGCGAAGCTGCTCAACCATTTACTGTTGATGTTGGTGGTGTTAATTTAACAGCAACTGCTGGTTCTTTGAAATGGTTCGGTGCTGATGTTGAAGCTACAGATAAAGAAGATGGTCTTGCAGGTGACTTATTAGTTGCTGGCACTTCTGTTGGTACTTATGATAATGATATTATGACTACAAATGGTCAGATTATCAAGACTCCTGAGTCCAACTTAGATAACGATGAAGTTATCTTTAGTGTTCCAAGTGATCGAGTTTTCGCTAAGGTTTCCGTTGTTGCTGGTGGCGATGCTGCTACAACTACAGAAGCTGGTGTTATGACAGTTATGGACAACGCTGTGTCGTCCGTTGCTGGAAAGAACTTGATTGTTATTGGTGGTTCTGCTATCAATTCTGTTGCTGCTGACTTATTAGGCTCTGCTTATGCTGGCGCTGCATTTACATCAGCTACTGGTGTTGCTTCCGGTGAGTTCTTAATCCAATCCTTTGATAGGGCTGGAAAGACTGCTCTATTGGTTGCAGGTTATAATGCTGCTGACACTGAGAAGGCTGTTACTTACTTATTGAATAACGACGTTGATACAACTGTCGGTATGAAGATGAAGGGTACATCCGCTACTGAGGCTACTGTAGTTACTGCTTAAATCAAAAGTTAAAAGAAAAAAAATTTGTTTTTTATTTTTACTCGCCCTCCGGGGCTTTCCGAAAGGAAGGCTTCGAAGGGCTTTTTTTATGTCCTAGCATTTTTATAATGTAGGATACATATTTTTATCCAATCTCAAATATCTACGAAATTCTTTTAAATGAAAAAATTCTTCTATTTGGATGTTAAGAAAAATCAAAACCAAGGAGCAAACAGCTAAGAAAAAACATCGTGACCAAATTTTTATTGGTACAATGATGATAGGGCTTCTTATAGTATCAACACTGGGATATTCATTAATTAGTAGTGCCGCAGACAAAGGAGGATCCAAGACAAGCGAACTTGGAATAGAATTTATTAGAGAAAACAACTTGTGGAAAACAACTCTTGCTGGAGAAGACTTTGCATTTCAGAGCCTCCCGTCAGAGATTTCAAACGTAACCATGAATGGTACATTTAATCTAGGAGAATATTCAAACAAACCACTCTATATCGTTAGTCCGAACGAGGGAGCCCCAGAAATCTTAAGCAATATAGGGCGTTATGTTCTAAGATATCAGCAGGCATGTCTAAATAATGAGACATGTACAGGCGATTTTCCAACAAAAACATGTGATAGTAACCTAATAATTTTTACACCAGGAAACGAAACAATGGTATATCAAAACGAAAGCTGTGTTTATATTTCTGGCGACGCCGCGATGGGAGCCGATGCATTTTTATATAAAGTTTTAGGAATAAATTAATGGCAAAGAAAAAAATAGATGAAAAAACTGAGGTAATGGTACCTGGTGCAATAGAGGCGGAAGAGACTAGACAGTTCTTGTGGCTCTTAATTGTAGTGGGAGTGATATTCGCAACAGTATTGTTTTCTTATTTCTGGGTCGAGGGAGCAAAAACTTTTGAACACGGAGGAGCAAGTTGGACAATCGAAGATTATGATAACTTAAGGATTTATCACGGAAGATTTTTATCTTTAGGAGTACAGGATTTAAATTACAATATCTACTTAAGAGGAGATCCTAGAGAAAGCGACGTTTCAACCAATGGCACCTTCAATAAATTTAAACACGGAGGGGTAGTTTCTATGTCTCCAGAAATAGATAAATGTAGAGGAGAACTTTCAAGAGTAATGCTCGATCTGGGTGCATTCATGAGGCAAGGAATAGGAGTAGGCGCTCTTTCTTCTGGTTCAACCGATAAATTCGTAGCAGTTGAGACAGACAGACTTTTTACACAATGCAACACGGCCTCTGATAAAACAATAGTTATTGTTGAAATGGGAGAACCATCAGTAGTTCAAAACGATAGCAATCCCTACTGCTATACCATTAAAGCCAAAGATTGTAGTGACATAAGTTCAGTCGAACGATTTATGGTGAAATCTATCGAAGATTCAATAGGGTCAAAATAAAATTAGACTTAATGCTCAATATTCTCAACAACTTTAAAAAGTTTGTTTCCGAAATTCAGCCATGGACACCCAAATTCTAATAGGACTTTTATTAACAATATTGCCTGTATTTGAATTGAGAGGAGGGCTTCCAATAGTTATGGAATATACTATCAGAAACGGACTTCCAATTTGGCCATATTTTTTATTAGTATTACTTCTAAACATTGTAGTAATAATTTTCATTTTCATTTTCCTTGATTTTTTACACGAAAGATTTATGGAAATAAAGTGGTATAGGAAAGTTGTTGAAAGAGTTCTAAAGCGCATACAAAGCAAGGTGAGAAAGATTGAAAAGAGAATAGACGAATGGGACTATTTTGCATTAATGCTTCTTGTAGCGGTCCCTCTGCCCGGGACAGGTGCATGGACTGGCACACTAATAGCTTGGATATTGGGATTAAATAGAATAAAAAGTTTCATGGCAATTGCTGCAGGGGTAGTAGTTGCAGGTTTAATTGTGCTTCTTCTTTCTCTTGGATTTCTTAACGGGTTTTATTAGTCCCATTAAATATTTCAAATCAGAATAAATTGGAACAGATTTTATTTTATAAGTTTTCACAGCATAAAACCAAATAGACACAACAAAAACTATTGAAATCAAATGCCAAAATATCCAATGAATTACGCCGAAATAATTTGCACCAGTCATTGGAATTAAAATCAAAATCCTTATAATATTCAAGAAGAAAAGCATGGCAAAAGTAGTAAGCACCATTTTTGTTCGCACAACTGGCTTTATGTTTGCAGTTGACAGAACGAGTAAAAGCAGTAGATAAAAAGCAGAGCCAGCAACACATGCTGGAGCAATTTCAATACCAGTCCAAGATAAATAAATAACATTGCCAGTTAGTGTCGTATCTGTAAAGATTAGCAGAACCGCATTTACTATATGAGTCGTGAGAGGAATCAAGATTTTGTAAAGAACATAAAAATTACCTATACCCATCAAAAGCAACGAAAAATATCTAATAAATAAATTCAATATTTTTTCAGTTTGTTTTTTCATAACTAAATATAGAGTTAATTGTTTAAAAAAGTTGTTAACAATTAAAATTTCGCTCGAACAGATCTTCGCTTAACCCTTAATATTATTACTGCAAAGATTAAGATCAAGACAGCAGCAATTCCTGCAATTACGTAAAGTAATTTGTTGCTCATGCCGCTAAAGAGTCCAGGTTTTTCTGCAACATTAACTGATACAAGTTGGTCATAAGTTTCTCCATTAGCAACAGTATTAATCTTGAAGGAGTGTGCTCCCTCAATTGTTGGGGCGAAAGTAATCAGAACCTCTTTAGACTCACCCTTGTTAATGGAGGCTGTCTGCGGAGTAATGCTAACAAGATTTGCCCATGATTCATAATCAGAAACAGAGATTGCAAAGTTGTCATTATCATCATTGTTTGTAACTAATGCCTTGATAACTAAGTCTGTTCCAACAATGGCTTCAGATTCTAATCCAGCGCTTATTGCTGGCTCCGGACCCTTGCAAGATAAGATTTCCAATCTAGTAGAGAAACTCTTACTTAAATCGTCATCAGAATTTTCACCGTATGAAAATTCATCTAGTGCATCTTCATCTTCATCATAGTCGTAATAAGTTTTAATCTCTAAGTTATAGGCATCCTTTAATAATTGTGCCGGAACGTCAAAAAAGAATTCAATCTCTTTTCTCTTGCCAGACCTAAGATTATCAATAACCATTTTCTCTGCAATTCCAAGTGCAGAATTTTCTAGAGTTACTAATATCTTGTCT
>Ga0224507_10001150_pt1 | contig 10603 bp, 13 predicted proteins | sample SF_Jan12_sed_USG_3_FD_170159 | JGI IMG/M metagenome (GOLD analysis project Ga0224507, IMG submission 170159) | Sediment microbial communities from San Francisco Bay, California, United States - SF_Jan12_sed_USGS_13 | ecosystem: Environmental > Aquatic > Marine > Sediment | place: USA...
CTCCCCCGCTCGCCGATACGATGGGTGGAAGGAGAAAGAGATGGTGGGACGGGGCGCGGGATCCGGGACCGAAAACCTCTGGGACGGCGGGGTCACGGACCTCCGCTTCTTCCTCCGGGTGCTCGAGCTCGGGGCCCTGTTCTTGGCCCTCTCGCTCGTCTCCGGTTTGATCCTCTGAGGGAGGACCCACCATGGCGCGAGAGGTCAACACCCCGCGCCTGATAATTCACTAGCTCCCGGCGGACCTGTGCGGGCGGTTCGCGCACCGGCTCCGGTCAGAGGAGGAGCGGTAGAGGAGGAGCGAGATGAGCGATTACGAGGAGAGGCGGGAGGAGCGGCGCGAGCGGTACCTGGAGCTCGCGGAGAAGGCGCGCGGAGAGGCGGCGGCGCGGGTCGGATCCCGCAATGTCGAGACCCTGCGCGCGATGAACGGCCAGCCGATCCTAGTGGGGCACCATTCGGAGAAGCGTCACCGGGCCCTGATCCGGCGGGCCGACAACGACATGCGGGCGAGCGTGGAGGCCACTCGGAAGGCCGAGCACTACGAGCGGAAGGCAGCCGGGGTAGGGAAGGCCGGGATCTCGAGCGACGACCCCGAGGCCATTTCGAAGCTCCGGGAGAAGCTGGCCGGCATGGAGGCGAGCAGGGAAAAGATGAAGCGGGTCAACTCCGCGTGGAGGAAGGTCGGCAAGCCGGGGCCCGAATACTCTGAGGCTTGGGTCAAGATCGCGGAGGCGGCCGGGATCACGGCAGAGGTGGCCGGGAAGATCCGCGTCGACATGGCGCGGGACTTCATCGCGCGGGCTCCCTTCACCTACCAACTCACTAACCTGGGGGCCAACATCAAGCGGGTCGAGGCGAGGATCTCCGCGCTCGAGAAGAAGGCGGCGATCCCCGCGGCGGCGCTCGTCGAGGGGAATGGGTGGAGGGTTGAGGAGGCCCCCGAGGACAACCGGATTCGGTTCTATTTCGATCGTCGCCTCAGCCGCGAGGCCTGCGCGGTCATGCGGTGGAACGGGTGGCGATGGTCGCCGACGGTGGGGGCCTGGCAGAGGCACCTCAACAATGCCGGTCGGTACTCGGCCGAGCGGGTGGCGAGGGAACTCCGAAAGGTGGAGCGGGATGAGTGAAGCGAGAGCGAGCCCCCGCCTAGTGGTGAGGGAGTCGAACGGGACCACGGAGAAGCTTGGTTATAGGCTCTTTTGGGAGATCGAGGGGGGAGGGTTCTACCCCGCCCTCGAGTTCACCTTCGCTCCTTTTGAGACGGTGGACAAGGCCGTCGCTTTCGGGGAGAGGGAATATGGGGTGACGGCGGGGCGACCCGGCTGATCGGTGTGGTATGCTGGGGGCATGGTCGCCCCCAGGACGAGAAAGAGGCCCACGAAGCCCCTCAAGGATCGCCCCCAGAAGCAGCGGTTCCGCGCGGACAGGATCCTCTACGGGAGGGGTCGCCGCGGGCCTCGCCCCAAGTACGATCGCGAGGTCCACCCCGCGAGCATCGTCGCCTACTTTCAGGGGTCGCTCGACGCTATCCAAGAGGTCGAGCGGGTCGTGACCGAGCGCGGCGACGTCAAGCACGTTCAGACCCCCGTGAAGCCCCCCACGATATCCGGCTGGGCCGCCGAGGCCGGGGTTTGCCGGGAGACCGTCTGGGCCTGGGGGGAGAAGTACGAGGAGTTCGAGGACGCCATCAAGCGCGCGAAGGGCATTCAGGAGCAGGTATTTCTCACGATGGGCGCTCTCGGGGCCTACAATCCGAACGTCGTCATCTTCATGCTGAAGAACCTCCAGGGGTGGCTCGATAAGGTCGAGCAGACCCACCGGGGGGCCGTCAACCTCAGGTTCGACGCCCAGGACGCGAACGCGTAGAGGAGCAGCGCCGTGCGCCAAGGAGAAATTGAGGACCGCTTCACCTACCATCCTCCCACGGAGGAGGGGAAGGAGAGGCATCACGTCTTGTCTCAATGCTTCGTCTCCCTCGCCGAGCTCGTGGAGAGCGTTTGCCCGGAGGGGAGGGAGAAGTCCCTCGCCCTCACGAAGCTCGAGGAGGCGAAGTTCTGGGCCTCGGCCTCGGTCGCTAGGAACCCGGCGACGCGATAGCCCGGCCCACCCCGAGGCCCCATGCTCTTCACCAAGACCGCCAAGCAGGTGGAGGCGATAGACGTCCTCAACTCGCGTCGTCACGCCCTGCTGTTCGGCGGGAGCCGCTCCGGGAAGACGTTCATCATACTGAGGAACGTCTTCCTCAGGGCGCTCAAACGAAAGTCGAAACACCTAGTCGTTCGCTTCAGGTACAACCACGCGCGGGTGTCGTTGGCCCACGAGACAATTCCGATGGTCTTGGAGAGGTGCTTCCCCAAGGTCCCGATCCGGGAGAACAAGGCGGACGGCTACTGGACCGTCCCCTCGGCGGACGGCGGGGAGTCCGAGGTGTGGCTCGGGGGAACGGACGATCAAGATAGGATCGAGAAGCTGCTGGGGTCCGAATACAGCACGGTCTACGCTAACGAGTGTAGCCAGATCCCGTTCGACGCGATCGTGCTCCTCTGGACCCGGGTCGCCGAGGATTCCGGGCTCGAGCTCCGCCACTACTACGACTGCAACCCCCCGGGAAAGAAGCACTGGACCTACCTCATGTTTTTCGAGGGTCGGCTCCCGGACGAGTCGACCCACGACCTCGACGTCGGGAGCGTCAGGGTGAACCCGAGGGACAACGTCGAGAACCTCCCGAGGGGGTACCTCTCGGCCCTGAAGAGGCTCCCCAAGAGGCAGAAGATGAGGTTCTTGAAGGGCCTCTACCTGGACGACGTGGAGGGGGCCCTCTGGACCGACCGCATGATAAACGCGGCCAAGGTGAAGAGGCACGCCGACTTCAGGAAGACGGTCGTCGCGGTGGACCCCTCGGTCTCCAACAACCCCAAGTCGGACGAGTGCGGGATCGTCCTGGCGAGCCTGGACGAGAACAGGGAAGGCGTGGTCCGCGGGGACTTCAGCTTGAAAGCGAGCACCAAGAGGTGGGCTCAGAGGGTCGTCAGCGTCTATGAGACCTACCAGGCAAACGAGATCGTCGCGGAGGTGAACAATGGGGGGGACCTAGTCAAGGACGTGATCCACAACATCAACCCCTCGATCAAGGTCCACACGGTCCACGCCGCCACGGGGAAGATCGCCAGGGCGGAGCCCGTGTCCATGCTGTACGAGCAGAACAAGGTTGCCCACGCCAAGTCGATGCCTGAGCTAGAATCGGAGCTGACGGAGACCGTCCTAGACTCGGTGAAGAGGAGCCCCAACCGGCTAGACGCCCTGGTCTGGGCGCTGACCCACCTCATGGTGGGGAAGACTAGGACTAGGATCCACATCGGGTAGGAGCGGACATGGCCTGGTACACGAGGAGAGTCGAGTCGAAAACGGAGCCGAGGGCGGAGCCGGGCAGGAGGGAGAAGAAGGCCTGGTTCCTCGGGCTCACCGACGAACTCGGGAAGTTCCTCATATTCGGGGAGACGTCGGGCGCCTCCCCGGCCTCGGCCCTGAACCTCTACGAGCAGTCGACCGCCGTCTCCGTCCCGATCAACATGGTCGTCGACGCTTTCTGCGTGATCGAGCCCGTCCTTCAGCTCGGGGAGAACGAGGTCATGTTCGAGCACGAGGTCCTAGACCTACTAAAGAACCCCTCCCCTCATTACACGAGGGAGCTCTTCTTTGAGGTGATGGCGAAGAACTTTCTCATCACCGGGGAGGCGGAAGTGGTGGCCCTCGGTCTCGTGGATCGGCCCCCCCTCGAGCTTCAACCGCTCAGCCCGGCTGTGGTCTCCCCCGTTCAGGGGCCGGGGGGGATCGTGGGCTCTTTCAACGTCTCTGGAAATACCCTGCCGGGGGTGTATCGACCAGACCGGAAGGGGAGGAGGGTCAGGTACTTCAACGGGGCCCTCCTGGAGTTCAAGCAGATCAGGAACTTCAGCACCCGAAACAACTCCCTCCTCCGGGGGCAAAGCCTTCTCGTGCCGGCGGCGCGAGAGGCGAGGCAGCACATCCTGGGGACTCAGCACAACGTCTCCCTCCTAGAGAAGGGCGGAAGGGTCTCGCTCGTTTTCCATTTCGAGGAGGACATGGACGAGGACCACTTTGAAGAGGTGAAAGAGCGTGTTCGACTCCAGTACGGCGGGGCCACGGAGGCCGGGAAGATCGGGGTGACGGCCGGCGGAAAAATGACCCTACAGCACCTCGGGGGGACGAACGCGGACATGGATTGGGCCAACCTCCAGCTCATCGCGCAGAAGTCCGTCGCGATGCAGTACAGGGTCCCCCTCCCCCTCATCACCGACCAGAGGCAGACGCTTAACAATTACCGGGAAGGGAAGCTCGCCCTCTACGACGATGCGGTCATCCCCCTCTCGAGGAGGCTCTTTCGGGCACTCTCGGACATGCTCCTTCCCCGATTCGGGCTCGATCCGGCGAAGGCCAGGATCGTGATGAACCAGGACGACGTCTCCGCGCTCGTCTCGAGGAGGAACGACGAGCTCCTCAAGCGTCGACAGATCGGGGTGGAGGCGGACAACGAGATCAGGGGTCTCATGGGTCGAAAAGGGTACGAGGGCGGGGACGTGGTCTACAAGCCCGTCAACATGCAACCCGTCGGGAAGGACATCTTTTCGGACAACGAGCCCGCGGTCGCGGGGTGATCCTTGGTCGTCGTCAACAGGGAAAGAGCCGCCAGGGAACTCGGGGAGAAGCTGAGGCTCGAGGCCGAGCTTAGGCCGAGGGTGAGGGCTGCGAGGCGGTCCCTCGTCAGGGAGGTCACTCGGAGCTTCGGGAGGGGAGGCTCCCTCCCGGACGTCGCTTCCATCTCCGAGAAGGAGCTCGGGCCGATCCTGCTCGACCACTACGGGAGGGTGGGGGAGAAGTTCTCCAGGACCATCGGGGAGGAGCTCCCGTCTTCCCTTCGGGCCACCCCCCGGGAGGAGGGGGAGCTTTCCGGGATCATGGCCCTCCTGTTCGAGGACAGGGCCCCGAAGCAGGCGAGGGAGATCGCCTCCACGGACGAGAAGAACGCGAAGACCTCCGTCGAGGTAGCTGGGATGGAGCGGCTCAGGATAGAGGAGGAGGAGGGGCGCTCGGTCACGAGGCTCGAGGAGGCCCTCATCGTGGGGATCGTCCTGGGGAGGCGGCTTCAGGGGAGGGAGCAGGGGATAGTCACGCGGGAGACTCAAGTACCCGCCGAGATGAGTAAAATGTCGGAGTTGCAGGTCCTCCTGAACCTTCCGATCCCGTTCCCCGGGGGGCGAAGGAGGGGGAGATCAACCCGGGAGGTCCCGGAGAAGAGGGTCTTCAAGGGGTGGGTGTCCCAGGGGGACAGTCGAGTCAGGACTCCCCCCGACTCCGCTTTCGATCACCTCAAGGCGGACTCTGGCCAGGTCCCCGTGGACGAGCCCTTCATCGTGAGTGGGGAGAAGTTGATGCACCCGGGGGACGAGTCGCTCGGGGCCAGCAAGGGGAATATCGCCGGGTGTAGGTGCTCGTCCCAGGTGGACGTCGAGGAGGTCGCCTCGGCGAGGATGAGGATGGTGGAAGAGGAGGCTCCCGTCGAGGGGGCGAAGCCGAGAGAAGACGCTAAGACGTCGACGGAGAAGTGGAAGGACGAGAACGGGAATTGGCTCCCCGAGAGGCGGAAACTCCACGACGAGATAGTGGACGACTTCACGAAGAACGCGATCTCGGTCCCGGAGGGGGAGGAAAAGGTCTTTCACATGGTGGCCGGGGGCACGGCCTCTGGCAAGGGGACGGTGATAGGTGCTGGTAAGGTGGAGCTCCCGCGAGGTCACGTGAAGGTAGACGCCGACGAGATCAAGGCAAGGTTGCCGGAGTTCGTTGAGGGTCGCAGAGTGATGGACCCGGGGGCCGCGGGCTTCGTCCACTTGGAGTCTTCGTACCTCTCCGAGCGGATCATGCAGCGGTCGGTGGAGTTCAACACCCACGTCGTCCTCGACGGAGTAGGGGACGGGGGCCTGGAGAAAATCTCCAAGAGGGTCAACCGATTCAAGGCGAGCGGGTACAAGGTAAAAGGGGACTACGTCACGGTCCCGACCGACGTCGCCGTGCAGCGCGCGAGGGAGAGGGCTCTATCGGGAGGGACGGACCCCGGGAGGCAAATCTCGGAGACCGTCACGAGGAGCCTCCACAAGGGGGTGTCCCAGGACTTCCCGAGAGTCTCCGCCGCCGACGTCTTCGACGAGCTTCACTTGTACGACACCAACATCCCGGTTGGGGCGGAGCCGAGGCTAATTTTCAGCAAGGTGAGGGGGGAGGACGCGGTGATCCACGACGAGACCCTTTGGGGCGAGTTCCTCGCGAAGGCGGCCGAGTGATGCCGAGGGCGCTCTCCAGTGATATAGTCATCCTGGTGCTGATCGAAGAGACGCTGGAACTCGAGCCCGGCTCCGAGACCAGGGACGTCCCCATGTCGTTCAGGAGAAGGGTGAGGGCGGAGGTCGAGGCGATCAAGAAGACCGGTGGCGTGGTGGATATACCCTTCGAGATGCCCGACCCGAGGGATAAAAGATGAGTGACGTCGTCTACGGGGGTCACGTCCTCGAGATCAAGGAGGTTACCCGCGACGGGATCTCGCTCGGGGTGTTCACGGGGTATCTCTCGACTTGGGAGCCGGACACTGGGGGGGTCTACGGGGTCCCCGACAAGTTCTACAGGGGGGCTTGGATCGACTCCCTGGAAGATCATCGGGCGCGCGGGAATCGCCCCATTAAGCTCAAGGACCACCACGGGAAGACCATAGGGGGGTTTCCGATCTCCCTCGCCCACGAGGACGAGGTGGGGCTCGCGGTGACGGGGGAGATCAACCTCGACACCCAGCACGGTCGCGAGGCCTACTCGCTCATGAAGCAGGACGTCCTCACCGACCTTTCGGTGGGCTACACTGCGCTCGAGGACAAGATCGAGCCGGACCTTCGCCACATCTTCAAGGCCACCCTCTGGGAGGGGAGCATCGTCGACGAGCCAGCGAACCAGGGGGCGAGGATCCTGGAGATCAAGGCCGTGGTCCCTTTCCAGGACCTCCCCCTCGCCGACCGCGAGCGCGGGTGGGACGCGTCGGCCGCGGTCAACAGGATCAAGGTCCTCACCGGGTCCGAGGAGAAGCCGAGCGCGGGGTTCAAGAAGGCCTTCGTGATCTTCGACTCCGAGCGTGCGGACGAGTTCATGGCGTACAAGCTCCCGATCGCGGACGTGGTGGAGGGGAAGCTCGTGGCGATCCCCCGCGGAATCTTCGCCGCGGCCGGGGCGATCCAAGGGGCTCGGACGCCCATGAAGATCTCAAATGCCGAGCGGAAGGGGGCCATCCGTCACCTCGAGCGGTACTACGCGAAGATGGACGCGGATTCCCCCTTCGAGCGGGAGGAGAGGCAGTTCATCGGGGTTGAGGAGGCCAGGAGCCTCGATGTCCACGAAGTCGAGAAAGCTCTTCGTCAATCGAGGGCTTTCAGCAAGGGCGCGGCCCGGATCTTGGCCTCCAGGATGGAGGGGGTGGCCAAGCCTGAGGACCCGGGCTACGATTCCGAGGCAGTGGCCTCGATCGTGCGGGACTTGCAGGGTGCGAGGCGAGCTCTGAGGTAAGGCGAAGGGATTTCGCTGGATCTCCCGGGTTGGCGCGATGCCGATTCCATCCAACAGAAACGTCGAACCATGAAGGGAGGCCCGAGATGGCCGAACTGGCAACGCTCGAAGAGGTGGGACGCGAAGTCAAGGCGCTCCGCGCCGAGATCGAGAAGCCCAACCCGGACCAGGAGAAGATCGTGAGGATCAACCAGTTCCTGGACGGGGCGGAAGAGAAGATCAACCAGCCCATCACCCGCGCCCAGCAGCAGCTGGTGAGCCAGGAAGCGGAGATCAAGGAGTTCAAGGAACTCCTCGAGAAGTCCGGCGCGAGCGCGGCCGAGCAGAAGGCTCGGGTGGACGCGCTCGAGATCGAGCTCGCCCGGACGGCGGCGGCCGCCGCCGTCACGGACTACCACGACGGCCCCGAGTACAAGGCCCTGGACGCCTTCGTCCGCGGTGGTCGTGGTTCGCTGGACGTCGAACAGAAGGCCCTTCTCCGGACGGACACCGCCGGGGACGGCGGGGTCCTGGTCACGTCCGAGATGAACACCGAGATCACCAAGATGATCGTCGAGATCGACGGGATCAGGTCGATCGCCCGTGTCAGGACGACCGGTTCGAAGACCCTGGAGATCCCCGTCCGAACCGGGATCCCCACGGCGACCTACGAGGGCGAAGTGGAAGCAGGAGGCGAGTCGACGAGCTCGTACGGGCTCGAGACCGTCACCCCGTTCCGCCAGACCTTCGTGGTCCCCATCTCCCGGGACATGCTCCAGGACGCGGCCTTCAACATGGAAGCCGAGATCATGACCGACGCGGGTGAGGCCTTCGCCTTCGGCGAGGGGAACGGCTTCGTGGTCGGGAGCGGCCACAAGCAGCCCGAGGGATTCGCGGCCAACGCGGTCCTCCAGGCGGCGGCGCGGGAGACCGCGGCGTCCGGCGTTCTCGACCCCGAGGCGATCATCCTCCTCACGGGGGATCTCAAGGTCGGGTACAACCCGGTCTACGTGATGAACCGGACCACCCTGGCGCTCATCCGGACCTTCCGCGGCGACGCGGCGTCCGCGGGCGACGCGGCGGGCCAGTTCCTGTGGATGCCCGGCATGAGCGGGGCGGTGGCGAGCACGATCAACGGGTACCCCTACATCCTCGCCCCCTCGATGCCCGACGTGGCCGGCTCGGCCTACGCCATGGCTTTCGGGGACTTCCGGCGCGGGTACACGATCGTGGATCGGACGGGCCTCACGGTGATCCGCGACGAGTTCACCCTGGCGGACCAGGGGATCGTCAAGTTCACGCTCCTCCGGTACAACACCGGGCGCGTGACCCTCACCGAGCCCATCAAGCTCCTGAAGATCAAGGCCTAGGCCGGGCTCGAGCAGAGAGGAGAAGGGGAAAGCTATGGAGTACGACCTGCACTCGCGCGTCAAGGCCGAGGTCGCCCTGGACTACCAGGTCATCAACACCGACGTGGTCACGGACGGAAACGCGATCGACACCCTCGGGTTCGAGTCGCTGGAATACGTCGTCCTCACCGCGACGATCACCGCGGCCGGCGTGGTCGCCGTGATCCTGGAGGAGTCCGACACGGGCGCCTTCGGTGGAGAAGAATCGGTGGTGCCGGCGGCGGAGGTCCTCGGCGACTCGATCGTCTTCGCGGACGGCGACGACGACAAGGTGTTCCGTTGCGGGAGCATCGGCAAGAAGAGGTACCAGAGGATCACGCTGGACTCCGACGGGACGACCAACGGGGCCTTCAGCGCGATCGCGATCCTCGGGAATCCGAAGTCGGTGCCGGTGGCCGAGCAGAACACGTAGGCTCGACGGGGGCGGGGGCCCAGGCGGTGCTGGGTTCTCTCGTGGGAAGGACCTCTCGACACGGTCCCCCGCTCCTCACTTCTCCCGCGCCGGGGGGTCTCATGAGGTCGAGGATCGCCGCGCTCGTAGCGGTGCTCGCGCTGCTGTCGGCGTTGACCACAGCAGCGGCGCAGGCGAGGCCCAACGGGGCGGTCGTGAACTCTTCCGTCGCGGCGTTTGTGGGGGAGTATGGCGGGGTTTCGCTGACCATCGGGAGAAACGGCGTCTATCTGCTGTTCGTCTCGCTGGACGACCCAGCGGGGGAATACGCGGCTCGGATAACGGACGCGGCCGTTCTCGATCAGGGCGTCGTGGTCGTCGCGCCGAGCTTCATCCACGGCCCCGGCCCGCTCGCGACCGTGGTTAGGAAGGGGAGGTCCACGACCCTTTTCGGCGAGGGGGATTTCATCTTCACGGAATACGTTGATTTCCCGGGGGCGTCTCGGTTCCCGATATTTATCCCGGCCGGGAAGGTGCTCACGGTGCAGAAGTTGACGCCTAACACGGACAGCAACATAACCCTCGGGTTCACGGAGTTGATGAGATGAAGGGGTTGCGTCTTTTCGCGCTGGTGGTCGCGTTCGCGCTGGCTTTTCCGCTCGGGGCGTTCGCTCAGTCGGCCTCCGGTGCTTTCGTCAACGTCAACATGGGGGTCGTGGCCGGCAAAGCGTCTGGGCTAGAGCTCGAGGTCGGGGGGAACGGGATTTTTTTGACGTACATCAGCACGACCACCGCGGCGGTCTACGGGGTGGAGATTTCCGACACCTCGCTGCTCGACGAGGACGTGGCGGTCATCACCCCCTCTTTCGTGTTCGGTCCCAGGCCCACTCACGACGGTGGTGAGGGAGGGGGCGGGGCCGACTCCTCCCGGGGAGGGGTCCTTTCTCCCGTTAGCAATCATCCCTTTCATGGGGGTGAGCGCGAATCCCCCCTTCATTCCAGCGGGGAAGTTCTTGACGATTCGGCGAACCGGGAACGGTCAAGCGTTCATCGCTACTGTGGGTTTCGTCGAGGCCCTCAGGTAGAGGAGAGATCCTATGAAGCACGTGAAGTTCTTCGAGAAGGGCAAGTGGGCCCGCGCGAGCGTTCGAGACCCCCAGTACGTGGTGGACGGGGGTGAGGTCAAGGAGCTCGACGACGA
>Ga0224507_10001152_pt1 | contig 10594 bp, 17 predicted proteins | sample SF_Jan12_sed_USG_3_FD_170159 | JGI IMG/M metagenome (GOLD analysis project Ga0224507, IMG submission 170159) | Sediment microbial communities from San Francisco Bay, California, United States - SF_Jan12_sed_USGS_13 | ecosystem: Environmental > Aquatic > Marine > Sediment | place: USA...
CAAGTCAGGGAGCAAGTCGGGGAACAAGTCTGGAAACAAGTCGGGGAACAAGTCAGGGAGCAAGTCTGGAACCAAGTCGGGAAACAAGTCAGGGAACAAGTCTTGGATCAAGTCTGGAAACAAGTCGGGGAACAAGTCTGGGACCAAGTCAGGGACCAAGTCGGGGAGCAAGTCGGGGAGCAAGTCTGGGACCAAGTCTGGGAGCAAGTCAGGGACCAAGTCGGGAACCAAGTCTGGGACCAAGTCTGGGATCAAGTCGGGAACCAAGTCAGGGAACAAGTCTGGGATCAAGTCAGGGACCAAGTCGGGGAACAAGTCGGGAACCAAGTCGGGGACCAAGCCTGGGAGCAAGTCGGGGATCAAGTCAGGGAACAAGTCGGGGATCAAGTCGGGGAACAAAAAAAATTGAGATATCATTATGAATCGTATTATCTTTCCATTCGTGATTTGTATTGGATCAGTTTTTATGATTTCTTTGCTCGTCTAAATCTCATTGATTCCATAAAATTTACGAAGTATAAAGAACTGATAAAAAGCAACATTTTTTCTTGCATTTTATTACATGGATTCGCCTTTTTATCCCGGCCACCTCTCTATATCCACCGAAACGAGAAATTTAGATTACATTCAAGGAATTCACCAGCGATTGAATTTAAGGATGGATTTAAACTTTACTACGTAGATGGAATTCATTTCTCTGAAAGTGATTTTAATAAATATTTTATTGAAACCCCAACCGCAAACGAAGTCTTGGAAATGAAAAACCAAGAACAACGAGCTGTGATGATTAAACACGTGGGATATAAAAACATGAAACAGGAACTTAAATTAAGAGAAATTTCAAATCATATCGATGCCCATGGAAATAAAAATAGCTTGTATGAATCAAGAGTTTTATTAATTAAATTAGTGAAAGCGATTGACAGTAGTACGGGAAAGCCGTATTATTTAGGAGTTCCACGGTCTCAGACTGATTGTTTAGAAGCAATTGCCTGGACTTTTGGACTGACAAAAGATGAATATAAAAAGAGGATTGAATCATGAACAAGAAAAAAGAAAAAAAAGATAGTAAAAAATACTGGAGTATAGGAGTGGATTTGCAATACAAGCGACCAATCAAGCAAACAGCGTTCGAGGAAGATAAAACGGTCGGTGAACTTACCGAAGAGTTATTTGACAAAAAATTACAATTAAAAGGAGGTGAAAGAAAAAAATGAAATGTTATTTCTGCAAGTTTAAAGAGCTGGATCCCACGAACGATGTATGCGAATCGTGCATTGACGGGTCAGAATACGTTCCGAAAGGTAGTAATCCTAAGATAAAGAAAGTCATCAACACGACGGGGGCGTTCGAATATGGATCTTGAATCATTAAAGCAATACCTTAACCTGATAAAGCAATTTCATGCCTTGCTTGAGATGGACATCGCAACAAGCACCCATCTTTTTAAAGTAGAACATTCAAGTGAATTTAGATTGATTTCTCACGTAGAATCATTAACCCATAATTTATTAGAAAAAATAGAGGAATTAAGAGATAAATATGATTGAACAAGAGAAAGAGATAATACCCTATCACCGACCTTTCTCTCTTTCAGAGTGGGATCGAGAAATAATCAAGCTAAAGATCGAAGGAATCTTAAAAACAAGACAATACACGAATGGGATCTACGTGCGAGAGATGGAACGGACGATCAAAGAAATGTATGAAGTTGAACATTGCATTGCAACTGCGTGTTGTACGGACGCATTGCAATTATGCTTGTCTTTAGTTCGTAAAGAAGTCCAAGTCCCAGCATTTAACTGGTGGAGCGATCTTCATGTTTTAAACTTTCTCAAGAAAAAAATAACATGGAACGATATAAACCTCAAAGAATGGCTTCCTTATGAAGTATTTCATCCTGAAACGTCCCTTTATTTGCATACGTTTGGAAACGTGGGAATTTCTGAGTTTGACGACGTGATCTATGATGCGTCACATTGTTTTGGATCTAAATTCACTGAAATTGGTTTAGCAACATGCATTAGTTTTGCACCTACTAAATTAATCACGGCTGGTGAAGGAGGAGTCATATTAACAAATGATGCAAAATTTGCCAAAAAACTATTAGATCTAAGAGATAAATGCAGCAGGTTAATGGAAATGAATGCCATCTTATTCTTGCAATTATTCCCTTATTTAAACGAAATCAAGCACTGGAAAAATTGCGTGTATAAATACTATAAAACTCACTTACCAGGACAGTTTCAAGAGAAAGCGTACGATCATAACTACAACACGATTGGCTTCATAAACACGGAAAAACTAAAAATACCTGAACACGTAGAAACGAGACAATATTACGAACCATTAGAAAGGGGATTGCCGAACACGGATTATGTTTACGAGAACATCATTTGCTTGCCGAGTTGGTTTGGCGTAGATTATATCAAAATTGTAAACGATATCAAGGAGGTAAACGAATTATGAAAGCCATAATGAAAGAGAAGATAAAGGAGCTTGTTTTATACGGTGGTGAAATCATCAAGATCCCGATAGGAAAAGAAAAAACGGGAACATATGAATGCAGAGGTTGTGGGAGTATATTTGATTCAAATTTAAAAATATGCGAAAACTGTGGATTTGAAGAGGCCAATGAAGTATGAATCTCGAACAACTGGCATTTGGAGAAAATGAATTCATTTGGAATGAAAAAAAGAAAAAATGGGTGATGATTAAATAATGAAGATAGTGGCAGAGGCAGGATGTAATTGGTCAACAATGGAAGAAGCCAAGCAGTTCATTGACGAGAGCAAGCGATTGGGATTATGGGCTACTAAGTTTCAAATATATAATGATGAGCTCATTAAAGATCATCCAGATCGTGAGTTTCTTAAGAGCATAATGATCGATAAGGAAATTGCGATGATATTATTCGAGCACGGAAGGGAGATCGGTCAAGAAGTATTCTTTACACCAATGTTCGAAGAAGCCGTTAATTGGTGCGAGCAAATTGGTGTAAATTATTATAAAATACGTTATATGGATCGAAATAATAAAGATTTGATCAATTTCATAAAAAAAACAGGAAAGACATATTTCATTTCCATGAATTGTGAGGATAATCCTAAATTTGGATTTGGATTTGAACAAAGAAAAGTATTGTTTTGCCAACCCTATTATCCATCTCCAATAAGCGAATATATATGGAATTCCTCAATCATTTATGATGGAATGAGTGATCATACTAAAGGAACTTTATTGCTAAAATTAGCATTAGACACTGAAAATCTTCATTGTTTTAAATATTGGGAAAAACACGTATGTTTGACAAAAGATTGTCTTGAATCTAAATGGAGCGTGACATTTAAAGAGTTAGAGGTGGTCTTGAAATGAGGATTATATTAATGAAAGAAAAGAAAGTAGCCTTAATAACAGGAATAACGGGTCAAGATGGTTCCTACTTGGCTGAACTATTGTTAAAGAAAGGGTATGAAGTTCACGGGTTAGTGAGACGGTCGAGTTCGATGTGCAATCGCAAGTGGATTGATGGGTTAGATATACAATTACATTATGGAGACATGACCGATCCCCATTCTTTAGATTATATTCTTAGAGATAATGAATTTGATGAGATCTATAACTTAGCAGGTCAAACACACGTAGGAATTTCTTTTGAGAACCCGACTTATACGTTTAATGTAAATACTATAGGTGTTCTCAATTTATTAGAGAGTTGTAGAAAATTTAATGATAAAGCAAGGATATATCAAGCTTCGACGAGCGAGATGTTAGCGTCTAAATGGATGATGATTGGAGGAAGAGGGAAAGAATTATTAGGTTCGAATGAAGAAACTTTGTTTGAGGTTCATTCTCCTTATGCTTGTTCTAAACTTGCTGCTCATGAACTTTGCAAGATTTATAGTAATGCATATGGAATGTTCATTTGTTGCGGTCTCTTGTTCAATCACGAAAGTCCACGTCGAGGTGATAATTTTGTTACTCAAAAAATTGTGAAGGGATTAATAAACAAAGAAAATTTTGAATTAGGTAATATTGATACCTATAGAGATTGGGGATATGCAGGAGATTACGTGGAGGCAATGTGGTTAATGCTCCAACAAGATAAGCCAAGTGATTATGTCATAGCCACGAACGAGAGTCATTCAGTTAGTGAATTCATTGAAGAATGTTGTAGTCAACTAAATTTAAATTGTAAATTTTTAAAAGAGCATATTTTGATAAATGAAACAATTGATGGTCCAGATAGTGTAATTTATTTAAAAGATTCACAGAAACGGCCGTGGGATGTTCAATATCTACGGGGAGATCCCTCCAAGGCTAAACGAATATTAGGATGGGAGCCCAAGATTAAGTTTAAGGAGTTAATTAAAATAATGATAAAGGAGGAGTTAAAAAAATATGAAAAATGAATTAGTAGAAATTTTTGAATGTATTGGAATAATTTGGATTGCAGTAATAGGAATAGTTAGTTTTGCAATAGGTGTGGCTTTTTTTAATGATATTTTAGGGTTAATATATTTAGATATAACTGTAGATAAAATTATATTTATATATATTATTGCATTGGAAGTTTTAATTGTTTTTACAATATTTATAATAATATTTGAGTTATTATGTTTAAGGAATTGATTAGAATGATGATTGAGGAGGAATTGAGAAAGCATGAATATACCTAAAAATATGTATGAAGATGCCATATTCAGGTGGAATATATTTAAAGGATGTGAATTTGATTGCATCTATTGCAAGTCAAGTTTTCAAAGACAGGCTAAACGTCAAAAACACAGGTGCTTGAAATGTTATGAATACACGCCCCATTTTCACCCCGAACGGTTGAATCAATCCTTACCTAACACGATAGGAGGTCAATTCATATGGGTTGCGAGTTCTGGTGACATCTCTTTTTGTAAAAAAGAATGGATGGACCTAATTTTAAATAGAATTAGAGAATTACCACAAAAAACTTTCTTTTTTCAGACCAAGAATCCAATTTTTTTTAAGGATTATCACTTTCCAGATAACGTGATCTTGGGAATCACGCTTGAAGCGGATAGATATCCAAATGAGAGTTATTCTAAAGCACCGAAACCAAAAGAACGAATGAGAATTTTTGATGAGATCGATCACGAACGTAAGACGATAACGATCGAACCTGTCTTAAATTTTGACCTTTTTAAATTTACTGAAATGATCGTTGAGATGAGATATCAACCAGAACGGATCTATATTGGATATGATAGTAAAAAAAATGAATTACACGAACCTAGTTTAGAAGAAACATCAGAATTGATCGCTTTGCTAAAACTACGATTAGGAGAAGAATGCAAGATAAAAGAAAAATTAATGAGAAGAGCGTGGTGGGAAAATGAATAAATGCGATAAATGTAAAATTTTATTATTTATAAATTGTCGTTCAGACGATCCGTTAACGCAACCAATGTTAAGATTATTAGAAAATGATGATTTCTTTTCGTTAAACATTCAAACATTATATTCAGGTAATTTTCATAAGAATTATAACATGTGTAATCAGATTATGAACGATTTAGATTGCGTGTTAATAATGGGCGATCGTATTGAACTTACAGCAGCAGCATGTGCTGCGTTTCATAATAACGTTCCCATCATTCATTATGGTTCTGGAATAACCAATACGATAAGCACGTTTGACGATATTAATAGACATTGTATTAGTTTATGGGCAGACGTGTGCTTGTGCGAAGATCAAGAATCAAAAAGAAATGTTTTTTCCTTACGTCAATCGATTGGAAAAATAAGAAAAAATACTCCTACAGGAAAAAAAAACTTCGATCGAAATAACATTTATGTTGTCGGGAACTTGTATTTAGAAACACTCTCCGACGTCGATGAGTCTTTAGTTCCTAATGAGATTTATGATCTCCAACTTATCAATCCCGAAACATTAAAAACACGTGATATTTATTCCCCTCATTCTCAGAATAAGAAAATAATAATTGGTCCTAATCCTGATAATCAAACATTACAAGAAATAAGAGGAAAAAATATTTTAAAATTTTATAAAAACCTACCACGACCCCAATTCTTGGGATTATTGAAGAATTGTCAACGATTCATAACAAACAGTTCAAGTGCTTACTATGAAGCGCCTCATTTCTTAAAATCAGAACAAATCATACAAGTTGGCGAGCGTAATAAGAACAGGAGCACTCCACGAGAGTGGAATCAAGATTTTAAGAGTTCAGATAAAATAATTGAAATAATTAAAGAGTGGTGGAGGAAATAAGAATTGACTAAAATAATAGCAATAATACCTGCCCGTGCCGGTTCTAAGAGATTAGAACATAAGAATAGGCTCATGTTCAATCACAAACCACTTTATGCCCATACCGTAGAACAAGCGATGCAATGTGATTTTATCGACGAGATCATCGTCTCAACGGATGACGTGGAGATCATTGATGATTGTGAATGTGAGTACATGATCAAGGATCCCAGGATTACCTTATTAGACAGGCCCGCACATTTATGTGGCGACGATACTTTAATGTGGGCCGTCGTTGAACACGCATGTTGGGAGTATACTGACGATACGATGATAATACTTTTACAACCCACGAGCCCGTTAAGAACGGTTTATGACATAAAATCTGCCTATCGCTTATTCCAATTACATCAAGAGCGAATTGGAGTAGTTTCAGTGTATTGGGAATACCCTCAACATGAAATGGTCATCAATGGAGCCATTTACATCCACAAATTAGGATTCATACGCAATTGCAAGTCATTCATAGCGAATGGTATGGTAATTTACATAATGCCAAAGGAAAGGAGCGTCGATATTGACACGTGGGAAGACTTCAGAGAAGCCGAACGGTTGATGCAATGGAGGGAAAATCAAGATGGTTGAATTCGATTCCCTCGTGCCTGAAATCATCGACAATTCACTCTCAAAAAAGAAATTCGATCATCACAAGATTTATGAAAGCCTGTTGAGAGAAACGAGCCTCTTACCTGAACAAGCCAAATTAATAACGTTAGAATGCCTCAGGACGATCATAGACATTGCCCATAAAATCAAGACGATCACGGCTCCACTCATACGGGAAATAATAAACGTGAAGTTATTACAATATGGATTTGAGAAGGCTCGATTGGAATACACAAGAATTGGATTGCCTGTATTTGACATCACCAACTTGCCCTCGACCTATAACATCACGACTCACGTGCTTGAAGAATATAAGGAAGTAATAAAGATGATTAGAGAATTAGAGAAATGAGAAATAATTACGTGGGAATCAGGGTAAATGAAATAGAAAAAGAAGAGCTTGCAAGGCGAGCGAAGGAACAACATTTAAAGCTCAGTTCTTACTGTCGCTGGTTTCTCTTTTCACGCCAATTCTTCGAAGGAACGAATGAAATTCGTATCGAGAGGATTTCAAGGGGGATTCCTAAACGATTGGCTTCCCAACAAGCCACCGATGCCGTCAAGCATACTTTGAGGCAAAAAGAAGTCATGGCAGAAATGAAACAAGTCTTCAAGGAAGGATTGAAACTCGAACACGTTAGCAATGAAATGAAAAAACAAGTCTTAAAAAATCGTGAATTAGAACCATTTAATCCCCATCTCACGCTTGAAAATCTGAATCCTCCAGAATGATGGAAACATTTAAATATGAATGTTGTTTTATTATAATTAATAAATAACTAAGTTAGAAATTATATGAGGAAATAAATAAATGAAAACATTAAATATTCCCTTCGAGGATAAGGAATATGAAGCTCTCAAGGAAAACAAGAAAGATCTTTCCTGGAGAGATTATATCCTTACATTAGTTAAAAAAAAAGAGGTTAAGAAAAATGACCAGTGAATTATTAAACATAAAAAGATATGATAAAATACATTTTAGCGTGAATTATAAGGGATATACCACGGTCGTAGAATCAAGAAATCCTTTATTCCCATTGATCGCAACATATCAAGCAAATAAACTTTTTAGGAAATGGAGGAAAGAAGTTGAAATGAGGATTAAAAAACATAAACAACCGATCAAGCGTTTCTGCTTGTGTGGCCATCAAATAAAGAAGAAGAAAGGAAAGCACGTGAAATGCAAGAAATGTGGGTTTAGGAATCAAGAATACCTAACCTGCAGGAATTGTCTCTCTCACAAGGTAATCAGAAAACAAGGAATGAACAGGTGTCTCGAGTGTGGTGTCACGTGGGAACATAAACGAATAAGGCATTCGAAATTCGTTCATGACATCACGCTCGAGATCCGCAAGTTCTTGAAGGAACATTACAAGCATAAATGCCAGCGACTTCACGAACGTTCCGATCGAGCAATGAAGAAGTTTCAAGAATTAAGGAACAAAATTTATGAGTTCTATTGAAGGAGGCAGGACAGCTATGATTAAAGATGATAAACCCATCGAGTTTTCGGCAGAACCTCCCGCATTCGTGGAAAATCCTGGACGAGGGATATTATGCGATCATACCGATCTCGGAACCGTATTTGAGCGCACTCCTTATTTCACGAGGCTTGAACTCTATAACCGTTCCTCGCTTCCTTATCCAAAAGTCGTGAAAAAAAAGGCGTCTACTGAGTTCTTACGCTTGATTGATCTCTTCTCATTACCCCGAAAGAGCCTTCCCCAGTTCATTCACGTTTTTTTTCATTATTACGACCAAATTCCTAAATGTGATCACAAACGAGGAATTGAGGTGCTCGTTTCCGTTACCCTGTATCTTTATTGTACTGAATCGTTCATTCACGTTCCTTACGTTCAGTTCTTTTCAAAAATTAACTGTTCGAGAGTAGATTTCAACAGGACATTAGCATTCATCTTGAAAGAAAACAAGTCCTTGATGTTAAAACTACGATCGGACGAGTTTAGAAAAAAACACGTGAATCACTTGGGAATGGGATTAAAAAATGAATTTAGATTTCCAGGTGATTTCATAGTGACATACCAGAAATTCTTGGGAGAATACTGGGAGGAATTAAAGCATAGAAAAGATAGCATCATTACTTCTATCCTCTATTTACTCACAAAAAATTTATATAAAAAGCAGATTTTGGTATCAGATACCAAAATCTGCACGTTCCTTGGATTATATGAAACAACATTAGGAAATCTGAAAACGGAATATGGTTTGCAGAAGAAGAGAGAAAAGAAAATTTATCAAAAAAAATCTTGGTTATACGATCAATACATCGTGCAAGATAAGACTCAAAAAGAAATCGGTAAAATAGAAAATGTCTCACAAAATACGATATCAGTGTGGCTTGGAAAATTTAACTTACGGAAGAACGTGTGGGGGAGATCATGAAAGGCAAGTTTCACCTCGTATCAACCCTCATTTTTTTTATCTTATTATGGTTAATAGTTCCTGACATTCACGTGACTGAAATCTTTTTACCAGTGTTTCTAACGATGTATCCTGACGTGGACCTCAGATTTCAATCCCTCGGCCATCGCTCGATCTGGACTCACTCTATAGTATTACCTTTTATCGTATTTTGTTTCAATCCTTCAATGATCACCGTCCTAGTCATCCTGAGCATAGGCTTTCATTGCCTCTGCGACCTACGTTTTACAAAACAAACGGGATATTACACGATAAAGATATTAAGAATGCGATCGTCAAAAAGAAGTTGGTATTCCCGATTCAGGATGAATGGAAAACAAACGACCACCTGGTTATTCTCAAACTTCATTTTAAGCTTGATAATTACACTGATTTGGTGCTTCTCATAGACGTTATTGACTTATTTTGTGGATGTGGTGGTTTTTCTCATGGCTTTCAACAAGCAGGTTTTCATATTAAACATACAATTGAGCAAGTAGGAAATGCCGTTCCACCATTAGCAGAGGCGATATTAAAATGTTAGACCTCATCGGAGCCATCTTTTGCATCGTGGGCACGTTTTTCCTGTCCCTAAAATCCAGCAGGAAGCGACAGTTCATCACTTGGGTCTCTTATCTCATAGGTGACCTCCTAATGTTAATATTTGCCCTTTCCATCTCTTCGCTCGGATTAATCATCTTATATATCTGCTTTACTCTAATAACGATCAAGGGATTGTGGAGGACGTGTAAAGGTGCTTAAGACAGGGATAAGCCAGATTGGTGGGAAATTTCGCCTTCGAAAAGAACTCGTGCAAAATACTCCTTACCATGAATTTTTTCTTTCGATGTTTACAGGAAGTGGGATTTATGAAATCAATAAGCCTCGTTGCAGGTATGAATGTTGGAATGATAAGAATGCGGAGATCATAAATTACTTCTTGATGGTGCGAGAACATCCGAAAGAATTCGATGAAATGAAACGAGGTGTTTTTGGTCTCGTTTCGCAAGAAATATGTAATAGGATCGTTCAAGGCAAGTTAGTACCTAAAAATGATTTAGAACGAGCTTACTTCTTTTATTACTTGAACAAGTTGTCATTTGGCGGTGATTTTGAGGTCAAGGGATTTGCAGGTATGAATCAAAATAGAGCAATATCACAATCAACTTTTCATGATGAAGATATTGAAGAAATAAAAGCCCATTATTGTGGAATAATGAGACCGACCGATCCCATTCGACAACCTCAAGTTGACAAGAT
>Ga0224507_10001153_pt1 | contig 10585 bp, 13 predicted proteins | sample SF_Jan12_sed_USG_3_FD_170159 | JGI IMG/M metagenome (GOLD analysis project Ga0224507, IMG submission 170159) | Sediment microbial communities from San Francisco Bay, California, United States - SF_Jan12_sed_USGS_13 | ecosystem: Environmental > Aquatic > Marine > Sediment | place: USA...
GAGAGCTGGCAGAAGAGTCGGGGCACGACGGCGTGGTGAAAATTTTTGAGCAGCAGAAGGATCAGCATAAGAGCCTGTTTAAACTGATTACCGGATAGCTTTTACGTTTAATCAATCAATCTTGCCCACATATCATGTTCATCGCTATGTTCAACGAGAACCATCGCCAGATCACCGACCTGTAAATCACCGGCTTCCTGAATAAAAACCAGGCCATCAATATCGGGGGCGTCAGCCATACTGCGTGCAATAGCTCCCTCTTCGTCTATTTCATCGACCAGTACCTGAATGGTTTTACCGACCTTCTGTTTTAAACGTTCGGTACTGATACCAGCCTGTTTTTCCATAAAGCGTGCCAGGCGTTCTTCTTTAACTTCTTCTGGAATGGCTTCGCCAAGATCATTGGCGACGGCGCCTTCGACCGGTGAATAGGTGAAACAGCCGACACGATCCAGCTGGGCTTCATCGAGAAAATTGAGTAGATCCTGAAATTCTGCTTCGGTTTCACCGGGGAAGCCAACGATAAAGGTGCTGCGTAAAGTTAGCTCAGGACATAATTCACGCCACTTTTTGATTCGACCTAAAACTTTCTCGCTGGAGGCTGGACGTTTCATGGCTTTTAAAATACGCGGGTTGGCGTGCTGAAAAGGAATATCCAGGTAAGGCAGTATCTTGCCTTCGTTCATCAGGGGAATAATCTCATCGACGTGCGGGTAGGGGTAAACATAATGCAGGCGTACCCAGATGCCGAGGCTACTGAGTGCTTCACAGAGTTCGGTCATGCGAGTTTTTACCGGCATACCGTCCCAGAATTCGGTCTTGTATTTTACGTCAACGCCGTAGGCGCTGGTGTCCTGTGAAATGACCAGCAGTTCCTGCACGCCGGCTTCTTTCAGGCGTTTGGCTTCGGCGAGTACGTCGTTTACCGGACGGCTTTCCAGATCGCCACGTAAAGCGGGGATAATGCAGAAGGTACAACGATGGTTACAGCCTTCGGAAATTTTTAGATAGGCGTAATGGCGAGGCGTTAGTTTGACTCCCTGTGGTGGTAGCAGATCCATAAAAGGGTCGTGTTGTGGTGGCAGATGCTGGTGAACCGCATCCATCACTTCGGAAGTAGCGTGGGGGCCGCTTACAGCCAGAACCTGAGGGTGGGCTTTCTGTACCATATCCCCCTTGGCGCCGAGACAGCCGGTAACGATGACCTTGCCGTTTTCATTCAGGGCTTCCCCGATGGCATCGAGTGATTCTTCAACGGCGGCATCGATAAAACCACAGGTATTCACCACAACGAGGTCTGCACCTTGATAAGAGGACACAATCTCATAACCTTCTGCGCGTAACTGTGTGAGAATATGCTCTGAATCGACGGTGGCCTTGGGGCAACCAAGACTGACGAAACCAACTTTGTGAGTCTGACCTGATTTAGTATTTGAAGACATGGGTGTACCTTTATTTGAAGTGGGTATATTACCCGATGAGCGATTGAGATGAGTGATTACGAAGAAAAATTTGGTTCCTTATCACGGGTTTATGGTGAGGAGATGGTAAAGATGATTGCCGGGCTGCATATTTGTGTGGTCGGTATCGGCGGTGTTGGCTCCTGGGCGGCAGAAGCGCTGGCTCGATCCGGGGTCGGCAGGATTACACTGGTGGATGGCGACAGTATTTCACGTGGCAATACAAATCGGCAGATTCACACTCTGGAATCAACCATTGGACAGTCCAAAGTTGAAACCATGAAACAGCGCATACTGGATATTAATCCGGAGTGTCAGCTGCAGCTTATCGAGCAATATGTTGATGGCGATAACCTGCGCGATATTCTCGAGCGTGGCTACGACTGTGTGATTGATGCCATTGATGGCTTCAGAACTAAGGCTAATATTATTTACTGCTGCAAAAGAAACAAAATCCCCGTGATTACCACCGGTGGTGCGGGTGGCTTGATAGACCCGACACAAATTCAGGTGGCTGATTTATCCAGTACCTGGAATGACCCGCTGGCGGCCAAGGTGCGCTCAGAACTACGCTGCCAATATCGTTTCACGCGTAATAAAAGATACAGCTTTGGCGTGCCCTGTGTTTTTTCAACTGAGCAGCAGCGTTACCCGGACAGGGAAGGCAGGGTGGCCTATGCCAAACCCGGTGTTTCCGGTTTATCGTTGGACTGTAGTTATGGTTACGGCTCCAGCGTTGCGGTCACCGCCATGTTTGGTTTTACCGCGGTGGCCAGATCGATTGAGTACCTTGCCCAGAAAAAAGCAATTAATCAGGGGGGGTCGGCAAAAACAGCCCAGTAAAAACAGCTGTAAAAACGAATGGCCTGCCCGCTTTTTCCGGGCATCTTGTGCTAGACTTTTATTTCATGTGAAAAAGTATAGGTATTATTCATGTCCAAGAGTTTTTCAAGTTATATCCATCTGGCTGCTTCATTATTAGCAGGTCTGGTTTTAAGCGCGTGTTCGGCTGGAAACAATAAACTACCCGTTCTGGATGAGAACGCAGTGTCTGTGGCTGGTGGCTTTGTCAGTGCATCTCGAACTCAGGGTGTTCGAGCTGATAAAATTAAAAAGCTGGTGATTCCTGCTTTCAACGTAACCTACAGGCTGAAGGCTGAGGATAATGTTGTCAGCGTTTCCGAAAATGGTCTTGACAAGGTAACCACACACATCAAAGTGAATGTAGAAGATGCAGATGTTGCAATGATGCAGGCTTTGACCAATAAGGCTTATAAGGTATTTGTCGCCGAACTGGAGAAAGCAAAATTTGAGGTGGTTGCACTCGATGAGGTGTCAAAAAGTGATGCCTACTATCAGGTCAATCATAAAAATCTGTCAACCAGTGTTAGTATCGATGATAAGGATGTGACCCTGGTTCCTGACGGTCTTAAATATTATGATCCCAATGATAAAATGGATCCGGATGGCAGTTTTTTGATGGGAGTGGCGAATATTAATTCAGCCGTCAATGGTGATCTGGTCGAAGAGTTTGGTGGTGAAAAGGACGGTGTTGCTTCACTCAGTGTAAATATGTCGGTGCAGTTTGGTAATTTTGACCTCGAAGATCATCGCGTTAGTCCAGCTATAGATTTCAATCCTTCATTTACGGTTCTGGGTGGCGATACCGACATGTCGGTCACTACCGAGTTTAAAGCGGTGAGTATGCCTGGCCGGGTTTTCTATATTCCTGAAGAGAGTGGTGTTTATTCTTTGAATCAGGACATGGGTTCGAAGACCAATGTAATTTCGGCAATGTTAGAAGTGGGCTCAAAGGAAGGTGAAGAGGAATACAATGCGACGATCAATGCAGAATATTTTGAGAGAGCAGGGCTTGAACAAATTCAGCGAGTTAGTCAGCTGCTAGTTCAGGCGGTGACTGGTACAAATTAAATAATAATGCTGTTGCAATAAAAAAGGCTCCATAAGGAGCCTTTTTTATTGTTGCGATTTATGCATCAGGCACTGCAAACATCCACAGCCTGCAAGCCCTTGTCGCTTTCGGCAACTTCAAAAATAACCGTTTGACCTTCACCTAATGAACGGTGACCCTTGCCCTGAATTGAGCGGAAATGAACAAAAATATCTTCACCATTTTCACGAGTGATAAAGCCAAAACCTTTGGCAGCGTTGAACCATTTAACCGTGCCAGATTCGCGACCAGAGCCAATTTTGACTGCTTTATGAGATTTGCCAGAGAGTTTGCTGGTGATAAGACAGGCGATCAAAATGCTAAAAAATGAAACTAACAGTAGTGGCAGGTGTGTAGATGTAAGTGCAATCTTGGTTTCGTTGCCAGGTAGTTCCAGAGTGATAACGGTGGCGATAACAGATGTAATAAGACTAATAATGATTATTTTTATATATTTATTCATGGTGATTATTTGATACCTCTAAAATAACGGTTGTATAAAATGGTAAATATTCAGCCAAATTAGATTGTACGACTGAACGGGTAGGAGTATACCTGACGATAACGAGGGTTTAAATTTTTTTGTGGGCGATTTTTGCCATCAGTTCTTCGACAGGGATTTCATCGGGTAATTGCAGGTGGAAGCCATTTTCCTTTAAATTTTCCATGACTTTGTCAGGGTTTTCTCTGGCGAGTTTTCTCTCTGAATTAATCTCCAGCTCCATGGCAAAACTAATAATGCCGAGGCTGTTAAAAATCTCTTTGGGCACTTTGGAAAAATCATCTTCTTCCGCCAGATAGATATACATATCTGGTTTGCGCGAGCACCGGTAAATATAACACTGCATAATATTTGCCTATGAAGCGATAGTAGTAAGTACTTTTCTGGCAGCTGCGATGGTTTTATCCAGTTCATCATTGCTATGCATGGTTGAAACAAAACCCGCTTCATAGGCTGAAGGTGCCATATAAATACCTTCATCCAGCATGCCGTGGAAGAACTGTTTGAACTGATCGAGATTACACTGCGTTGCCTGTTCAAAACCATTGACCTGTTGCTCGGAGAAAAACAGACCGAACATGCCGCCAACGCGATTACAGGTCATGGTGATACCCGCTGAGCTGGCGGCACCCAGAATACCATCGGTGAGATAGATGACTTTTTTATGTAGTTCATCAAAAAAGCCCGGGGCAGAAATCAGCTCCAGTGTTTTTAATCCTGCGGTCATGGCAATGGGGTTACCAGACAAAGTACCCGCCTGATAAACCGGGCCCAGCGGTGCGATTTTTTCCATGATCTCGCGCTTGCCGCCAAAGGCGCCGACCGGCATGCCGCCCCCGATGACTTTGCCCAGTGTGGTTAAATCGGGAGTAATGCCGTAGTGACTCTGGGCGCCGCCGAGAGCGACGCGGAAGCCGGTCATGACTTCATCAAAAATTAACACCACGCCGTGTTTTGTACAGAGCTCACGAATACCTTCGAGATAACCTTCAACCGGAGGAATGCAGTTCATATTACCGGCAACCGGCTCGATGATAATGCAGGCAAGCTGGTCACCGACTTCGGTCAGCAGTTCAGATACTTTATCCAGATTATTGTAGGGCAGGGTGAGCGTGTGTTCGGCCAGACTGGCGGGTACGCCGGCTGAATCGGGTACACCCTGGGTTAAGGCGCCAGAGCCCGCTTTCACCAGCAGAGAATCAGAATGGCCGTGGTAGCAGCCTTCGAATTTCAGGATTTTATCGCGACCGGTATAACCGCGCGCCAGACGAATCGCGCTCATGGTGGCTTCGGTGCCGGAGCTCACCATGCGCACCATTTCCATCGATGGCACGATCTCGCAGATTTTGTCTGCCATAATGGTTTCGATTTCGGTGGGGGCGCCAAAGCTGAGGCCATTATCAGCGGCGGCTTTTACCGCATCGATCACCTCGGGGTGGGCGTGGCCCAGAATCATCGGTCCCCAGGAACCAACATAGTCGATATATTGCTTACCCTGAGTATCGACGATGTAAGCGCCTCTGGCTTTTTTGATAAAGATGGGGTCGCCGCCAACGCTGCGGAATGCGCGTACTGGCGAGTTAACGCCACCGGGAATATGATTTTGTGCGGCCTGAAATTGTTCGTGCATAGTGCTCATAGCGGGTACTCGTCTGGCGATATTAATAACAGGGTCTGATTTTAACTGAATAGGTGTGTAATTTGTGAGGCTGTTTTCTGAATATCATGACTGGCGAATAAATCCGTGATAATCGCCGTCATATCGGCCCCCTGTTCAATCAGTAAATGGGCATTGTCAGTGGTGATACCACCGATGCCACAGATGGGGATCTGTAATTGCTGTTTGGCAGTTTTGAGTAAATCCAGACTGGCGGTCGCTGCCTGAGGTTTGGTCGGGGAGGGGAAAAAGGCACCAAAGGCGACGTAGTTGGCACCAGCTCGTTCGGCCTTAGTCGCCAGTTCGATCTGGTCGTAGCAGGATACGCCGATAATAGCCGCCTCACCTAACTGCTCCCTGGCCTGATCAATGGCGGCATCGTCTCTGCCCAGATGTAAGCCATCGGCCTGAACGGCGTTGGCGAGAGCAATATCATCATTGATAATCAGCAGGCAGTTGTTTTTCTGGCAAAGTAGTTTAAGTGCGGATGCCTGTCTGAGCCGCTTTTCGGCATGGTGACTCTTGTCGCGGTATTGAATTAATCTGGCACCACCCAGTAAGGCAGACTCGGCTTTAATCAGGAAGTTATTTTCATCCATTAAGCGTTCATCGGTGATGGCGTAGAGGCCACGCAATCTATCGGCATTCAAGGCAGGTGTCTCAACTGGCTTTATTTTTATCAGCGTTTTTTAACCAGAAAAAACGATCGGGATGATGTTGGCCCATACCAATGCGTCTGCCATTGATCAGGGTTTTATGAGTGTAGTCGAGAGCATGATGCACCGCACTGGTGACATCTAACTGCATCGCCAGTAGCGCGGCGACACTAGCGGCAAGCGTGCAGCCTGAGCCGTGATATTTATGTGGCAGGCGCTCGTAGTGAAACTGCTCGAGCTCGCGATGATTGCTGTATAAGGCATGAACAACGTCATCTGTTTTGCCGTGGGTGCCGGTGAGTAGAACGTATTCACATTCCGTTTCCAGTATGCCCATAGCCGCACCAGAGGCGGTGTCCGAACCTGGGATTAAAGCGTGCGCCTCAAAAATATTGGGGGTTAACACCGTCGTGAAAGGCAGCAGTAAATTGCGCACACTGTCGACCAGATTGTTGCTGCTGAGCGAGCCATTGTTTTCAGTACTGAAGACAGGATCATAAACAACGGGAATTTTTTGGTAGTCGATTAATATGCTATGAATGGCCTGTGCAATCTCAGTACTGCCAACCATGCCAATTTTAATCACGCTCACTGGCATGTCTTCTAAAATCGCGCGCGCCTGCTCAATGATTAAATCGGCGGGCATTGGTGAAAAGGAAATAACGTTGCGTGTGTCCTGCACCGTGGCTGCGGTAATAATGGGAGCCACCATGCAACCATGACTGCTGACCGATTCAATGTCCGCCTGTATACCGGCACCGCCGGAAGGGTCGAGGCCGGAAAAACATAACACTACAGGTAAGGAAGATTCGCTCATGCCTGTCAGTTTATGCCTGTAGGCTGGCAAAGCAAGCCTCAATTTAACCTAACAATTAATAGGGCTTATTTTTTTGAATGTCCGGGTAAAATATATTTTTAGTTTTTAGAGTGATTGATGATGAGTTATAAAACCTGGAAATGCCTTATTTGTGGTTACATCTATAACGAGGAACTGGGCGATGAAGAACACGGTCTTGCCGCCGGCACTCGCTGGCAGGATGTTGCGGAAGAATGGATTTGCCCCGACTGCGGTGTTAGTAAATCTGATTTTGAAATGGCGGAAGTATAAAATTGGGAAAATAAATTTCCGTTGTTCTCTCAGTGTTTAGTGCTGTTTTTTTATTGTCAGTCACATTTTGTTATTCACCAATAATAGTGACGCTGATATTGCGTTTGAAAGAACTGGTTCTGTGTTCCCAGAGATAAATCCCCTGCCATATACCCAGACTGGCTTTGCCCTCGTGCAAAGGAATTGATAGTGAACTTTCAGTCAGTATGGTACGCACGTGTGCCGACATATCATCCGGGCCTTCATCGGTATGTTTGAATAAGCTGTCACCATCGGGCACCAGCCGTTTCATAAACGCATCCAGATCTGTTCTGACAGCAGGATCGGCATTCTCACATAAAATTAATGAGGCACTGGTGTGCTGAATAAAAATCTGGCAAATACCGGTTTTTACCCCGGATTTTTCAATCACCTCATTAATCTGCTGGCTAATATTGTATGTGCCACGCCCACTTGTAGAAAAGCGTAATTGTTGCTGATGAACCATAACCGGCTCCCGTTAGATAATATGTTTATAACAGATAGTATGATTATAGGTTTTGCTGGCAGTTTATAAACTGTTTGCTGAGTGAATTCATGATATTAAACCAGCTGTCTTTATTTGGTGGTATAAAAATACCAACAGGGTCGAGCATAAATGTTTTAATTTTTGTGTTTGACTGTAGCGATTTCACAATAGCAGGCTCAGTGGGGGCGTCGTAAAAAATACAGGCAATATTTTTTTTCCTGATCAATGACTTTAATTCGCTAATACGGTGTGCGCTAGCCTGTAGTTCAGAGCTGGCGATAAAGCCGGCATTATCCAGGCCAAATTCTGTTTCAAAGTACTGGTAGCCATCGTGATAGCTCAGGAATGATTTGTTAACAGCGCTCAATGAAACTTGCAGTTCCTTTCTTAACAGAGAAATTTTCTGGTGTAGTTGCTGGCTATTGCTCAGGTATTGCTGTGTATGTTCAGGATCAAGACGAATAATCTCTTTGGTAATGGCATCGACCAGAATATCGGTATTGGACGTATCCAGCCAGAAATGAGCGTCCAGTTTTGATAACTCATGATTAGTTTCATTGTTACCATGCTCATTATGGTCACTATCTATTTGTCGCAAAGCGAGTAACTTCAGCTCCGGCGTAGTTATCAGTGAAACTACTTTTTGCTGGTTGTTCAGGCTGCCAAGAATTCGAGGCATAAAACTTTCCAGATTCGGGCCAATCCAGAAAATCAGATCAGCTTCAGCCAGCATCCGGCGTTCAGAAGGTCGAAGGCTGTAATGATGAGGTGACTGCCTGCTGCTCATTAATAGCTCGACATCGCTCACACCCTGAGTGATTGAGGTCAGCAGAGAATGAATGGGTTTGATGCTGGCGACAATACGCAGTGGCTTTGATAAGGCCGGCGTTGAATTGATGCTAAGCAGTAGTAGAGTTAAAAAACAGAGTTGTTTAGTCACGATATGGCTTCAATATGATATAAGATAGCGCGGTAATTTTAACACTAATGCCAATGGTCAGGGTGTTGATTGAACAATCTAAATTTTGAGTGGAGATGGATAATGAAAATGGTTTCGATAGTAATACTGTCTATTGGTCTGGCTCTGAGTCATGCGGCGTTTGCGGCTGATGCGGTGAAGCCAGAAGATGAATCTATAGCGCAGAGCAAAGCCGAAATATTAAAAGCTGTTTCAACGCACATTGAAGCTCTGAATAAATTTAAAACCTGTGTCAGTAATGCCAAGGTTGGCCCAGACATAGGCGCCTGTCAGCAACAAAAGAAAAAAGCACTCAAAGCATTGAGAGCCAAAGCAAAAAAGGCCAGAGTTAAACAGGGTGATAACAGAAAAAAAGAAGAAGCGGCTCCCAAAAAAGCTGAATGAAACTATCTGAGGCGTATCGGTGGATAACAATATTTTACTGGCAGCGGAAAATCTTGGTCTGAGCCTGCAGTCCAAAACGATTCTTTCCGAAGTGAACCTGAGTTTGCGTGAATCTGAAATTGTCACGCTAATCGGCCCTAATGGCGCAGGTAAAACCAGTTTAATTCGGATTCTACTGGGCTTAACAGCCGCCACCGAAGGCACGGTATTTCGCCGTGCCGATTTGAATATTGGTTATGTGCCACAGCGCAGTAGTATTAATCCAGTACTGCCATTACGCGTGCTGGATTTTCTGCAGCTGGGTGCGCGCTATCAGCAGGCTGAAATTGATCAGGTGCTGGAAGAAGTTGGCGTTAGCCATATCTTAAAATCGGCCATTCAAAATATTTCCGGTGGTGAGCTGCAACGAGTACTGTTAGCCAGAGCTCTGTTGAAGAAGCCCAATGTCCTGGTACTGGATGAGCCAGCACAGGGTGTCGATATTATCGGTCAGCAGGCACTCTATAAAATGATTGCCTCGATACGCGATAATCATGGCTGTGGCATTTTGATGGTCTCACACGACCTGCACCTGGTTATGGCGGCGACCGATCAGGTGGTCTGCATCAACACCCACGTCTGCTGCACCGGGCATCCCGATGACATCAGCGAACATCCCGAATACCTGAAGTTATTTGGTAGCGCGCTGGAAGGCATGGCCGTGTATTCACATCATCACGATCACGAACACGAACTCGATGGTGCCATCGTCTGCACGCATCATAAAGAATGTGGACATCACCATGGATGATTTTCTGATCAACGCCTTACTCGCTGGTCTGGGGCTGGCATTGCTGGCGGGTTCCCTCGGCTGCGTCGTAGTCTGGCGGCGCATGGCCTATTTTGGCGATACCCTGGCGCATTCAGCCCTGCTGGGTGTGGCACTGGCGGTGGCCATTGATACACAGCCCATTATCGGTGTTGCCGTTATCGGCGTAACCCTGGCCTCTTTACTGTTCTGGCTGGAAAGAAAGCCAGAACTATCCACCGATACCCTGCTCGGCATTATGTCGCACAGCGCGCTGGCATTGGGCCTGATCGTTTTATCCTTCGCGCAAAATCAGGGCGCCAATGTTGATTTAATGGCCTATTTATTCGGCGATATTCTGGCGGTCAGCCGCAGCGAACTCATCTGGATTTATACCGGAGCGCTGATCGTGCTTTCCGTGTTCGCCTATCTCTGGCACGACCTGTTATCCATTTCAGCGCATGAAGAACTGGCGCGCACCGATGGTGTCGCCGTCAATAAAATACGTTTTCTATTTATGTTGTTGCTGGCATTAACCATTGCCGTGGCGATAAAAGTGGTTGGTGTTTTGCTGATTACAGCCTTATTGATTA
>Ga0224507_10001156_pt1 | contig 10580 bp, 10 predicted proteins | sample SF_Jan12_sed_USG_3_FD_170159 | JGI IMG/M metagenome (GOLD analysis project Ga0224507, IMG submission 170159) | Sediment microbial communities from San Francisco Bay, California, United States - SF_Jan12_sed_USGS_13 | ecosystem: Environmental > Aquatic > Marine > Sediment | place: USA...
CGCTGCAGAGCATCTCGGGATAGATGTCGGCGTGTTACGGGTAAGGCGCATTGAGGACTTCACCAAGGGCGAATCGTCGGACAGTGATGCTGGCGATGTGTATTTCCGAGGCCGTGCGGCCGTGAAGCTCGCAGACAAGGTTCCACTGGTGGGCAATCCCACACTCATCTCATGCCCTGAGGAGCCTCCTGGCATCAGCAGGATACACGTCGATGCCTACGGAAACGTGTTGTTCTGCCAGGGCATATCGATAGGTGATATGAGCCGCACTCCCCTGAAGGCAATGGTCTCAGAGCTATCAGTCGAGAGCCATCCATTTATTGGGCCGCTTGCCCGCGGAGGTCCAGTTGCATTGGCTGAGGAGCACTCGATACCCGTCGAAAAGGAATACGCGGATGCATGTCATATGTGCTACGACATCCGATGCAAGCTTAGGGCGAAAGCTATGTTCTCCGATGTCCTTTGCCCCAGTCAAGCCTATGGGGATTGAAAGCGAGGGTCACCCCATCACTCTTCGGCGAAATCGTCTTAATGAGCGAAGTGCAAGTAGTGCTGAATACTCGGAGAGAGACTACGATGGCAGGGCCACAGACTGGAGATGGCAGGAACCGAATTGAAGTGGCGACATTCGCCGCGGGATGCTTCTGGGGCACAGAGGTCGCCTATAGGAACCTTCCAGGAGTGGTGTCCACTGAGGTAGGGTATTCCGGTGGGAGCACTTCCAATCCCTCCTACAGGGAGGTTTGCTCAGGTGACACTGGCCATGTCGAGTGCGTCCGAGTTTTGTTTGACCCTGAGGTGACATCATACGGCCGCCTATTGGAAGTGTTCTGGAGCATCCACGATCCTTGCTCGCTTGACCGGCAAGGCCCAGATACCGGCAGTCAGTATCGGTCGGTCATATTCTTCCATTCGATTGAGCAGGAGCGTGAGGCCGCCGCTTCCAGAGATCGATTGGAGCAGGACGGGAATTGCGGCCGAGGGAAGGTTGTCACTGAGATCAAACCTGTGGCTGCATTCTACAGGGCGGAGGAGTATCATCAACGGTACTTCGAGAAGAAAGGTGTGGCCTCATCTGAGCATTCATGCGTATGCCGGCCACACTGACAGCGGCCTATCGTGCGATGACCGGTTAGCAGTCTGAGAAAGAATCATAGGGAATGAAGCTCCATCTGGAGATGGTGCCGGAGTGAGATGCGCTATATGTGGAGCTGTGAATCCCGAGAAAGCCACAGCATGCGAGTCGTGCGGTGAGAAGATAGGGCCGAGCGAAGGCCCTGCGATTGAAGATGCCCGTCAGTCGATGACATCGCGGCTTGCCCAAGCGGCTCCGATGGAGGTGATCCATCATCTCGACATCGCCCGTAAATGGAAGTTCGAGTATGCCTTTGGACCGCCTGATCAGACGAGCCGTGGGTTGGAAGTGATATCGGGCTTGATGTCTCACATCGAGAAGCCACATATCGACCTTCGTGGGCTCCTCAACGATGCGGCGACGATGATATCGAAGCAGTTTGGCATAAGAGAGGTCACCATCGGACTCAGAGACAAGAATGATGGACTGTTCCGATACGTGGCGATCGTTGGTGTCCGGAAGGAAGCCGAAGCCGCGCTTAGGCGTCTGACCTACACTCTGGATGATTTTCGCCCGGATGGACGGTACAAAGGGACCGCCCTCGGGAAGCACAGCAGCTTGTTCCTATCGGAAGACAATCCCTATTTGGTGGGCGAGGAGAACACTTACAGCCATCCAGTATTGCTGGGCTCGAGAAGGAAGTCTCTGACTGACAGTCTCGAGGGCGATTACATAGACATCATGATCTTCGGCAAGAGCGATGAAGCCGTCGGATGGATAGAGATTGCCGGTACGAGGGCGGGCAAGATTCCCGATATTGCGACAATCAGGTGGATGGAGGTAATCTCAAGACTAATCGGCACCGCCATCGTTTGCAAAGGTTACAGAGAGTCTCGAGGATGAGACTTCAAGGATTGACTGCTTCTCCTTCTTCACTAAATTGTCAGCGCTCTAGCTGACGAATCTCGAAATGAGCATTGAGGGAGCTCGTTTCCCATGAACCCCCCATTTCACGGTTCAGAGATCACTAGGAGCCTGACAGATTGATTGTATTCAAAGATGTCAAGATGAGCACATCTTCTCCGTCCAGAAGAAGCACCTTTGCTTCATCCATGCCTGGCCACGTCAATGCGTTCTTTATGTGGATTCCATCGTAGTCGCATTCGTCGCTCACTTCCCCTGAGCCCAGCGGGAATTCGTCATAGCCCTCCTGGCTACAAATCAGGCTGTAGGTCACGCCGATTGTGAGCCCGACTCCATGAAAGTCGAAGATGAGCTCAGCCGCGCCTGGGGCTGAGTACTTCATGTCACCCGAGGCATCTACACCATCACATCGGATTAATCCCTTTTCCCGTGATGGTGCGAACTGAATGAATTCGAATGACTAGCACAGGCGATTGACAAATGACAGAGGCAGCTTGAGGAAGTCTGTCTCAGAAGAGTCATGGATGGTGTTTTGCATTCGTAAGGACAGGTATGTGTATGGCGAATCTGCAAGCGTGACCCCCGTTCAGGACGGAGCTAATTATCTCGACTTCGACCGGCTTTCCGAAGATGAGTTCCCAAGGTTTCTTGTGATATCCAGCGCTGCAGTAGCAGAACGTGGGTGATACCCGAGTGCCCGTCCTTATGGCCTCGCGAACCCACGGGCAGTGGCAGTAATGGTATCTCTTCATCGTACTGTCGTGCTCGCGGAGGTACTCACGCGCCAAGTATGGGATCTTCGTTTCGTAGATGATAGTCCCTCTGCGCACACCGCCCATTATCTCCTGGTTCGAGGTGACAAAATCGAGAACGGACTGGTCTATCTCCTGGTTGAAGAAGAGGGTGTGCTCCTCCATATGCTTCCTCAGCGTGTCCACGGCCTTCTCGTGTCTGAGTCTCAGGAAGTCGTCGAGGTCCTTCGACCCGAGATAAGCTCTTCTCTCCTCCTCGTACCATTCTGGAGGCCCCGAATGCGGGCCGGTCAGCAGGATGTCCTTGCAGGTCCGCGAGTCAACATGCTCCTCGAGCTGGTCCATGAATTTCTGAGTGACGGTATGCCATCCTTTAGGCGACGAGCCGAGCTCTGGCAGCTTCACGCCCTTGAACACCGCTTCGTGCTTCGAGTCGCCGACGTACTCTCGGATTGTCTCAGACAACTGTCCGAGCACCGACGCTCCGTCGAGCAGTCTGAGAACGGCGAGTTCCACATCCCTATTGCCCGCGAAGCGGGCATATCTGAGAAGGGCGACCAGGCGGCCTTCGTCGTTCTGTTTCCGACTGATGAGGGCTTCTATGTGAGCCTCGACGTCTTCTTGGGTGGCATCTTTGGCCAATCTCACAGCGCCTCTATCCTCGAGGTCCCTCTCGAATCCTCTGACTGCTTCGATGTTCGAATCAACCGATTCGCGGCTCAGCCCCTTCGGAACCTTCCTGCCATCGGTCAGGAACCGCCTGAACCCTTCTTCGTCCAACTCTTGCCCGCCTTTGACATCTCCCGCCCATCATCAAGGCGTCGAGAGATTTCAGTCTTTCCAACGAAAGGTCATCGCTCACCATACATGGCGACGAGAGCGCTCGGGCGGAGAAACCACAGGACGCCCAGGTTCAAAGCCCGGTCCAGATTGGAGCGCTCCAAGCTGTCAATCCCTGTTCCCCAGGTACGTTTGACGCGGTGCTGACTCTCACATAGAAGTACCGGGCATCATGGGACTTCAATGTGACGGTCCAGTCCACTGTAGTGGCGCCGCATTCCAGAGTCGCTACGACTTCTCCGAAATCCGAGATTATCTCAACGAGGGTTATGTCGTCTGAAGGAATGTGGTCGGGGTCTTCTATATGGATTGTCGCAGCGTACTTCGCTGCGGGCGCCGGTAGGATCGACCCCATTATCTCTCCGTTGAGCTCGAAGTCCAGTCGTAGATTCTTGTCAATCGTCGCATATCCTCTTCGGGCAACCATCGCATCATAGAGGTTCTCATCTGTCAGGCTCTCTGCGAGGAGGACAGTCCTGCATTCGTATCCGACGATCCAGTTGTCCGCATGCGTGTCAGAGTTTGCCGCAGGCATCACATGCCAGCCAGCGTCTAGTGCCTTCTGGAAGCTCGGCTCGTCATCTATCCATCCGTAGTATTCCCAGTTGCCGTAGTTGTGTATCTCGCACAAGCCGATGCCCTGGTCGCGGCTTTCGGTCATGTAGGCAAAATCGTCGAACTCCTTGCTGTAGGCCCATGTTGGATGGGTCCAGAGGCCAACAGCATCTGTAGCGGCCGTGAGGATGTCGTAGAAAGTGGGCAGAGCTGTGGGATGTGGAATGCCTTTGTAGCCGCTGTCCCATACTCCCATATTCTTCTCAGGATAGTTGAACACGTTGACTTCTCCCCAGCCGGTGATGAAGTTCTCGAATCCCGCTATAGCCACGAAGTCAGAATCTGTGAATTGCGACGCTATCAGCTTGGTCTCCTCCCAGTCCTCGTCGCTGAGCAGATAATGGTGGTCGGTGGTGGCCATGAAGTCTGCCCCTCCCTCAATCGCCGATGCATAGGCGTCAGCCGGTGTGCCCAGTCCGTCGGAGAAGGACGTGTGCGCGTGAAGATCTCCGAAATACAGATTGTACTCCGGAGTCGCTTCCACGGCCTGAGGAGTCGAAGTGGCGCTCGCACAGAAGAACGGTGCAATCAATACGAACGTTGCGACAGCATAAACCAACGTTGAGATGCCACTCCTAAACAACGCGTTTGGCCCCCCGATTGTCTGAGGCAGGTCAGTGCAATCGCGCTATTTCAACATTACTGACTCTGCAATATTGACAGAGTTCGCTTGGTGTCGCCGGCGAATTTGCACTGGTAGCCTTCTAAGCCAAACGCTTCTGCGTTAACTAAGCACGCAACTCTGGTTGTCTGGGGAATGTGGATTGTTGAGAGTGGGTCCGCGGTCTTCGCAGGCCCGTATTGTTCTCCTAGTTATACTCACTCAACAGGGTCCACCATTCCGTATCGGTGGCAAACGCCACACTCGCATAGGCATCTGAGTAGCTTTTCCAGTCACCGCCATTGGCCCACCATAGTGTCATTCCTCTGCTATCCTCAGCGGCCCGGCCTCCCCAGGAAGCAATGACCGCCCCGTCCATTGCAGACACCATATCTGTCGTCAATGTCCTGAGAGTCTCATTTGTGACGGTTGCATCATCCAGGAGTGCGTCTCCGAAGTCCGCTATGTCCACGTGATAGTGCGTGGCCCAAGCGTAATATGACTCGCTGACAGCCTGCTTGTAATTGCTCGCATATAGGGGTAGACACATGAGCATGTAGCTCCCCCAATCACAGAGTGTTTTGGCCGAGGCTGCGATCGCAGGAACGCTAACCGCGGACAATGCGACTGTGGATGCCCATGTCTGAGGCGCATAGAACGCCTCGAATCCGGCAACCATGTCGCTCGCAAGCTGGGTTGGTGACCTCGAAGAATCAAGGGCGGTAGGCATTAGCATAAGGTCGTAGGGGAAACCGGTCGTCGGAACGGATTCCTCAGAGGCGACGACTATGCCCACGAGCCCTGTTAGAGATACCTGGTACACGACCTCAACAGCTGCCATGTTGCAGGCGTCGAACGCTAGTACGTCCACGTAGACACCTGCGTCCTCGATTGCCGTCTGGAACGCGGGCATCGTGATTCTGCTTCCATTGGTGACGTCGTCACTGATGTACCTCCATGCATAGCCATGATCCCATGCGACCACTGCAAGCTTGTCCGACGGATACTTGTCAGCCACTTCAGTCAGGAACCATTGGAATGTAGTGCCATTGCCAAAATCCTTCTCGGGATAGGTCGTAACCACCTCGTAGCTGTTTCCCGATACCTCAACGACATCGGTCCCCTCGGTGCTAAGCCGGTCTACATAGGCGACTATCTTGAGCATGTCATTCGCCGGTAGGCCCAGCAATCCTGGCAGGCTACTATCGTCCCAGAACCGTTCGAGGCTGTTGTCTCCGCTGATGTACAGTGCGATGGTCCACGATTCGGTTACGGCCATCTTTCCCCCGGTCTGCTTAGCGAGGCACACTCCGGGTGCAATCACAAGAGTTGCCGCTATTATGCTGAAGCAGCAAACGACAAAACGTCTGTTCATATCTGTTCCCCCGTCAGAGCACTGACTAGCTCAATCTGCTTGCCTGACTATTGGCAACGACATGATTGTCACTCATGGTATTTGAATTTAGTTCGCTATTCGCCTACTGGCGCCACTCCCGGGCTGTTGACGAGTCCTTAAGGGCCTGAGTGAAAAGCTTTTGTACTACTCACACCTAAGTATGTGTTCGCCAGGAGAAGGCGGATGGCTGACGGTAGGCCCGTGGTTTCCACGGACTGGCTGAGGAAAGTCCCCTCTCCGAGAGAAGGTGGGCTGCACTAGCAGCAGGGCGAGAGTCCTGGCAAGGGCACAGAAACGACACAGCCTCGGGACAATGCGATGATTCCCTTGGGGATGAGGTCTTCCGAGGATCTGATGAAACGGCGACTCCCCACTGGAGCAAGCTCAAACGGCCGGATCGATTTCTCATCGTCGGCGGGTAGAGCGCATAGTCGAATGCCATCAACCTCGAAAGAGGCGAACAGAAAGGGGCTTATGTCCTTCACCTGGCACTTAAACCTATTTAAAGGGTAAAGGACAGAATGTACTTTATGTCCTTCAGCTCACCTCAATCATAATCAAGCTGCTCGGCCTGGCTCATCTCAGACAATCCTTAAGTGCAGAGGCGAGGGTTACACCGGTTATGAATGAGGCGGTTTCGAAGTTCCTTGAGAGAATCTCAGACATCAGAGGCGACTACAAGGGAATCGAGGCGTATGTGCTTGCATTCAAATGGCAGGGGCAATGGGTCAGTCTATGCACTCGAGCCATTCTCACAACCGAGAAGCCGAAGAATTACAGGTTCGAAGGAAGAATACCAGATATTCCTGAACTGCTGATTGACAAGCAATTTCTTCCGATTGCATCCTTGGATGTCTAACATCTATCGATTGCTGACAACCCTCAATGAAATGGTGCCTGAGGAGAGAATTCATAAGGATCTGGAAGTGTTTGTAAGGCACCTCAGACTTGAGTGATTCGAAGTAAATATCGTGGGAAAAGGCCATAGGGGCGGACGGGTGAGGGTTTTCGAATACAGAGATCTGCCATCAACTAAGCGGCGGAGGCTCTTCATCCTCGATAGTCTTACTGCTCCTGTCTGCGGTCTTCTTTCGAAGCCAGAAAAAGGAGAAGATGATGATTGAGGCCACGACAGCCAGGATAACGAAAACGGCTATGGTCGATGTCAGCGATGATGGCGTGGTGTCTTGCTCGGCATATCTGTTCGACCAGATATTGTAGTCGCCAGTGTCGTTGCATTGCGACCAAACGGCTATCGCATTGCCCGAAGCGTCAATGGCCACTCGGGGATAGGAAGCATCTCCCGTGTCGTCGGTCTCGATTAGCGTGGCAATCCCCCAGCCCGTACCAATCACATATCGGTTCGACCAGATGTTATAGCGAGTACCGTCGGATTGATACCACACGGCTATCGCATTCCCTGAACCGTCAACTGCCACCTGCGGAGAGCCGGCGCTTCCCGAACCGGTTTCAATGAGCGTCGCAATCCCCCAACCTGTCCCGACAACATATCGGTTCGACCAGATGTTACTGCCAGTGTTGTCATATTGACGCCACACGGCTATCGCATTGCCTGAATCGTCAACTGCCACCTGGGAAGAGGTAGCGCCTCCTGAGTTGTTGGTTTCAATGAGCGTCGCAATCCCCCAGCCCGTCCCAACTACATATCGGTTCGACCAGATGCTATTGCGAATGCCGTCGTTTTGAACCCACACAGCGGTCGCATTGCCTGAAGTGTCAACGGCAATCTGGGGAGAGGCAGCGCTTCCCGAGTTGTTAGTTTCGACTAGCGTCGCAATCTCCCAGCCCGTCCCAACTACATATCGGTTCGACCAGATGTTATTGCGAATGCCGTCGTTTTGAACCCACACGGCGGTCGCATTGCCTGAACCGTCAACTGCCACCTGGGGATAGGAAGCATCTCCCGTGTCGTCGGTCTCGATTAGCGTGGCAATCCCCCAGCCCGTCCCAACTACATATCGGTTCGACCAGATGGTACTGCCAGTGCCGTCGTATTGAAACCACACGGCTATCGCATCACCTAAACCGTCAACTGCCACTTGGGGATTGTAGGCAAATCCCGAGTTGTTGGTTTCGATTAGCGTCGCAATTCCCCAGCCCGTTCCGACAACATATCGGTTCGAGCAGATGTTATTGCGAATGCCGTCGTATTGAACCCACACGGCGGTCGCATTGCCTGAATCGTCAACAGCAATCTGGGGAGACTGAGATCTTTCCGAGCTGCCAGTCTCGATGAGCGTCGCAATCCCCCAACCAGTCCCGACAACATATCGGCTCGACCAGATGTTCTTGCGAATGCCGTCGTTTTGAACCCACACGGCGGTCGCATTGCCTGAACCGTCAACTGCCACCTGCGGAGGGGCAGCGCTTCCCGAGTTGTTGGTTTCGATTAGCGTCGCCGTTCCCCAGCCAGAGTTCACATCATTCTCTAAGCTGGCTTCAGATGCAACGCTCGTCAACGATAAACATACGACGATTGCCAGGCAAAGAGTGACTGCTGATATATCTCTCACCGCCATGTCTTCCCTCGAGCCACTGAATAGACATGTCACAAATAGCGTTGCTGTATAATAGCGCTAACGGAGCCGCATGCGCAGTGGACAGACACCTAACTGGGGATTCCGAATGTGGAAAGGTGAAGCACGATAATGGTCTACCTTTGTGCCGAACTGTACAAACTGAATCACGATGAGGCCGTTCGTATCGTCATGCCCAACATGCTCAGAATTGCAGGGTTTCAAAGGGGCCGGGAGAAAAGGCCATAGGGGCGGAACTCCAGGGAAAAGGATAAGCAGGCATGTCCGCATCCCTTGAAGGAAGGCCATGTCGAATGTGCCGACAATTCCATCAGTTAGCAGTGGGAGCGATCCATTCAGCATGGGTCTCGGATATTATTTATTCATGGCAGTTCTCACACTGCTGGTATTTTCCGCAGTGATTGCGTCTAAGGGTGAGGTTCTTGTGAGCGCAGCTTTCGCCTCCACAGCGATTGCCATAATTGCACTCTGGTGGTGGTTCAAGGGACGGGTACGGCCCGGACAACCACCTGTAGACGAGCAGTAGCCAATTGACAGGAAAGGAAGGGATTGGCGCCGGTCAATCCCCATGAGAAAAGGCCATAGGGGCGGAAACAACGGCGAAATGAATATCCGTTCTTTGATGACTTAGAGGTTCGGGCATAGTAGAATGCAAGGAGGTGCTGCATGAAACCCGACAAGGTAGAGACTCTCTGGTGTCCCGAATGTGAGAAGGTCAAGAAGCGTGTCAGGCTCTCGGGCGGATGCTGTCCAGAATGTCATTATCAACATCTCACCCCAAGAGCTTGAAGAAAGCTGTTCGATGACTTGTTTGCCACGAAGGACGATAGGGCGGTCGCCCCAATCATGTGAGAAAAGGCCATAGGGGCGGAACTCCAGAGAAAACTCTATTTGCCTACTCCCCTCTGATTCCACTGAGGATTGGCGATGGATTGCCCTAAGTGCGGAGCGAAGAATCCTGATTACGCAGTATATTGTGGCACTTGCTCCGCCCTAATCAAGAAGCCTCGCTTTAGAAGCGGATGGGAACGCAGGAGAAGCCGCATCGTCATTGAAGACAGGTGGACACGACTCAAGAGGTCGCTAAAGGCTGCAGTCACTCTTATTGTTATTGCAGCGGGCTTAGTGCTATTGATGTGGTTATATCTTCATAGGTATAGTTTCTTCGTGTGAGGAGCGGATTTTAAACCCATTGTGTCACCCAGCATGCAAGGGACAGCCGAACCCAAAGGAAATCGGTAGAAAAGGCCATAGGGGCGGACTTCCCCCGCAAACGATAAATGCTCTCCATACAGTGGAAATAACCATCATGTATTGCCGTCAATGCGGTGCCTCCAATCCAGAGGGAACGAAATTCTGTCAGGAATGCAGAAGAAGAGTAGAAGGATACAGAGACCCAGTTTTCTACGCAGAGTCCGCCTTCTGGAACCATATAGGCAACCTCATTCTCATAGTAGGATTGTCTACTGCGGCCATCACCCTTGTGCTTGCCTTGTTCATTTTCGTTCTCTGAGAAAGAAAAGAAGAGTCTAGCTCCGATTCGTGAGAAAAGGCCATAGGGGCGGAGTCCCAGAGAAGCGCTTAAGACACATGAAGCGATTCGACTGGCAGAGGGCTTGGCTATGATGAAGGCTCTTTTCGTCATCGGATTGGTGATAATTGGAATCGCTGCAGGGCTATTGTTGATGGGTAAGATCGAATCTGGTGTGGCAGCACTTGTGGGCATTGTCGGGATCGGTTTGATCGGTTCGTCTGCTGTAACCTTCACTCCGAATAGGAGTCTGAAGGAAAGGAAAGGGGTTTAGCTCCGGTCAATCGT
>Ga0224507_10001157_pt1 | contig 10576 bp, 5 predicted proteins | sample SF_Jan12_sed_USG_3_FD_170159 | JGI IMG/M metagenome (GOLD analysis project Ga0224507, IMG submission 170159) | Sediment microbial communities from San Francisco Bay, California, United States - SF_Jan12_sed_USGS_13 | ecosystem: Environmental > Aquatic > Marine > Sediment | place: USA: California...
CCATGGAAATACCAAGTTTTTCTAAGCGAGCCTCGAGTAACTTTGCAAAGTCTTCTGCTGAGCAGTTTCGTTCAGGTGGTATAACGTTCGAAAATTTTTCCAGAACCCGGCGAGCCATCCGGGCGTCTTCAGCGGTCGGGGCACCGAAGAGTTCAATGGCAAACTGTGTAAATTTTTCGCTGCCAATCGCAGCAAACATATTTTTAGCCCTGTCCAGCTCAAGCTGTTTTTCCCGGTAGATTTCGACGACTTCATCCGGAGCATCCATGGATGAAAGAGGCAAAATCGGCTTAAAGTCAGTCCATTTTGAATGTGCGTTTTTATATTTAAACGCAGGAGATTTTTTCTTGTGAGAAAAACGAGGGTGTAGAAAAGCTTTTCTTTCCTCGAGTAAGTTCGCCGGCTTCACCGCCTGACCCAAGGTGAGTTGTTGCAGTAAATGTCTAAGCTTCTTATCCGTGGCGTTCATCGATATCGGACTATCGCTGGTCCATCGGAATATAATCGGTTTTGACAGGTCCTGTGTAAATCTGGCGAGGTCGTCCAAGCTTCCATTTGGGATCATCGACACTCTCTCTCCATTGAGCAATCCATCCCGGCAACCGGCCGATGGCGAACATGACTGTAAACATTTTGGTAGGAATACCCATGGCTCGTAAGACGATGCCGCTGTAAAAATCGATGTTCGGATACAGGTTGTGTTCAATGAAATAATCATCTTTTAATGCCGCTGCTTCAAGTTCCTTGGCAATATCGAGTAACGGATCTTCAATATTGAGTTCGGCAAGAACCTTATCACACATCTTTTTCATGATTTTGGCCCGCGGATCATACGCCTTGTAAACGCGATGTCCAAAACCCATGAGTCGAAACGGATCGTTTTTATCTTTGGCGCGTTTGATAGCCCGGCGATAGTTCCCGCCGTCATTTTGAATATCGGTAAGCATTTCGATGACCGCCTGATTGGCTCCCCCATGAAGGGGACCCCATAAAGCCGCGATACCAGCGGAAATCGCCGCATACAGATTAACTCTCCCACTCCCCACCAGCCTTACCGCTGAAGTTGAACAATTCTGCTCATGGTCGGCGTGAAGAATCCAGAAAACATCCAGTGCCTTTACCAGGGTTTCATCAAGAGGATACGGCTTAACCGGTGTATCAAACATCATGTTCAGAAAATTTGCACTGTATTTTAGATCGGGACGTGGATAAACAACCTTGTGACCTCTTGATATCTTATAAGACATGGCTGCCATGGTCCGAACTTTTGATAATAGACGAGTAACAGTAATATTGAGCTCCTCTTCAATGGTCTCAAGCTCGGGATAAAAACTCCTTAAAGCATTCACCATGGATGAGAGTATTCCCATGGGATGAGAAGCCCTGGGAAAGTTCTGATAAAAACCCTGCATGTCCTCATGCACAAGTGAGTTGTCATTAAACAGAACCGACATGTTGTTGAGTTCATCTTTAGCAGGTAACACGCCGTTAATTAACAGATAGACGGTTTCAATAAAACTTGAATGTTCAGCCAGCTGTTCGACCGGAATTCCTCGATACCGTAAAATACCTTTTTCACCATCCATGAACGTAATGGAGCTGGTGCAACTGCCGGTGTTGGCATATCCCGGATCCAGCGTAATGAGCCCGGTCATTTGGCGAAGGGTTGAAATGTCGATGCCCTTTTCGCCTTCACTGCCGGTAACAATTGGAAGTTCATATGTTTTGCCTTCGAATATAAGTTTAACCTTATCTTCCATATTCCACCTCTGTGTTTCAAATGAGTGATTACCATTTAGTATTCCCAGTTTAAACAAACCAATTGATCTCCTATTATATCAGAGTGTTGGCATTCCAATACGCTGCGCAAAATCATACGTCTGAACAGGACGGAAACGCCTTTATAAGGACTTGCGGAATTGACACATCCCCATTTATTGAGACTGCGTTAATTTGAAAAAGCTTCTGTATACATGAATATCAATATAACGTCAAGAAACCGTTGAAAAATATTTAAAAACTTTCGTTTACATGTGCCGTTAGGGTATGATAAATTAAAATTCAAGTTCCGCACCCATTTATTGCGAAAAAGCCTTTGAAGCAGCGATCCTAAGAGATTCTGTACGTATTCACGGGGTGTGTTTTCTCGTGTAACGACATTGTCGGAGCCGCTTCGTCATTACGCATGCTTTATCCTGCACTTTGTATGAGGAGGCATTGTGTCTTTTAAAGAAACTCTTTTAAAAAAAATCAAAATAGACAAAATGGGTCGACAGGTCATGGCTTCCATCGGTCCCATCGATAGTGGTCGCAAAATAGATAAAAAAATTATGCGCGAGCTTCTTGAAATGGCGGACTATACTTACAAAAGAAAGCGGGATCTCGATCTTTATATCGAGGATATCAATGCCGAAAAGACCCGGATTCTGGTGCTCGACAATGATCTGGCCATTTACAATACGTCTGTCTACGACGTTGCCATGCGAAAAAGTGCCACCGTCAAAGAAATGATGAATCCTTTCAATGTAGTCAAAATATTAAAAGATTCCGATGTGGTCATGAGCAAAAAGGAAGACTCCGTTAAGACCATTCAACAGGAGTGCATCGCAAAACTGAACCTATCCTTTAACGCATCCGATATCGATGAAATAGCCAAAGACGGCTTGACGTCTCTGGAAAATGGATACTCGGAAGGCGTCATAGAATGCCTTGATCTTTTTGAAGAAATCTTACAATACAGAAATGCGCCCAAAGCCTTTAGAGTTGGTCACCACAAGATTATCGGAGCATGGGTCAAAAAAGAAAACGGGGAAGAAATGTTCGGCCCTATGGTGCTTTACAGTATGATTCACAACACTCTAAAATTGATCGATCAGCAGGTCGGCAGTTTTGATAAAGAAAGGATAGAATTTATTCAGCACGTTGCATCAGGAAAAAAGAAGGCTTCGGCAGAAGACTCGGATGTTTTTCAATATCTCAAAAAAGCTGCCGTCGATCTAGTGGAGTTGGAGATTATTGAGAAATGAAAAAAGAAATTGTGACATCAGGTTCATCTGTCATTAGTAAGAAAAAAAAAGAAAGCCTTGAAGCCTATCTGGGAAGCTGTGTAGGGGTCACGCTGGTTGATCAACATGCCGATGTGGGAGGATTACTTCACCTTCTTTTGCCCGAGGCTACAGGGACGGATATGTCTTTTCAACCTGAAAGTTATGCCACCACGGGCATGCCGCATTTTTTGAAGAAGTTGATTGATGCGGGTGCTTCGAAAGAGAGGCTGGAAGCATGTATGGCTGGAGGTGCTCTGATCGGACCCGTGTCAGATCATGATCTGTCTTTAGATGTTGGAGGACGAACAGCCCAAGTGGTTCAAGTGTATCTTGAGAATCAGGGGATTCCAATAAATGATAGTGAAACCGGGGGATATTCCGGGCGCAAAATAAGCCTCGATCTTTATCACTGGAACACGACCATTGAACCAACATGGCAAATTGAAAGGCCGTCCTTGAGTCCTTTTCAAACCGATGTTGTTTTCAATATTGATGAAGCGATTCTTAGAGTTAAACCAATACCTCAGGTGGCACTTAAAGTCATCCGCATGATACAAAGAGATGATTATACGATGAAAGAAGTTGGGAGTGAAATCCGCCAGGACCAAGTGATCAGCGGAAGGGTTTTAACTCTTTGCAACTCTGCTGTCATGGGACTAAAAACTGTCGTCGATTCCATTGATCGAGCACTGATATTGATAGGGGAAAAGCGCCTTTTAAAACTCGTCGTTACGGCATCTGTCAAATCTCTTTTCCCCCAATCATCTCAAGGTTATTCCTTGTGCAAGGGGGGAATCTTCCAGCATTCTATTGGGACTGCATTGATTGCTCAAGAACTTGCCGTTTTTACTAAGAAGGCAGCACCCGACATTGCTTATACAGCCGGCCTTTTGCATGATATAGGAAAAATTCCGATGGACCAGGTTATGGCGGCAAACGTCCCTTTTTTCTATAGATCTACGCAGGAAAAGGGTGCTGAATTGTGCGAGGCGGAAAAATTGAAGTTCGGTATAGATCACACTGAGGCAGGACGGCAGTTGGGCAAGATATGGGCCCTGCCGAACAACCTGATCAATGTGATTGCAAACCATCATTATCCCGAAACGGCAACTGAAGACAAAGAACTTGTAACGCTGGTGTATCTTGCTGATCTGTTGATGTCAAAATTTCAAGCACACTATGAATTGGATCAAATCAATACGGAAAAGTTATTACACAGACTGAATCTATTGGACCTGAATCCCGATCATCTTCCAATTCTGATTGACCTTATCCCGAAAAACATTTTTCAATCAGCATCCATGCCGATCTGAAGACGTTGTTCTTATCTGATGTTAGCAGTGAAGGGCATGAAACTTTAGTATAAACTAAAAAGGGGGTCTCTATTAGAGACCCCCTTTTTATAACTTTTCTTAGTGCTTATGCCTTTCGGTCACACATTAGTTGTTAAGCTTGCTGATATTTAGCCACCATATTTTTTATCCGTCAAGAGCCTGACGATCAGCCATATCCATGAGGATTCTGTCCCTGGCCTTGTCGATGCCCAGAGCCTTTCGTTTCTTGTCGATATGGGCGATCATCTTATGGGCATGTTTGATCGGGTCCGGTTCACAGTCCCACATGCCGCCGTAGATATTTTCGAGTTCTTTGTACAGATAATCCCTGAATTCGGGCGCGCCGTCCAAAGGCATATGATACCCGAAGACCGTGTATATGCCGGATGCAACCACATACTGTCCAATGGCGATGGCCTTTTCACTCATCCATTCAGGCGCACTGCCGGCAAGCGGGGCATCACAGATGTCATTACCAAGACCGCCGGCTTTGACCACCTCGGTGGCTGCCAGCAGGATGCGGGTGTTGTCTACACAAGAGCCCATGTGCAGCACCGGCGGAATACCTACGGTTTCACACACTTCGGCCAGACCCGGTCCACAGAAAACCTGGGCCGTTTCCGGCGTCAGCAGTCCGTGCATCGCCAGAGTTATGCCGCTGCATCCGGTGGTCAGTACCAGCACGTCATTCTTGATGAGTTCCTTGACAATCGTGACATGTTCCTCATTGTGCTTGGTCCGGGCGTTGTTGCAGCCCACCACTCCGGCTACACCGCGAATACGGCCGTTGATGATATTGTCATTTAACGTAAAATACGATCCGCGGAAGGTTCCACCCAGGTGGTACTCGATGGATTCCACGCCGAAACCGGCGATCTGGGTAGCCTTATGATTCGGAATCATAACATCGGAACCCCGGTTCTGGAAATTGTCGATGGCCATGCTTACAATGCGCTTGGCATCGTCCATGGCATGATGCTCATCAAATTCGATGTGAATTACGTTGTCCTGTTCCATCCTGGCGATGGGGTGGGTGGTGATTACCTTGGTGTGAAAGCACTTGGCCACGTTGGCCAGGTTCTGGAACACACACTGCACATCCACCACCATGGCGTCGCAGGCGCCGGTGATAATGGCCAGTTCCTGCTGAAGATAGTTCCCTGCCGGGGGGATGCCGTGGCGCTGTAGAATCTCATTGCCGGTACAGCAGATGCCGCCCAGTTGAATTCCTTTGGCCCCTTTTGAGTGGGCATAATCGACCATCTCCTTGGATTGGGCAGCGGCCACGATCATCTCGGACAAAATCGGCTCATGTCCGTGAACGATGATGTTGACATGGTCTTCCTTCATAATACCCAGGTTAGCTTCAGACTGCAAAGGAGAGGGAGCGCCGAACATCACATCCTGAAGGTCGGTGGCCATCATTGCACCACCCCAGCCGTCAGCCAGTGAACAGCGGGTGCACTGTTTGACGATGTTTTTATAATCCTGGTCAACCCCCATATGGGTCCGGTGCATGATCTCCACAACTTCACGGTCAATATTTCTGGGCAGTACCCCTAGTTTTTTCCAGCGTTCATAAAGGGGCGCCGGGGCTCGCTTCAGATAGGCCAGTTCGCCCTCGGGTTTGCCCCATTCGGCCAAGGCTTTTTCAGCGACTTCAAGGGCGATTTCATCAAAATCGCGATCGAGTTCTTCGCCGTCTTTCTCAACCGTGGTGGCCACCCCAAAGTAGGGGGCAATTTGCAGGAGTCTTTCAGGAGATTTGATTTTATAGTCTTCGGTTTCTTTTCGGGCCACCGACAAAAAAACTTCGGCCACAGCGCGACCGTGGTCCGAATGGGCCGACGTACCGGCGGCCACCATGCGGGCAAAGTTTCTGGCCGCTATCGTATTGGCCGTCGCACCGCACAAACCTTTTCGGGTATCTTCACCTTCGATCCCCGCCTTGGGCATGGGCAAACGGCATGGCCCCATAGCACAGTTTTTACAACAGGTTCCCTGCATTCCAATGTTACAGGGCTTCATGGTTACCGCTCGATCAAAAACCGTCTCGATATCCAGTTTCTGAGCCCGAACGATCATTTCCTGAGTTGCAGGATCAATAGAGGCCGCTATAGGATCCGCCATCTTTTTCGGCTTCGCGACCTTTTCTTTTTTCACTTCTGCCATTAGAGGTTCCTCCTCGTAAGTTTTTTTGTTCTTGCGATGATGCTCAAATGACAGCTTACAGATTGCGTTTTAGCAAAGTCCTGTCAGCTGTATCTTTTGTTTATTATGCGACCCGTTTGTGTATTCTGTTCAATCGTGACAGCATCTTATCCAGTTTCGATTTCTGCTCGGCTGCCGGCGTCAAAGAGACTTCGCCGGCTACGGTCTTATGCTTGGCAGCAAGCGCTTCACGTTCTTTTGCGCGCTTTTCTCGGATCGCTTCCTCTTCAGCCGCTTTCTTTGCCCTGGCTTCGGCCTCGGCTTTGGCCTTGGCGTCAGCGTCGGCTTTGGCTTTGGCTTCTGCGTCGGCTTTGGCTTTGGCTTCTGCGTCTGATTTGGCCTTGGCGTCAGCCTCGGCTTTGGCCTTGGCGTCCGCCTCAGCCTTTGCTTTGGCTTCTGCTTCGGCTTTGGCCTTGGCTTCTGCGTCGGCTTTGGCTTTGGCTTCTTGTTCGGCTTTGTCTACTTTCTTTTCTTCTTTCTTTGGCGCTGCCTTTTTGGCAGCCTTTTTCGCGGGTGCAGCCTTCTTTTCAGCCTTGGGTGCCGCCTTCTTTGCAGGTGCCGCTTTCTTTGGCGCTTCGCCTTCTATGGTCAGATCCAGCTCCGGTGCAAAGGAGGCATAATCGATATCCACGTCGTCAAGTTGCTTGCTTATGGAAGCAACATCTAAAGCACTTCCGCCATCCAGTCCCAAATCGATAAACGCCTGGGTGAGCCGTATGGCTTCCGGATGACGCATGATCAGAACATTGGCGCCCGACAGCAGATAAATGACGGCAGTCACGGCTTCCATTAGAATTCCACGCCGTTCCGGATCACCCAATGTCGGCGCTTCATCGACCGTCTGTTTGGCTTCTTTACACTTCCAGATCTCGTTGGCCATATTATTGATCATCGGCAACTGAAGCTTGTCGTCACCCTGAGTCAAAGCCGCCATACAGAGCCTTTCCATGACGGAATACGTGTATTCAAGACCGTAACCCAGACCACCGGTGGTGGGATCGACGATCAACCGTTCCAACGGCATCCCCAGATTTTCAAGAAGGATATTGACTTGTTTGGCGAGGTTAATATCGATGGGTGAGGATGAAATTAGGGTGTGCCCATATCCCATGGCACTGGCCCCGATTCCTTTGTGGTTCTTATCCTCAACAGGTCCAATAACCAGATTGGCGCCATGAGTCTCTTCTGAAATCTTCTTTAAGACCTCTTCATCTTTCTCAATGTTGCTGGTCCCCCAGACAATCAGTGGCACGTCGATGGCGTCAAGAACCTTTTTAACCGTAGCCGTCGCATCTTCAGGGCTGGTGTTCGGACCGTTCGGGTCCGTACTCTTGAGTTGTAACACGATTATCTTGGCCCCGAATTCATCAACACATTTTTTGGCCCATGCAGCCGGGTCTGAACAAACATCTTTAAAATGGCTTAACGCAGCTTCCGGCCACTCATCCGGCTCCATGTCCCAAACTTCCATTGCAATAACCGGCTTGTGCGGCATATCCCCTTCAAAGTTGTAAAAAGGATAGCATGCCTGACCACCGATGGTAACGGCCTTATCGCCTTTACCCAAAGTGATTTCTTTTATGTTGCCGGTATAAGATTCTTTGTATATTTCCAAACCCAATGTTACCTCCTTTACGTGACAATAAATTTAGTGTTTGAGGTGTATTACATTGTAACCCATTCGATCGATCTCACAGAGGCAAGAAAATGATACGCCTCTGGACTTCAGTAAAAATTCACCCCCCTTTCATAAAATGAATTTGGTTATAAAACTATCTACATCGGTAGATTTATAGCCGGAAATTTCAAAAATACACCCGAAATTTCTCGTTCGTTCAAAAAAACTTTTTTTCTAATAATAAAAAGGAATTACCGTATACTCTTTAAACGAAGATGATCTTTAAAACATGCCAAATATGACCTTTTATATTGGGATGAATTATTTGTCAATAGATGAGTCAAAATTAAGGTGATTATTGATAAAATTAAATACAAGTTAGTTCGCTTCGCTCACTATCGGAATGATGGAGTAATGGATTGATGGGTTTGAAGGAGTTTTTTACAATTAAAATGGTTTATTTCCGCCCTTACTCCCAATATTCCAACATTCCATTCTTCCATTTTGATGGCATAAATCAGGAGCTATTAAAAGATCTTTAATTTCAACCAATTGTAGAATTTCCGAGATGTCGTTGCTCATTGCCTGTCATCTGTTATTATTTCAACTCGTTAAACATACAGGTCAATTCAACCACTTCGCCATCATAGAGGGTTTTGGTTTTATAGGGCAGGCTTTTGAACAGCTTTATCATTCCCTGATTTCTGGGCAACGTGTATGCCATCAGGCCGGAGATTCCGTTTTCTCTGGCAGCCTCTGACAATTTTTTCATGATGATCTTGCCCAATCCTTTCCCCTGCCATTCTTTGCTCACTGAAAAAGCGATTTCTGCAATGTTCTTGGCAGGGTCGAGAAGATATTCCCCCACAGCCACGACTTTTCCAAATCCGAATTCGCCAACCACAACTAAAAGCGTCAAATTTTTAACGTAGTCTATCTGGAACATGCTCTCCACATCGTCACGGACAAAACGAGTCCTCGCCTGAAAAAATCTGGAATATATGTCATCTTTATCCTGCGTATAAAAATGTTCCTGTATCCTTCTCCCGTCCACTGGTTTGGCCGGCCTTATGGTGATCAGCTCACCATCTATTTCCCTCGTCTCCTCCAACCTTATCGGATAGATGCCCTGCACCGATTCCGATAGGGTCCGCTCTGCACCGAGCAAACCCATTTTTCTGGCCTCAAAAAAAAGTTCCTCGCGAAAATCAGGGTGGGCAATGCTGATCATGGCCATGGCTCGCTCCTGAAGACTCTTGCCAAACAGATTTACAGCCCCGTATTCAGTGACCACATATTGAACATCACCCCTTGGCACAACGATGGCGGTATCATTGAGCATCGGGGCAATCCGGCTCTTTTTACCATCCACGGTGGTTGACGTGAACATAAGAATTGATTTGCCTCTTTCGGACCGGGATGCACCTCTAATAAAGTCGAGCATACCGGTTATACCGGAAAAATGGTTATAGGAAAGCGCATCCGCTGCAACCTGACCGGTGAGGTCCATGGCCATGGGCACATTCATGGAAACCATTTTGTTATGTTGAGAAATAATACCCGGATCATTGACATAATCTGACGGATAAAACTCAATAGCCGGATTATCATCAAGAAATTCATAAAGATTTTTTGACCCAATGGCACAGCTCGCCACCAGTTTTCCTTCGTTGAATCCTTTTTTCCGATTCGTAATCACTCCCATTGAAACAAGGCGCATAATATCCGTGGTCACATATTGGGTGTGGACACCCAGATCATTTTTTTCGGAAAGCGCAAGCAAAGTGGCCTGCGGTGTTGTACCGGGGCTAATCTGGATGGTTGAACCATCGTCAACAAGCCGGGCAATCAGCCGGCCGATATGATTGGCGGCATCGAGTTCCGGAAGTTCTTCTATGGTTAAAAGTTCTTCTTCATGCTCGACAATTGCATTCACGTCGTTGACATGAATAAAGCTGCGACCCAACACTCTGGGCATCCTGGAGTTCACTTGGGCAATAACAAAGTCGGCGGAGCGTGCCGCCGCCATTGTGATATCTACGGAAATTCCAAGACTCATCCATCCGAAATCATCCGGCGGTGATACCTGAATGAGAGCCACATGAATCGGAAGACGACGGGTTTTAAAAAGGCGGGGCACAGCAGAAAGGTTCATTGGAGTAATAAATCGTTTGTTTTTTGCCAGGCTTTTTGTTTTTGCCGATCCCAGATAAAATGACCGAATATTGAAACTTTGATCCTTGGTCTTATCAGCAATCAATGTTAAAGGTGTACTTTCCAGACTCAGTAGACGCACAATCTCAATATCTGTAAATGTATCCGCTGCATCAGCGAGTTTTTTGACCAGATATTGGGGTTCTCCACAG
>Ga0224507_10001160_pt1 | contig 10562 bp, 8 predicted proteins | sample SF_Jan12_sed_USG_3_FD_170159 | JGI IMG/M metagenome (GOLD analysis project Ga0224507, IMG submission 170159) | Sediment microbial communities from San Francisco Bay, California, United States - SF_Jan12_sed_USGS_13 | ecosystem: Environmental > Aquatic > Marine > Sediment | place: USA: California...
ATCCTGGATGAACGGATGTTGCAGCATCCGTTCTATGTGCGGGGAATAGAATTAGTCACCCTGTTGCTAGTCGCCTTGCTCATGACGCTGGTATTGGCCAGGGCATCGGTGGTGGCATCCATCGTGTTTTCCCTGGGACTGCTGGGGGCGATATGTGGTTTCAACCTGGCAATGTGGACCCAGGCCGGTATGGTCGTTCCGCTGGCGACGCCCTTGCTGTATGCCTTTGCCATGTACGTGGCGCATATGGTCTACGGCTATTTCGTTGAAGCCCGCGGTCGGCGCGCCTTGTCCAATCTCTTTGGCCAGTATGTTCCGCCTGAACTGGTGGTGGAGATGGGGCAGAACCCTTCCCAGTTCGACATGAGTAGTGACAGTCGTGAGATGACCGTGTTGTTTTCCGATGTTCGGGGTTTTACCAGCATTGCTGAAACCCTGGCTCCCCGTGAATTGAGCCAGTTAATGAACGAGTTCCTCACTCCGATGACCAAGGTCATCCATCGGCACAGGGGAACCATCGACAAGTATATGGGTGACGCCATCATGGCCTTCTGGGGAGCGCCGCTTGAGGATGAGAACCACGCCCGCAATGCGTTGCTGGCGGCGATAGAAATGCAGGGTGCCTTGCAGGAGCTGCTGCCGGAATTCGCCAAGCGGGGTTGGCCGGGAATTCGCATCGGTATCGGCATTAATACTGGCATGATGCGTGTGGGGAACATGGGATCGGAATTCCGTATGGCGTATACGGTCATGGGGGATTCGGTCAACCTGGGCGCGCGGATCGAGGGTCTGACCAAGACTTACGGCGTGACCGTTGCGGTGGGGGAGGCGACTCGAAATGCCGTGCCTGACTTCACCTTCCTGGAATTGGACCGGGTTCGGGTAAGAGGCAAGGACAAGCCTGTAGCGATTTATGAGCCCCTGGGACCCCGCAACGGTCTTGATCCGGAAACCCGGGCTATGTTGCGTCGCTACCATGAGGCTCTGCGTTTGTATCGTGCCGGCGACTGGGAGGTCGCCGAGAAAGAGTTTTACCTGTTGCACCAGACTTATCGGCAACGAAAAATTTTCCAGATTTACCTGGATCGGCTGGCTCATTATCGCAACCAACCCCCCGGAGACGATTGGGACGGGGTGTTCAGCTACGGCGAAAACTAGCCCCGCCGGGGCTGCAGCTATTTTTGCCATTGAGTGGCTTGTGTTCGGCCGACTTGGCCTTACTATATGTTAGGTACAGCCCCTTATAGCGGCGACCCCGATCCCCGTATTTTGGGCTTTCGGATGGCATACGCCCCGGCACTACGCATGTAACCCCCTGAAATTGGTTTAAAAGATCGAGTATGTCAGAGCAGAGTAATCAACCCGACCGCGGGATTGCGGTGGAAGAAGCACAGCCCAAGCTGAAGCGGCCTCCCATGTACCAGGTCGTTCTGTTAAATGACGACTACACACCCATGGAGTTCGTGGTTCAGGTATTGGAAAGCATTTTTTCGCTGGACAGGACATCGGCCACGAGAATCATGCTTGAGGTTCACACTCGCGGGAAGGGAATATGTGGTGTGTTTACGTATGAAATTGCTGAGACCAAGGTTGCCCAGGTGAACAGCTTTTCACGTGAGCACCAGCACCCCCTCATGTGCACACTGGAAGAGTCATGAGTATGTTAAGTAGCGAACTGGAGTTTTGCCTGAACGATGCGTTTGGCCGAGCCCGGGATGATCGACACGAATTTATTACGGTAGAGCATTTGTTGCTTGCCTTGCTAAGCGCTCCCAAGGTGGCCGAAATTCTGGGCTCATGCGGTGCCAAGCTGGATAAGCTTGCCAAGGAACTGGAAGAATTTATTGACGAGAACACACCCCGGTTGTCAGAGGATGTGGACAGTGGCGTTGAGCGCGAGGTTCAGCCCACACTTGGATTCCAGCGTGTACTTCAGCGAGCGGTCTTCCACGTTCAGTCCAGCGGCAAGAAGGAAGTCACCGGCGTGAACGTGTTGGTGGCAATTTTCGGTGAAAAGCAGTCCCAGGCCTGCTACCTGTTGAGTTTGCACGGGGTCTCCCGGCTGGACGTGGTGAATTACATTTCCCACGGACTGGCCAGGACGGAAGATCAGGGCGAGGAAGTCGAGAACCCGGAGGGTGCGGCTGCAGAGTCTGAAAGCAGTGCGCTTGAAAAGTACGCCACTAATCTGAATGCCAGGGCGAAGGAAGGCCGCATTGATCCGCTGATCGGACGGGATCTGGAGGTTGAGCGCACGGTGCAGATTCTGTGCCGGCGCCGCAAGAATAATCCCCTGTACGTGGGTGATGCCGGCGTGGGCAAGACGGCGCTGGCCGAGGGGCTCGCGCGACGCATTGTTGAATCTGAAGTTCCCGAGATTCTGCGGGACTCAACCGTGTATGCCCTGGACATGGGTGCACTGATTGCCGGCACCAAGTACCGCGGTGATTTTGAAAAACGCCTCAAAGACTTGCTTGCCGAACTCAAGCAGGATCCTTCGGCGATTCTGTTCATTGACGAGATTCATACGGTGATTGGCGCCGGCGCCGCTTCGGGCGGTGTCATGGACGCTTCCAACCTTATCAAGCCTGTGCTGGCCAACGGAGAGCTTCGCTGCATCGGTTCGACAACCTTTGATGAGTTCAGGGGTATTTTCGAGAAAGACCACGCACTGGCCCGACGGTTCCAGAAGGTCGAAGTACTGGAACCTTCGATCGATGAGACCTACCAGATTTTGAAAGGACTGCAGAGCCGTTTCGAGGAACACCACGGTGTTACCTATACCGATGAGGGTCTGCGGGCGGCGGCCGAGTTGTCGGCCCGGCACATTAATGACAGGCACTTGCCCGATAAGGCGATTGATGTGATTGACGAGGCGGGTGCAAGCGTCCGTCTGAAGCCCGAGGGTGAGCGCAATACTGTAGTGGGTGTTGAACTGGTGGAAGAGGTGGTCGCCAAGATCGCCCGGATTCCCGCCAACAGCGTGTCTGCCTCGGACCGCGATGTGCTGCGCACCTTGCCCAGGGATCTGCGCCTGGTTATCTACGGCCAGGATGAGGCTATCGATACCCTGTCCTCGGCGATCAAGATGTCACGTTCCGGTTTGGGCGAGCATGAAAAACCCGTGGGATCTTTCCTGTTTGCAGGGCCCACGGGCGTTGGCAAGACCGAGGTCACCCGCCAGTTGGCGAAAATCCTGGGTATTGAGCTGATCCGCTTTGACATGTCGGAATACATGGAAAGGCACACGGTCTCCCGTTTGATCGGTGCTCCTCCCGGTTACGTAGGATTTGACCAGGGCGGCCTGCTAACCGAGGCGGTTACCAAGCACCCCCATAGCGTGGTGCTGCTTGACGAGATCGAAAAGGCGCATCCCGAGGTATTCAATCTCTTGCTGCAGGTCATGGATCATGGCCACCTGACGGATAATAACGGCAGAAAGGCGGATTTTCGCAACGTGATCCTGGTAATGACTACCAATGCGGGTGCCGAGGAGATGAGCCGCGCCTCGATTGGATTTACCAAGCAGGATCATGCGAGTGACGGCATGGGGGCGATCAAGAAATTATTCTCCCCTGAATTCCGCAATCGACTTGATGCGGTCATTCACTTCAAGGCACTGGAAGAGGAAACCATTGCCCGTGTGGTGGACAAGCTGATCGTTGAGCTGGAGGCTACCCTCGAGCAGAGAAATGTCACTATTACCCTGAGCGAGGAAGCCCGGGCGTGGATTGCCAAGAAGGGTTATGACCCGCTGATGGGCGCCCGGCCAATGTCCAGGGTCATCAAGGAGCATGTGCGCAAGGCTCTGGCTGAGGAACTGCTATTTGGCGAATTGGTCAACGGTGGGCATGTCACCGTATCGGTCGGTGAGGCCGGGGACCTGGTGTTGAGTGTCACGCCACTGCTTGAATCCGAGCAGAAAGCCGAGATGATTGAATAGCAGGAATTGGGGACCGCGAAACCGCCCTCAGGCGGTTCGGGAAATCAGCGACCGCGGTAGGTGATTCGACCCTTGCTCAGGTCGTACGGGGTCAGCTCTACAGTGACCTTGTCACCGGTGAGGATGCGGATGTAATGCTTGCGCATCTTTCCGGAAATGTGGGCAGTAACAACGTGGCCGTTTTCCAGTTCTACTCGGAACGTGGTGTTGGGCAGAGTGTCGATGACAGTCCCTTCCATTTGAATTGCTTCTTCTTTCGCCACGATTCAGTTAAACCTGTATATCAATGAGGGCGCGAATTGTGCATAAAATTCGGGCTTATTGCAATTTGGGATTGCCACCAGTACCTGGTTGCCAGTCGGCCAGATAACGCAGATCCCTATCCATTTCGCGCCATTTGGCGTCCCTGGGAGGGGCGCTGACATGGCGTTCCAGAAGTTTAAGAAATTCCTCTCTCGCTATAGCCCGGCTGCCCATGAATTCCAGATGTGCACTGCGCATCTGGCAATCCAGTAACTCGAACCGGTTTTGTTCGAGGTGGTGGACCAGGGCGCACAGGGCTATTTTTGAGGCGTCCCGCTGGGTGCTGAACATGGATTCACCAAAAAAGACCTTGCCCAGGGCAACTCCATAGAGTCCTCCCACCAGTGAGCCCTCTTGCCACACCTCCAGGGAGTGGGCGTGCCCGGTGACGTGCAGAGCCTGGTATGCAGCCTCCATTTCCCGGGTAATCCAGGTTTCTTCGCTGTAGCTGCGGGGTTGGGCGCAGGCGTGAATGACAGCGGCAAAGTTTTTGTCGAAACTCACCGTGAATGGCTTGTTTCGCAGGATTTTGCGCAAGCTACGGCGCAACCGGAATTCTGCCGGGAAAAGCACCGCTCTCGGGTCCGGGCTCCACCACAATATGGGTTGCTGCTCCTCGTACCAGGGAAAGATGCCCATTGAATAGGCTTTGAGCAGTCGCTCGGGAGACAGGTCGCCGCCTGCGGCGAGCAGTCCCGGCGGTTCATCCAGCGCCGTGGATGGGTGGGGAAACCAAATCTGCTCCGGATCCAGCCAGGGGATCATTGCTCTGGATCCTGTTGGGGTTCCTGTCTGAAGGGAAGTAAATCCCGGGCAGCTTCCTGGTAGCCTTCGATATGCGCCGCTTCCCGGGCGAGATAGTTTGCAATTGCCTGGCGAAAGCCCGGGTGAGCAATCCAGTGTCCTGACCAGGAAAACACGGGGTCGAATCCCCTGGTCAGCTTGTGCTCTCCCTGGGTGCCCGGATCAAAGCGTTTCAGGCCACGGGTGATGCATAGATCGATGCCCTGGTAATAGCAGGTTTCAAAATGCAGGCTGTCCACCTCTGCGATGCTGCCCCAATAACGCCCGTACAGAGTGTCGCTGGAGATGAAGAAGATGGCGGCCGCGACGGGTTGCTCACCATGACTTGCACGCACCGCCAGCAGGCTGTCTCCCATGTTGGCGCAAAGACTGCGAAAGAAGTCAGGATTCATGTAGGGATGTCGGCCGCGACGAAGAAAGGTGGAGGCATAGCAGCGGTAGAGAAAATCCCAGTCTCGCTCGCTCAGTTCGCTGCCGGCCAGGTGATCAAAGTGGATGCCTTGCTCGGCAACTTTTCGGCGCTCCCGGCGGGTTGTCTTGCGTCGCTTGGCGGAAAAGCTCTCCAGGTAGTGATCGAAGCTCTCGTAACCCCGGTTGAACCAGTGGAACTGGCAATCCTTGCGTAGCAGCCAGCCCTTGCGCTTTAAAGACTCCAGCGCCTCGCCGTCGGGGAACAGGAGGTGGATTGAAGACGCCTGTCGCTGCTGGGCAAGCTCATGGGCGGCTTCCAGCAAGGCCAGCTGAACTCCGGGAGAATGGGGCGGGCTTAAAAGCCGCGGGCCGCTCACCGGCGTGAACGGGATCGCTCCCACTAACTTCGGATAATAGGGGATGCCGGCCTCTTGATAGGCGTGCGCCCAACCCTGGTCGAAGACGAATTCGCCCCATGAGTCGGTCTTCTGGTATAGCGGCATGGCGCCAAGCAGGCGCCCATGCTCCTCCAGAACCACATGACTGGGCTGCCAGCCGGTGCCTGGACCCACGCACCCGCTGTGCTCCAAAGCGCCCAGGTAAGCGTGTCGGGTAAAGGGATGGTCGGTACCGGCCAGTGCGTCCCAGCTGCTGGCCGAAACCTCGTCGATGCGTGCCAGTATCCTTGTCTGAACGGGCATTGCGGAATCTATTTGCTGCTGGCCAGGTCTTCCAGGTAGCGGTCGGCATCCAGGGCAGCCATGCACCCGGTGCCCGCAGATGTAACGGCCTGCTTGTATACCTGGTCGGCTACGTCGCCCGCGGCAAACACACCAGGAATGCTGGTCTGGGTGGCATTACCGCCCAGGCCGGATTGAACTGTCAGGTAGCCGTGATCCATCTCTAGTTGTCCCTCGAACAGGCCGGTGTTCGGGGTGTGTCCGATCGCGATGAATACCCCGGTCAGGGCGATGTCTCGCGTACTGTCATTCGTGGTGGAGCGCACACGCATGCCGGTTACGCCGGTCTCGTCGCCCAGCACGTCGTCCAGGGTGTGGTGCCAGAGAATCTCTACATTGCCGCCGTCGCGAGTCTTTTCGAACAGCTTGTCCTGCATGATTTTCTCGGCCCGCAGCGAATCCCGACGGTGAACCAGGGTGACCTTGGAGGCCAGGTTGGACAGGTAAAGGGCTTCTTCGACGGCAGTGTTGCCGCCGCCGATAACAGCGACTTCCTGGCCGCGGTAGAAGAAGCCGTCACAGGTGGCGCAGGCCGAAACGCCTTTACCTTTGAAGGTTTCTTCGGATTCAAGGCCCAGGTAGCGGGCAGTGGAGCCGGTGCAAATGATCAAGGCATCGCAGCTATAGCTGCCATTGTCACCGTGCAGCAGGAAAGGGCGCTGGCCCAGCTCTGCCTTGTTGATATGGTCAACCACAATTTCAGTGTCGAAGCGCTCTGCATGGGCTCTCATGCGCTCCATCAGGGCAGGGCCCATGAGGCCTTCCACGTCGCCAGGCCAGTTATCCACCTCGGTGGTGGTCATCAGCTGGCCACCTTGTTCGACTCCGGTAATCAAAACCGGGTTAAGGCCTGCCCTTGCTCCGTATATTGCGGCACTGTACCCGGCGGGACCGGAACCCAAAATCAACAGTCGGCAGTGCTTTACGTCACTCATTGCGCTTGAAATCCTTCGTTATCGTGATTACTGCGGGGCCAGGGATGGACTCCCGTTCCCGGCTGGTGGAGGAATCGGATCGGCCCAGTGGCTGTCCGAACACAGGGCGCCATGTTATTCAAATACGCGTGGCTGGGCAAAGGGGTCGTGGAGATACGGCTGGATTCGTATACACTGCTTCCGCAGAGGTGTTTTCTGTGGCTTGAGCAGCAAAACCTCCAATGGGGAAATCTCCAGATTGCCGTTGATGCGCGAGCGCAAATAAAATAATATGACTCAATGAGTTACAGTATTTTTCTAGAAATGGGTTAATATCTTGGCGAAGGCTACAGAAGAAATCGAAACCACCGCACTATTGGGATTGTCGGCAAGGCGCGCCCTGAGAGAGGCCGCGTTATGGATTTTCGGCGGTCTGTCCATCATGTTATTTGCAGCGCTGGTGAGCTACCGTCCGCAGGATCCGGGGTTTTCATTCACCGGAGAATCGGCCCGGGTCTCTAACCTGATTGGCCCGGTGGGCGCCTGGCTCGCGGACCTGTTTTTTACCCTTTTTGGCCGCCCTGCATTCCTTTTCCCCCTGATGCTGGCGTTCGCTGGATGGCTGCTTTTCAGGATCAGGCGCTCCGAGGGACCGGTTTCCCTGTCTTTGCTGGCATTTCGCGGTGCGGGTTTTGTAATTACCCTTGCGACCAGTTGCGGCCTGGCGACCCTGCATTTTGATCCGGGCACCCTGCAGTCCAGTGCCGGTGGCGTGGTAGGCGAGTTTGTCGGCCTGGGAATGGCCAGCGGCCTGAGTTTCCTGGGCGCAACCATGCTGTTGCTGGCCTTGTGGCTGGCCGGCGCGTCCATGTTCGTCGGCATTTCCTGGTTGGCGGTCATGGATCGGGTAGGGCGCATGACATTGTGGACCGCGGACTGGATCATGGCGCGGATTGGTGATGTTCGTGACCGGATAGAGGCTCGCAAGGTCAAGCAAGAGCGCCAGCAACTGGTGCAACGGGAAACCAAGCGCAAGGCCGTGAGCAAGAAGCCGCGAATTGAACCGGTGATGAACAAGATAGAACGCAGTGACCGGGTGGAGAAGGAAAGACAGGTCCCTCTATTCGACCCGCCGCCGCGTACAGAACTTCCGCCCCTGTCGTTGCTTGATAACCCTCCGGAGAAGGTTAGCGGTTATTCCGATGAGGCGCTGGAGGCCATGTCCAGGCTGGTGGAGCTGAAGCTGCGCGACTTTGGGGTCGAAGTTGAAGTCGTGGCGGTACACCCTGGCCCGATTGTCACCCGTTTCGAATTGCAGCCGGCCCCTGGCGTGAAGGTCAGCCAGATCTCAAACCTGGCCAAGGACCTGGCCCGGGCCCTGTCGGCCATCAGTGTGCGAGTGGTTGAAGTCATTCCCGGCAAGTCCGTGGTGGGGCTGGAAATACCCAACGAATCACGGGAACTGGTCACCCTGGGTGAGATTCTTCGATCGAAGGCCTATGACGACGTGTCCTCACCCCTGGCGATTGCCCTGGGTAAGGATATTGGCGGTCTGCCGGTGGTGGCTGACCTGGCCAAGATGCCTCACTTGCTGATTGCCGGTACCACTGGCTCGGGTAAGTCGGTGGGTATCAACGCCATGGTGCTCAGCCTGATTTACAAGGCCAAGCCGGATGACGTCCGGCTGATCATGATCGACCCCAAGATGCTGGAACTCTCGGTATATGAGGGCATTCCCCACCTGTTGACCCCGGTGGTTACCGACATGAACGAGGCGGCCAATGCCTTGCGCTGGTGCGTGGCCGAGATGGAGCGCCGCTACCGATTAATGGCCTCCCTGGGCGTGAGAAACATGGGTGGCTATAACCGCAAGGTCAAAGATGGTATTGCCAAGGGTGAGCCCATCAAGGATCCCCTGTGGGTCAGGCCCCCGATCATTGATGAGGACCTCCCTGTACCTGAGCATCCGCTACTTGAAACCCTGCCTTACGTGGTCGTGGTCATTGACGAGTTGGCCGATATGATGATGGTGGTGGGCAAGAAAGTGGAAGAGTTGATCGCCCGGCTTGCCCAGAAAGCCCGGGCCTCCGGTATACACCTGATCGTGGCCACCCAGCGTCCGTCGGTGGATGTGATCACCGGTCTGATCAAGGCGAATATTCCTACCCGCATCGCTTTCCAGGTGTCTGCCAAGGTGGATTCCCGGACAATTCTGGATCAAATGGGAGCTGAAAGCCTGCTGGGGCACGGTGATATGCTGTATTTGCCCTCAGGTATCGGGGTCCCGACCCGGGTGCACGGTGCATTCGTATCTGATGCCGAGGTTCACCGCGTCGTTCAGCATCTGTTAAAGAGTGGTGGCGCAAACTACCTGAACGAGATCCTGGAAGGGCCGAGTGCACCAATTCCCGGATTGTCGGATGGTGGTGGCGTAAGCGCCGGCGGTGGTGCAGAGGATGATCCCCTGTATGACCAGGCCGTTCGTATCGTCACCGAGACCCGAAAAGCGTCCATTTCCGGCGTACAGCGCAGGCTGAAAATTGGCTATAACCGCGCGGCACGGATGGTGGAGCAGATGGAGGAGGCAGGCCTGGTTGGTCCGTTGCAGTCTAACGGCAGCCGCGAAGTCCTGGCTCCCCCGCCACCGGAGGATTGATGAAATCCATCGCTAGTCATTTGCACAAGGCCCGTGCCTGCCTTGGAATCTTGCTGTTGCTCTGTTCAGTCCCGACCCTGGTCAATGCCCAGGAGTTGCCCATTGAGGTGGGCAGAGAGCGTCTTCAGGGCTTTCTTGAGAACGTAAGCACCCTGAGCGCCCGGTTTTCCCAGACCATGTTCAGTGCCGAGGGCGACGACCAGCAAAGTTCAAGCGGCCTGTTGCTGCTCAAGCGCCCCAATCGTTTCCGCTGGGATTACCAACTTCCCTATCCCCAACTGGTCCTGGCCGACGGCGAGAAGTTGTGGAGCGTGGATCCGGACCTGGAGCAGGCGGTGGTTCGCACGCTTGATGATTCCCTTGCTGCCTCCCCGGCGGTACTTCTTAGTGGTGGGCGCGACCTGGAAGAGGTGTTCAGCATTGAATTGGTCAAGCGTGATGAAGGCTTGTTGAAGGTCTACCTGGCGCCCAGGGAGCCGGGTAGTGACTTCCAGGCGCTCTGCCTGGGCTTCATCGACGACCGCCTTGTCCGGCTGGAACTGGTGGATAACCTTGACCAGGTTACCCGCATCGATTTCAGCGACGTGGTCCTGAACCCTGAACTTGACGATGAGAGTTTCCAATACGTCCCGCCGGAAGGTATGGACGTCATTACCCAGGGCTAATGCACGTTCAATGACCATGTACCGCATGCAATATCCCAAGCTGTGGCTGGGCCTGGGATGGGGTCTGGTTGCCCTGGTCGTAATCCTGAGCCTGTTGCCTGGCAAGACCTTGCATGACTTCAATTT
>Ga0224507_10001162_pt1 | contig 10557 bp, 11 predicted proteins | sample SF_Jan12_sed_USG_3_FD_170159 | JGI IMG/M metagenome (GOLD analysis project Ga0224507, IMG submission 170159) | Sediment microbial communities from San Francisco Bay, California, United States - SF_Jan12_sed_USGS_13 | ecosystem: Environmental > Aquatic > Marine > Sediment | place: USA...
GAGTTTTCTGTCAATGATTTTTCAAGAAATCATTTTAATGGCGGGGGTCATATCAATGCGGCCGGAGGCAGAAGTGAGATGTCATTAAGAGATACCGTGTCTAAATTTGTAGCCTTATTACCAACTTATAAAGAAGATTTAAAACAAATTTGATGGTTAGAATAGTTTTTTTATTTGGAATGATATGCTTACTTTTTGCCTGTTCAAATCCTGAACCTCGAAAACCGATTATTAGAAAAACAAGTTCGTTTATGAATGAATCGATAGAGAGAAATAAGGTTTTAATTCAACTGGAAGAGGAGCTGCTCAAGCAAAAAATGGATGGGGATAGTTTACATACCTATGTGAATTCAGAACATGGCTTTTGGTACTATTATGAAAAGAAGGATACCTTAAATTTTAAAACTCCTGTCAAAGGCGATGAAGTGGTCTTTAGCTATGAGATCAAAGATTTACGGGATTCGATCATCTACTCTAAAGAAGAACTCGGCATTAGAAACTATCTGGTCGATAAAGAAGATTTACTAACCGGACTTCAGGAAGGCATTAAATTAATGAAAGAAGGTGAGATCGTTACGTTTTTATTTCCTTCTTACTTAGCTTTCGGTTATACCGGATTTGAAAAAATACAGACAAACCAACCTTTAATTTTTACAGTACAATTAAATAAAATAATAACCAATAATTAAAAAATGAAAATAATTGAATTAACACTTTTAGTATTATTTGTAAGTTTATCTGCTTGTAAAACAGAAAAATACAACAATCTTGATGATGGTATATATGCCGATGTAGAAACCGATAGAGGAGATATTTTATTAAAATTAGCTTATGATGCGGCACCGATAACCGTTGCCAATTTTGTTTCATTGGCAGAAGGCACCAATGTTTATGTTTCTGAAGAATTAAAAGGTAAACCATTTTATGACGGTTTGAAATTTCACAGAGTTGTCAAAGATTTTATGATTCAGGGCGGTGATCCGAGAGGTAACGGGTCAGGAGATCCTGGTTATAAATTTGAAGATGAATTTTCTATGGATGATGAGGGCAACTTATTGTTATCTCATGACAGTGCCGGGGTTTTATCAATGGCTAATTCGGGTCCGGGAACCAATGGAAGTCAGTTTTTTATTACACATAAAGAAACTAAATTTTTAGATGGCCGCCATACTGTTTTTGGCCGTGTGATTCAAGGGCAGGCTGTTGTTGATTCTATTCAGGCCAATGATGTTATGAAGAAAATTCAAATTATCAGAGTAGGTAAGGAGGCCAAAAATTTTGATGCTGCAGCTGAATTTAATAATTATTTTGAAAAAATTGAAGAAGAGAAAAAATTATTGACTGAGAAAAGAGATAAAGTGAAAGCTGAATTTTTAAGTTTTGTAAAAGATAACGAGGCAAAGGCCACTGTTTTACCATCGGGATTAAAAATCATAAATCTTCAAAATAATGAGGGTGTAAAACCAGCGATTGGATCTAAGGTGATGGTAAATTATGCGGGCTATTTTACTTCTGGAGATTTGTTTGATTCTAACATCAAAGAAATAGCACAATTACATGATAAATATGACAGCAGAAGAGACCAAATGAACGGTTATAAGCCTGTACCGATGGATTATAGCCCTGATGCTGCTTTGATTGCCGGTTTTAGAGAAGGTTTACAGCAAATGGGTGTTGGCGATAAGGTTTTATTGATTATTCCTTCACATCTCGCCTACGGTGAGCAAGGTGCAAGAGGTGTCATTCCACCAAATACCGATTTGTTATTTGAATTGGAAATTGTAGAAGTGCAAAAATAAGATCGTAATATTTAGATAAAAAAAAGAGGAAAATTTATTTTCCTCTTTTTTTTTGATCCTTACCGAAGTGACCCTTCAATTTTTCTTTGCTTTATTTTGACGATAATTGATTCCGCGAAAGCGATAATAATGCTTAAATTTAATTTTAAATGAAAATATGTTGATTTATTTTTATCAAAAATGCAACGCTAAGAAGTTTGAATCGTATTTAATATAGAAGATTTGTATCAATGAAAAATTTACAATCGCATTTGATCGAAAAATGCAAAAAGAATGATGCCAAGGCGCAAATGCAATTGTATGATATGTATTGCAAGGCCATGTATCATACGGCTTACAATTTTATTAAAGATGATATGACCGCACAGGATATCATGCAGGAAGCTTTTATAAAGGCCTTTAAGAAAATTGATACCTATACCGGAGAGGCTGCTTTTGGCGCCTGGTTAAAAAGAATTGTGATCAATCAAAGTTTGGATTGGATAAAAAAACAAAAGCTTGAAACCGTGTCTTTAGATGATCAGTTGATCGCTGTGGCGGATGATGGAGATTGGGACATTGAAAGTGAAACCAGTTTGAAGGATATTTATCACTGTATAGAGCAGTTACCTCAAAAATGTAAAAATGTTGTCAAGCTGTACCTGTTAGAAGGTTATGATCATCAGGAGGTTGCCCAAATATTACAGATATCTGAGGTATCATCAAGATCGCAGTTGTCAAGAGGGAAAAATAGATTAAAAGAACTTTTAACACTTACAAATTATGAAAGTTGATTTAAGAGATAAATTAAAAAAAGCACAAGAGATGAGAGAATTACCAGATAATCATCGCACAAGTTTTGAGCAGCGTCTGCAAAAGGAGTTGCATCAAAAACCTCGAGCTCAATATTCGTTTTTTAGAATTGCCGCTACTTTATTGATCCTGGTGAGTTTGGGATTTGGGGGCTATCAGTTTTTTAAACCCAATAATTCTCAAGGTGTGGTGGTGACCAAAGATGCCCCTGATAAACAGGTGAATACGATGGCGGATATTGCACCTGAATTGAAAAAAGTAGAAAATTATTATTTGACACAAATCAATTATCAGATCTCAAAAATTACGATCACCGATGAAAACAAGGAGCTCTTAGAAGTGTATTTAGCAGAATTAAGTGGTCTGCAAAATCAATATAATGATTTGAAATCGCAATTGAATGGAGCCGAAATAACCGCCGATACCTTAGATGCCCTGATTGAGAATTTACAATTGAGATTACAATTATTACGTCAGTTAAAAAAGAAATTAGATATCATAGAAAATATAAAATTACAAGAAAATGAAAGTAAGCAAGCATAATATTATTTGGATGATTTTACTGTGTTCAACAGTAGTTTTTGGTCAAAAACAGTCAAAAAAAATAAATGAAAGTTTTAAGGTCAACAGCAATGTATTGGTAGAGATCAATACCCGCCACGCTGATCTTACCGTAGAGACATGGAATAAAAATGAGGTTTCCATCAAAGGAGAAATGACCGTTGAAGGTATGACTCAAAGTGAAGCATCAGATTATTTTAAAAAGAATTTTGAAGCCCTGGGAAATAGAGATAAGGTGGTGATCCATTCTGTGCCGGCTGGAAAATATGACGCGTATCATATGGTTTTTGATGATATGGATTTTGATTTTGATTTCGATTTTAATTTTGATTCAGAATCGATTTCTAAACTTGCAGAGGTACAGGAAGCTGATATTAATAAAGTTTTAAAAAATATGCCAGCCATGCCGCCTATGCCGTCCTTTCCTGCACCAGTAGTAGAAGATATGGCCGAATTGGAATTTGATTATGAAGCTTATCAAAAGGATAAGGAAACTTATATGAAAGAATTTGAACAGCGTCAAAAAGAATGGGCAAAGACATTTGAAGAAAATTTTGAGCCACAGATGAAGGCCTATGAAGAAAAGATGGCACAATGGGAAAAAGAGATGGCCCCGCAAATGAAAGCCTATGAAAAACAATGGGAACAGTGGGCAAAGGATATTGCGCCCCAAATGCATTTACGTGAAAAGGAGATAGAAGAAAAAACCTTGAAAATGGAGGAGAAATTACGTGAAATGGAATTGGATATTCAAAAAAAATATACTCAAAAATTAGATGAAAAGGAAGTTAAATTATCACAAAAATATCATTTAAAAAAGAATCTGATCATCAAAGTTCCGAAAGGTGCCGTTTTAAAGGTTGATGCAGCATATGGCAAGATATCATTACCAGATAACATCAAGATAATTCAATAGAAGTGCAGGTTAGATACCATAAGTGCACAATCAGAATATCGTTTGATTTTAAGTTCATTGAAAACACCTGAGAAAATAGACTCAGGTGTTTTTTTATAACCCAGCTTAAAAGAAATGTTCTTATCTTTGGCAACTTAAAATCCATTAAATTAAAGCTAAAGTAAAGATGCAAACCCTAACCATTTACAACTCACTTACCAATAAAAAAGAAATTTTCAAACCCTTAAAGGAAGGTTACGTGGGGATGTATGTTTGTGGACCAACCGTATATAGCAATGTACATTTGGGTAATGTGAGAACCTTTATGTCATTTGACATGATCTATCGTTATTTTTTGCATATGGGTTATAAAGTACGTTATGTTCGAAATATTACAGATGCAGGGCACTTAACCGATGATCATGCAGAAGATAAAATCTCAACAAAAGCGCGTTTGGAAAAGCTTGAGCCCATGGAAATTGTTCAAAAATATACCATCGATTTTCATAATATATTACAAAAATTCAACAATTTGCCTCCGAGTATTGAACCTACAGCAACTGGTCATATCGTTGAACAGATACAGGCCATTGAAACGATCTTAAAAAGCGGATTGGCTTATGAGGTAAACGGCTCTGTATATTTTGATGTGTTGAAATATAATGAAACCGAAAATTACGGCATTCTATCGAAAAGGAAAATAGAAGACGCGATTGAAAACACACGTGTTTTAGACGGACAAAGCGATAAAAAAAATCCACAGGATTTTGCCTTATGGAAAAAGGCTGAGCCTGAACATATTCAGCGTTGGGAATCTCCCTGGAGTATTGGTTTTCCGGGCTGGCATCTGGAGTGTACGGTTATGAGTACCAAATATTTAGGTGAAGAATTCGATATACATGGCGGGGGTATGGATTTAAAATTTCCACACCACGAATGCGAAATAGCGCAGGCTCAGGCATGCAATCATGTCGCGCCGGTAAAATACTGGATGCATGGAAATATGCTCACTATGAACGGTAAAAAAATGGCTAAATCAACGGGTAACAATATCTTGCCGGAAGAGATTTTTAGCGGAGAGAATAAAAATATAAGCAAAGCATATGCACCGAGTGTTGCACGTTTTTTTATGATGCAGGCTCATTACAGAAGTGTTCTAGATTTTTCGGATGACGCTATTTTGGCCGCAGAAAAGGGCTTCAACAGATTGATGGAGGCCATTAATTTGATGGATAAGTTAGCGCCTTCAGAAAACTCAACCTTTGATGTCAAAGCATGGAAACAACAATGTTATGATGCGATGAATGATGACTTTAATACGCCAATTTTAATAGCAAACCTGTTTGAAGCTGTTAAGATCATCAATTTGATGAACGACAATAAGGCCACCTTAAACGCCGATGACCTGAAAGATTTTAAAAATACTTTAGAGGCTTTCGTTTATGATGTTTTGGCCTTGGAAAACACCATGGCAGGCAATGACAATTCAGATAAATTAGGCGGGGTCATAGAAATTTTAATCGCTTTAAGAAAACAGGCCAGAGAAAATAAAGACTGGGCTTTGTCAGATGAAATTCGTGATGAACTGATCGCTTTAGGGATTCAGTTAAAAGATGGCAAAGAGGGCACCACTTACTCAGTAAGTTAGAGTGTTTATGATGGTTTTGAGTTTGAAACGATGCTAAAAAAAATATTGATATATCCTTTTATATTACTTGTCAGATTCTATCAGGTGGCTATTTCACCTTATACACCTGCCAGTTGTCGTTATACACCAACCTGTTCTCATTATACCGTTGAAGCATTGCAAAAGCATGGTTTGTTCAAAGGCGGCTGGCTGGCATTAAAGCGAATTTTTAGTTGCCACCCCTGGGGAGGTCAGGGTTATGATCCGGTTCCTGAAAAGAAAAAGAAAAAGCACAAATAAATTGTTATTGTTATCTTCTTTGATATATATTTACACGTCTAAAAATTCACAAAAAAAATCATAAATGATGTATTTAAGTATCGATTGGAATCCAAATATTGAGTTGTTCAAAATTGGACCTTTCGCCATAAGATATTACAGTTTGATGTTTGTAATTGCCTTTGTTTTAGGATTGCAGATAATGAAACGAATTTATAAGAACGATCATGTTTCACTGGAGAAACTCGATTCACTATTTATTTATACGGTCGTAGCCGTTCTGTTAGGAGCGAGGATCGGTCATTTTTTATTTTATGACACCCAGTTCTTATTGGAGCACCCGCTGGAAGTCTTATTGCCGGTAAAGTTCAATCCTTTTCAATTCACTGGATATCAGGGTTTAGCGAGTCATGGGGCAGCAATAGCTGTTATTATAGCCATGTTCTTTTACAGTAAAAAAGTATTGAAAAAGCCCGTATTATGGATCCTGGACAGGATACCGGTTCCGGTTGCCATTGGAGGCATGTTTGTTAGAATAGGTAACCTGATGAATTCAGAAATTATAGGAAAGCCAACCCATTCAGATTATGGTTTTGTTTTTCAGCAATTGGGTGAAGATTTTCCCAGACACCCAACCCAGTTATACGAAGCGTTTGGATACCTGATCACTTTTATCATTTTATGGTTTGTATATTGGAAAACAGATAAAAAAGAAAAACTGGGTTATATTTTCGGACTGTTTATGGTTTTATTATGGTCTGTAAGGTTTGTGGTTGAATTCTTTAAAGAAGCTCAGGTTGATAATCGGGCGACATGGGATCTCAACACAGGTCAATTGCTGAGTATACCACTAATTTTAGTCGGTTTCTATTTTATGTTCAGAAAATCAAAATAATTTATAAAAAAAAAGCAAAGACGTAAATCTTTGCTTTTTTTATTTTTAAGAGCAAGGTTATACCACCCTGTCTTTATCATAAGGAATATTTTCTAAAAGGTATTCAATGGCCTCAATGCGTGCATCGGTTTTGCGATTGGCTCTGATGACTTTAAATGGGATGCCACCATTTTTAGTATTTTCAAACATCTTATTTTTATAATAAGTATATGAATTCCACAATGTTTGTGCTTTTTCATCTACTTTGCTTATTTTCCATTGCTTTAGTGGATTAATTTTAAGATCTTCAAAACGCTTGCTTTGTTCCTTTTTTGAAATAGACATATAGATCTTAACCAATTGAATACCCGATTCGGTGATCATTCTTTCAAAGTCATTGACCTGATTCATAAAAATTTCATACTCACTATTGGTACAAAAGCCATTGACAGGCTCTACAACCGCTCTGTTATACCAGCTACGATCAAAAAATACGATTTCACCGGCTTTGGGAAACTGTTTTACATAGCGTTGAAAATACCATTGGCTTCGCTCTTCTTCACTTGGTCGGGGTAAGGCTACGATTCTGAAATGTCGCGGATTGATTCTTTCTGTAATTCGTCGTATGGCACCGCCCTTTCCGGCAGAATCTCTTCCTTCAAATATAACAATCACCCGATCGTTATTGTCTATAACACACGATTGCAGTTTGACAAGTTCTACCTGTAATTTTTTTAATTTTTTGGTATAATCAATATACCGCAATGTTTTTTGATAGTTTAAAGTTTCACTATTCCCTAGCAGTGAAATCAAACCCTTTTTAGAGTTTAATCTATTGATATCCTTATCGCTTAATTTATTCATATTAAAAAACTAATCGTATTTATGTAAAGATCTATAATAATTCATAATCACATTAGGATCAGGTAGTAAAGTTGTTTTGGACTCATCTTTACCGTCATATTCTATCTGTGACAGTACATAGCGCATGCATTCTAATCTGGCCGTCTGTTTATCGTTGGTCTTTACGATGGTCCAGGGGCTAAAAGAGGTGTGTGTTTTGCTAAACATCAGCTCTTTGTATTTTGAATATTCATTCCAGTATTCCTGGCCCTTTTTATCAACAGGACTGAATTTCCATCGCTTTAGCGGATTGTCTTTTCGGGCCTCAAACCTTCTTGCCTGCTCATCTTTTGTAATAGACAGCCAGAACTTAATGATAATGATCCCGTCTTCATAAAGCATGTGTTCAAATTCAGGTAACTGCACCATGAATTGCTGGTATTGTTCTTCACTGCAAAAACCCATAACAGGTTCAACAACAGCTCTGTTGTACCAGCTACGGTCAAAAAAGACAATTTCGCCAGGATTGGGTAAATGCGAAATATAACGGCTAAAATACCATTGCCCTTTTTCAATTTCGGTAGGTCGGTTCAATGCAACCAGACGCATAGATCTGGGGTTCATATGCTCTGTAAATCGGCGTATATTACCACCTTTACCCGCAGCATCTCTGCCTTCAAAAATTACAGCAACTCTCTTTTTATTAAGTTGAACCCAATGCTGTAATTTAACCAGTTCAATTTGTAAGAACTGCTTTTCCCTTTCATAGCGAAGTGTAGAGAGTACCTTATCTATTTCAATATCTTTTTGAGAAATGATGTCAAAAAGATCTTTTTGAGTTTTGGCCTTTTCAAAATCTTCCCGAGTTAATTTGCCTTTGTTTGTCATAAATCCTTATTCTGTTGTACAGCTAGCAGGATTGTTAGATAAGTGTAATTTAGCATCTGAAGGAGACAGGTATGGAACACCCAGACCCATGCCTCTTAAAATAAATAACAATCCAATTATTATTACAAATATAGGAATTGCTTTTTGAATTTTATTTCTAACGGATATTTTTAAAAAATTTCCCAAAAATACGGCCCCTGTCATCATCGGTATAGTTCCAAGTCCAAACAAAAACATGTACAGGGCACCAGACAGTAAATTTCCTGAAGAAACAGCCCCAAATACAGCCATATAAACCAAACCACAGGGTAGAAATCCATTGAAAAAACCTATGGAAAAAATGGCCTTATTAGATTTTTTCTTGAGATAAAGTCCGAGCTTTGATTTTACCTGACCGATACTTTTATAAAGCGGTTTGGTAATATTAAATTTATTTAAAATTTTGGTAGGCACCAGTATGGCCAATATCATTAAGATACCCATAAGAATCGATAATCTTTGCTGAAAACCCGAAAGGTATAAGCCTCTGCCTATAAGTCCGAATAACAAGCCAATGATGCTGTAAGTTAACAATCTGCCAAAATGATATAAGAAAGTTTGCCAGATCATTTTTGATTTATCAGATTTATCAACGGGCAGTATAAAGGCAATAGGGCCACACATGCCTATGCAATGAAAACTACCTAATAAACCTAATATGAAAGCTGTATATAAAATGTTGATAGCATTAAAAGGTGAAACAATAAAAATTATAAAAATATATTAGTAAAACCAGTCTTCTTTAAAAAGATAGGCTGTGTTTTTGTACTCCCAGTCAATTTTAATGATCCATTTACCCGAAACCAGTAAACTGTCCGGGATGATTATTTTATGAGAATCTAATATGATGTCATTCTTAAAATCTAAATCTTTTTTAGAGCGCCTTTGAAAAAAAATATGCCCTTTGATTTGTTGATAATCTAAATTTTCGGGAAACTGAATGGTGATACCTTTTTCAGAATTGTTCAATGAGATATTTTGATCGAGATCGTTGGCATTATTGAGTTTGTCGATTTCCTGCTGGTAGTATAATTCGTCTTTATAATAATCTTCTGAAACCAATTCGTGCTGATATTTATCAATCATAATAGATTTATATACAAAAGACAGAATAAAGGCCATAAAAAGTATGATCGCTATAAAAATTCCCGTACCCCAATTAAATTTCATCTTCATTTTAATTATTTTTAATATTTGCAAAGAAACTAATTTATTTTAACCGGTGCAGGAAAATTAGTTTTATTCGTTTCAATTAAGTCTCCCTGGTAATAAATACCAATTTTTAATTTTTCATTGGATGTCAAAATATCTTTTTTAGCTATTTTGATAAATAAGGTGCCTTCGTGAAATTTTGCTTTTTCGAGGCTTATTCTACCTTCAACGACTTTGATATTTCCTGGATGTGAAATCAGTTTCACCTTAAGATCATCGTAGTCATTGTTTGTTTTATTGATCAATTTATAGGTGTACACATTGCGAATACTATCGCCCTGTGTGGTGTAGAGCTGCCCGGGTAATCTTAATATATTGGCTTGTACATCGTTTCTTAAGAATATGAGCGTGACCAAAAACACCAGCATTAATGTTAATACGATGGTATAGCTAATGATACGGGCATTGAAAGAAAATTTTTCACCTGTTTCTATATCATTTTCCGAGGCATACCGGATCAATCCTCTGTCAAAACCTACCTTATCCATCATGGCGTCACAGGCGTCTATACAGGCCGTACAATTAACGCATTCTAATTGTGTGCCATTGCGAATATCTATACCGGTAGGGCATACAAGTACACATTGTTTACAATCGATACAATCACCAAAACTTTTAGTGGTTCTATCTTCATCTTTTCTTAATTTTTGACGTGTTTCTCCCCTTTGATGGTCGTAAGCAACATTGATCGATTTATCGTCTAAAAGTACACCTTGCAGGCGGCCGTAGGGACAAACAATGATACAGA
>Ga0224507_10001163_pt1 | contig 10551 bp, 7 predicted proteins | sample SF_Jan12_sed_USG_3_FD_170159 | JGI IMG/M metagenome (GOLD analysis project Ga0224507, IMG submission 170159) | Sediment microbial communities from San Francisco Bay, California, United States - SF_Jan12_sed_USGS_13 | ecosystem: Environmental > Aquatic > Marine > Sediment | place: USA: California...
TGTATCGGCAGCCTTATGGGCACGGAATCCATTGTTGCCGGAGTGCGACGCCATGCGCTCAATGCTGCATTTCATGATCACCGTTTTGCCCCTCTTTCCAAAGAAGAAGTAGAAAGTATTCGGATCAGCATCAGCGTGTTGACCATTCCTGAAAAACTAAAATTTGCAGGTCCCGAAGAGTTATTGCTTATTTTACGTCCCGGAGTAGATGGAGTTCTTCTCAGTGCTTCCAGTGGAGCCGGGGCAACCTTTCTTCCCCAGGTATGGGAGCAACTCCCTTTACCTGAAATGTTTCTTGCCCAATTATGCCGTAAAGCCGGTTTGGACGAAGATTATTGGCGTAGTCCCGACTGCGAGATTAAAACCTATCAGGTTCAATATTTTGAGGAAAATCGATAGATTCGATAGACACTACATGAAAGAGATTTTTTTGCCGCCTGAACTTTCCCAAAACCTTTCTGATCTTTATGATAATATGGAGAAAGAGTATCAAGTGGTGGCCGATCAGATCGGTCTCACCTGCAAGGGATGCCCGGACAACTGTTGCGATAGTTATTTTCTTCACTACACCTATGCCGAATGGGCCTACTTGTGGCAAGGAATCAGAGCTCTTGATGATCAACGACTTGATATCATAGTACAACGCGCAAAGAGTTATGTTGCCGAAAGCAAATCTCTTTTGGCCCGTGGGCAAAGACCTCAGCTTATGTGTCCGTGCAACGATGATGGACTATGTATGATATATTCTCATCGCTTAATGATTTGTCGCATGCACGGTATTCCTGCTTCCTTAACCCGTCCAGATGGACAAATGTTACGTTTTCCAGGCTGTTTTCGCTGCCAGGAAATTGTAGAGGAAAAGTATGAGATTGAAACCGATGCCCCTTTGATGGATCGGACTCTCCTTTTTCGAAACTTGGCTGGATTTGAACAACAATTATTGTCCGATAGGCGTCATTTGTACCCCAAAGTTAAATTGAGCATTGCTGAGATGATCGCCCAGGGTCCTCCCAGGGTAGATAAAGCTCATTGCGAGCGTTGAGAAGGTATATTCTTTATGTCGCTATCCATTAAGTCACTTGTTAAAAGCATTATTTCGGGAGAGAAACTCGATGTGACCACTGCACGTGAGCTTCTTCACTACCCGGATGGGGAAGAGCTCTTTGCAGGGGCCGATACCCTTCGCCGTCATTTTTGTGGCAATCGTTTTCACCTTTGCTCCATTATTAACGCCAGATCTGGCGAATGTTCCGAAGATTGTATATTTTGTGCCCAATCTGTGCATCACTGCACCGAGATAGAAAAATATGATTTAATCGCCCCAGGAAAGGCCCTTGATATGGCCATTAATAATGATGAACACGGGGTGCGTCGTCTTTCTTTGGTAACCAGCGGACGTACGGTTTCCATCTCTATGCTGGCACGTTTGCAAGAGCTTTATGAACTAATGGGCGAAAAGACCTCGCTTTTATTCTGCGCCTCCATGGGTCTTCTTGATAAGAGTAAGGCCCACGATCTTAAAAAGATGGGGGTAAGTCGTTACCATTGTAATCTGGAAGCGTGTCAGGAATTTTTTCCTCAAGTTTGCACTACTCATAGTTGGGAGCAAAAGGTTAACACCCTGGAAGTCGCTCGAAGTGCAGGGATGGAAGTCTGTTCCGGTGGTATTATCGGGATGGGAGAGAGTAGTGAACAACGTTTAGCTTTGGCTTTTGAGCTCCGTGAACTCGGGGTTCGTTCTATCCCCATTAATGTACTCACCCCTATTCCTGCCACCCCTCTCGGTCACCTTAATGCCCTGGAAACTGAAGAGGTCCTGCGAGTTATAGCCTGTTTCCGGTTCATCAATCCCGCAGCGGTAATCAGGTTGGCTGGCGGACGACAGTTATTGGTTGATGAACAGTATCGTTGTTTTTCCTCTGGGGCCAACGGTGCCATTGTAGGAGACTATCTCACCACCGTCGGTAGCAAAATCGCCGATGATCTCAAAGCACTTACCGCCATGGGTTATACCTTTTAATCGTAAGTGGTCACAGATACCCAATCTTCAAGCGATTGTTTCTGCGCACACAGATGGGCTATCGTGAGTAGTGGCAACTGCATAAACTTGTGGCACCTATACCCCCTTACACTCTTGCAGTAAGCTAAATTAGCTAGTTATAAATGTTGTGACCAGCTACCTTACAATGGCAAAGAATTTTTCACTCATTATCCATCGATAGTTATGCAATTTAACGTCACCCAGCCCGACCCCTTAGCTTTTGATCGAAAGCATCTATGGCACCCCTACACCTCAATGATTAATCCTCTACCGGTTTATCACGCTGTTTCTGCGCAGGGGACCAGAATCAAGCTGACCGACGGACGAGAACTCATTGATGGGATGTCATCATGGTGGGCCGCCATTCATGGTTATAATCATCCGATTCTCAATGAGGCAGTAAAGCAACAGCTCGGTGAGATGTCTCATTTGATGTTCGGTGGCATCACTCATGATCCGGCTATTGAGTTGGGTCGCAAATTGCTTTCTATTGTACCTGAGGGATTGAGTAAAATCTTTTTCTGCGATTCAGGATCAGTGAGCGTTGAAGTAGCCATGAAAATGGCTTTACAATACCAACATAGTTGTGACAAACCCCAAAAACATCGTTTCCTTACTATTAAAAAGGGATATCACGGCGATACCTTTCACGCCATGTCGGTTAGTGATCCGGAAACCGGAATGCACTCCGTTTTTCAACACTCCTTGCCTGTTCAATTATTCGCACCTTCCCCTCGTATATCATTTGATGCTGAATGGGATCATTCCGATACTCTTCCCATTGCAGAATTACTAGATCAACATTATAGGGAAATTGCGGCGGTTATTTTAGAGCCCATAGTTCAAGGAGCTGGTGGTATGCGCTTTTATCATCCCCAGTACCTTCGAGATATTCGGGAGCTTTGTGACCGTCATCAAGTTTTATTGATCTTTGATGAGATCGCTACCGGCTTTGGTCGTACCGGTAAATTATTTGCTGCCGAGCATGCAGGGGTAACCCCGGATATTATGTGTATCGGTAAGGCATTAACCGGAGGGTACCTAACCTTGGCCGCCACTCTGACTACTGAAGATACAGCCCGAGCCATATCGGCCGGATCGCCCGGCGTATTCATGCATGGTCCGACATTTATGGGCAATCCCTTGGCTTGTGCTACGGCAAATAGTTCTATTGATTTATTGCTTTCCACCAATTGGTCGGAAAAAATAGGGCTTATTGAGCAGCAACTTAAGAGGGAGCTCGCACCTGCTGCGGATTTACCGAGTGTTGCCGATGTGCGGGTTTTAGGAGCTATTGGAGTAATTGAGATGAGGTGGCCGGTAAAAATGGCTCAATTGCAGAGTTTTTTTGTGAATCGTGGAGTATGGATTCGACCATTTGGAAAATTGCTCTATCTTATGCCCCCTTTTATAGTTAATAAAGATGAGTTACATCGTCTTTGCGAGGTAATGGTAGAGGCTGCCGCTTGTCGGGATTTTTTTATCCAAGCATGATTTCGCTGTTATGCGCTTGTCGCTTCGTACCTGGTCACAGGGTTCGTAATTAGATGATTCAAGATCCCGCGTAATTTTGGAATTTTTATTATCCTTCGCGACTCATAGCGAGTAGCGTGAATTGCAATTGATTAAATCTTATTTCTTTGTAATCACATGCTGATTTTAAGGTTGTAGGTTTAGTTTTATTTGTCCATGTCGCCGTAGAGTGATGAGGCACAAGAGGGACAAATGGAGTGGCTAAATTCTAAATCTGAATGGGTTTTAAGATAAGATTCCAGTTGATACCAGCTTCCTTGGTCATCGCGTATTTTTTTACAGGATGAACAGATGGGTAAAAAACCACTTAAGGTATTGACCTTGTCTAATGCATCGGTCAACTCACTTATTAATTTTTCCCGTTCATTTTCGTAATGTTTTTTCTTTGTTATATCCTGCACAAGGGTGATTTTTTGTTTGGCGGAAAAATATCGGGTATATATTTGAAAAATATGGGAGGTATTTGTTCGATTTTTTAACTCTATCTCGAAAGTACCTATACCTCCTTGTGCAAAACAGTCTATATCTCCATAATCAAATATAAATTTTTCCATTTCCCTATTTGCTGGCAGCGGTCCTTTTCCTTCCTCATAGGTAATGATTCCTAAACCCAAGATTTCGGTTATTGTTTGAAGAAGATACAATATGTTGCCACGTTGTTCTGCCTCATATCGGTCTTGTGTTAGTAGGAGATTCTCTTCGGCTTGCATTTTTATTTTATTTTGAGCTCTGATAATTTCTGAAATGAAATGTTCAAATCGTATTTTTAAAATATTTAGCTGATCCCCTTGTCCGTTTTCTTGCGATGTTGCTCCCAAATGTTTATTGGAAAAAGTGGTAACTTGTCGTGTTAAATCATAAACTTGTGTGGTTATCCAGTAGATTACCATTAAAAAGGAAATAATGAGACTGATGCAAAGTATTAATCCATTGATCCGGTTGGTGAGTAATATTCTGGTGGCAATTTGGTTATAGGTGGAGCGTGGAAGCAGAGAGATAAATTTTAACTCTAGATCTGATGAGCCATAATCAAAAAACGATTTCCCTGTAATGTGGTAGGATTGCTCTATGGTTGATAATTTGGAACCCTTTTTGATATTTTCCGGTGCATTGGAACTTATAATTTTATTGGTTTTATTATCTACCAGGGCCACCATGGAGTCAGGAGCAATTATGGATACCGCAGAATGTAGGAAGTTATTGTCTAGAGCTGAGGCCACCATAAGGGTGCCGTTACGATTATTAACTTCATCATATATGTGTGCTGATGCTAAAATGAAGGGAGTATCATTAATTTTGGTGAGCAGGGTTTGATCGTTACTCAGCTGTTGTAGTCTTGAATTTTCAATGAGTTGTTGAGGAAAAGCGAGACCAGATATAGAGTAACTCTCCAGTAATTGCCCCTTATTATCAGTAAGCAGAATATGTGGAGTAAGCGGGAAAGTTCGCATAATGGAGTTTTTCGGCAACCACGGAGGTTGAATTTCATGTCGAAGAGGGGATTCATTATTTTTATGTAACAGATCCTGTTGTTCCGTGTATTTAACGAATTTATTCTGGGCAATTATCAACGAAGCGGCTTTTCCGTAACTTCTGATATATGCGTCAAGCAAGGAACGGTCGATATGTGATTGTTTACTCAAGGTTTCATCGATTTGGTGGCGAAAAAGTAACGAGAGTTCTATGCTTTGAAAATGATCAAGAAAAAGCCAGGTCACCGTTCCCACCATGATGGTAAAAGCGGTCATCTTAATTCCTAGGCTGAACCGTGAGTTAATATATTTTATTTTCGAAGAAAAACCTTCTATACTCATGGTTCTCCGATCAGTTCATCATTAATGAATTTCCATCCGTGCTTTTTTAGTAAGGTAACGGGCACAATGGAGTAAGCGGGATCTATTTTGTCCAAGGACGCAATAATATGACGGATAAGATTATATGACGGGTGGAGGGGGTTGTTTTTTCCATTTTTCCAAGTGGTAATGTTGTAGGTTCGGTAAAGTGGGTAGTGTAGGGATGCTACATCTTCAAGGGAAGAGGGATCGGCATTGTTTATTCGTATATATTTTACCGGGGCGCTTTGTTTGTAATGAACAAGGTTATATATAACTTCGTAGCCAATGGCGGCCTTATCTTTTGCAACCCTCTCAATCATGTCCTTAATTGTACCTACTTCAATCATGTTTGGGCTGAATAAGTCCTCGTTTTCCAACAGTAAGCGCCAATGACCTGGACGTTGCTTGCAATGCAGTCTTCCGATAACTCGAATAGGTCTTTTGATTGCGCCATCCATCACTTGATCCCAGGAATAAATTTTACCCTGAAATATATCGCGTAATTGCTCTAACCCAAGATTTTTGATCGGGTTGTCTGGGTGGACGATTATGGCAATTCCGGCAATACCGATGGTATGAAACTCAAGGTCAGGAAGTCGGTCATTGACCCCGGCCGGACAGCAAAAGCCGCCGACATCCACTTTCTTTTGGATTAAAAGTCCTGCTGAAATTCCGCATGTCCCTTCATGTATCGCCACCTTTAAACGGCTTTTTTCTGCGAAATCAAAAATTATATTGGAAATAGCCGGATATAAGTGTTGATCTAAAGTAACGGCTAAATTAGCCCCCTTTGCCCATGAGTCTCGGCTGATTTTCTTTTCCCGCCATTGCTCAGGCATCCTGTATCGCTTATCCAAGTCTGTGAAAGCAGGCCCTTTGCGCAGTAAAGATTTCTCATCACCATGAACTGGTGAGCACAAACACAACGATATTGTAGTAATTAGGCTTAAACAAAATATATCGAGCATGTGGTTTTTTGCTTTTTTCATATAGAAGCCTATATGTTTAGGATCTTTTAGCACAATTTTAATGAGAATTATTCACGAAATAGCTTTAGTTATAAATTTCCTAATGGGTTACCATGCACACCCACAAGAAAATCCCATTTTTATTATTGATAAAGATAATTATATTTAACAATAGCGAAGAAGGAAATGGAATGAAAAAATATTTAAATGATAGTGTAAAATCGTAGTGATTAGGTCAAATTCTAAGACCATTAACTTCCGATTGACTAGGAGCCAAGGTGGAGGATAAAAGAGGATAAGGCAGGAGGGTTGAAAAAAAAAATAACTGGTCACCGAATCTGTAACTAGCTGATTTATAATTAACTCAAGATGGTAAGTGGTCACAGGAGGTTCAGCTTTATGCAGTAGGCCCTGCTTGCTATAGTGGGCAGAGGTTACCGCATGAAGATGAGGTGCCTGTAAAAGCCATGCTTCTGATCGAGAAGCATGGCTTGAATTAAAGATAGACTTAGTGAAGGGGTGCAATTCAAAAAAGTTTTAAATTTTAGACAATGCTCAGCAAGATCTGGTTTCCACCTTGTCTCGAAGATATGCCTTTACTTCGTTGATTCCCACTTCGCGGCGGTGAAAAATACCGGCAGCCAGGGCGGCCTCAGCAGAGGTTTTTTGAAATACTTCGAGGAAATGATCAGGGGAACCAGCACCACTTGAGGCAATTACCGGGATGGTCACCGCAGACTTAACTGCATTGATAAGTTCCAGGTCAAAACCGGAGTTAGTGCCGTCCTTATCGATACAGTTGAGCAATATTTCGCCTGCACCCAGTTCTTGGCAGACTTTGGCAAGAGTAACTGCATCCAGATCTCGGCCTTCGCGTCCACCTTTAATAGTACATTGGTACCAACAAAATTCTTCCCCATTTGGTCCTGGAGTTGCGGCTTTGATAACCTGATGATTAACTTCCTCGGGATTACTAACGTAAACCCGACGTGGATCAATTGAGATAACTACCGCCTGGTTTCCGTAAACTTTGGAAATTTGCTCAATGGAGCTCAATCCGGTGGACTTTCCAGTGGCCAGTACCTGTTCGACGATGGCCACCGCATCACTACCGATGGAAATTTTATCCGCACCAGAACGGAAATATTGAGAGGCCACCTCCAGAGCGGAATATCGTTTGCCGTCTTTGTCAACATAATCTCGGATTCCTCCCCCAATAGTTAAGGGCACAAATACATTTTTTGAGGTTTCTTTGAGTACTTTGAGCATGGGCATGTCTTTGAGGGGAAAATCACGAAACCCGGTGATATTGAGAAAAGTTATTTCATCGGCACCTTCCTCATAATAACGTCTGGCTAGTTGTACGGGTTTTCCAAGGTTACGCACCGCGCCTTCTTCCCGTACATCATATTGGTCCCCTTTAGTAACTACCAAATCTCCCTGATCGTTGCCGCGTACATCCAGGCAGGCAATAATTCGCTTGGCTAGTTTGGTGGTTCGGGCACAGGATGTCGGAGTAATTGTTTCCTTGTATTGGCTAAGAAAATTTCCCAGCATTTTTAGGCCAATCGTCCCGCTTTTTTCAGGATGAAACTGGGTGGCGACCACATTTCCACAGGTCACAGCACTGACAAATTCGTAGCCGTAATCGGTGGTGGTTAAAATTACCCGGTCATCTGTTGGGGCCACATGATAGGAGTGGACGAAATAAAATTTTTCGTCACCCTGTATATCTTGGAATATGGGAGAAGGGCGGTGGGTCTTGATACCGTTCCATCCAATGTGGGGGATGGCCAAATCCGTGGTAAAACGCACCACCTTGCCGGGGATAAAGCCCAGGCCGTTTATACCTGGGGCCTCTTCGCTTGTTTCAAAAAGGGCGTGGAGTCCGAGACAAATCCCGAAAAAGGGACGATCGGATGCCAAATATTTTTTCAGCGGTTCTGCGTAGCCTTTATCATGCAATATATTCATCATGGCGCCAAAACTGCCGACTCCTGGAAAAACGAGGCGCTCAGCAGAAGTAATTTCCTCTGGAGAGGTAATTACCTTTACGTTTTCACCAAGTTGCTCCAAGGCGTTAATAACTGAACGAACATTACCGGCGCCGTAATCTAGAAGTGCTATCATTGTCTAGCCTTACCATCGTGGATTATAAAAGAAGTTGATTACTTTTTCTAAAAAAAACTAAAAATACTGAGTAATTTTAGAATATGCATTTTTTCAAGTAGCTTGTTGTTCAACCTGAAATGAAATAAAAATCGAATCTATAGTATACTAGTGCGATATTGCAAGGGGAAAGCGTTATGAGGTGTATATATTTTTGGTTCATAATTGACGGTAATTGAAGTGTATTTACTTCAACAGAAATGGTATGTATCTTTTTTCTGATCAATGATTATTCAACAACTCGACATTTATCCCTCCTATCGGTTAAGAGTTAAGATACATGAATTAAAAAGCGCAGTTTTTTGTTTCATACTGTGGAAAAAAACGTATTAATCGTCAATACCGTATTTTCTATATTAATGATGGAGTATTTCTTACTCGGTTAATAAGCCACAGGTTAATATGACCTTGGGTCTCCTAGTATTAAGGAGCAAACATTTTGTAAATGTCCGAGGATAAAATAGGAAATATTTAATAGATGCTAAAACCACCTGCCTTATTTTATAAAAACAGGCGTCAATAAAGGTATTTTGTATGCAAGCCATGCTGTTAGCCGCCGGACTCGGCACTAGAGTGCAACCCTATTCTAAGTTGCTTCCTAAACCACTATTTCCAATAATTGATAAACCTCTTTTGCGTATATTGATTGAAATGTTGAAGTTAGCACGCTTCACTAAAATTGTGGTTAACGTATACCATCTCGGTGAACAGATTGAAGAGGAGTTGGCAGGCGTAGAAGGTGTTATCGTAGTAAGGGAGGATAAGGTGCTTGGTACCGGAGGTGGACTTCGCAATGCGCTACCCTATTTTGACGATGAACCGATCTTGGTGATGAATGGTGATATTCTCCATACCATGAATCCAGCGGAAATTTACATCCATCATGTTAATGCAAAACATCAAGTTACCCTGGTGCTCCATGACTACCCACGATTTAACAAGGTAACGGTAAGGCAAGATCGCATTCTTTCCTTTCGGGAAAAGGTACACCTCGCAGGTACTCGTTCTTTGGCCTTTACCGGTATCCATGTAATTGAACCTGCGGTGCTAGAAAAAATCCCTACCAATACCTTTCATAATATCATAGACCTTTATGAGGATATGACTGTTTATGGGGCTCTGGGAGCCATGGTGATGAAGAATCGTTACTGGCGTGATATAGGTACACCTGAAGATTACCTTCAAGTTCATAGGGAACTGCTCACTGGCAAGATTATCGGTAATCGTTGGGGATTGGAGCACGGTCCTTTATATGTTTCTCGCTGGGCTAGAATGGAACCGGGGGTTTCGCTTCACGATTGGTGTTCTGTGGGTGACGGAGCGGTCATTGGTAATGGTGCGGTGCTCAAACGTTGCGTGGTATGGCCCAATACCGAAGTTCCAAAACGACTTGACGCGGAAAATGAAATTATTGTTCCTAATGTTAATAGTAATTAGCCGACGTTCACTAGTTCCATATCTGGTTAAAACGAGGATAGAATCACCATGGATTAGAATTGATCATCAGCTTTAGGGTTGCGAAAAAAATATATTTCCTAAAATTGCGTCGAATTTTTTATCCTCTTCAAGGATAGGTAACAGGAGCAGAGCAGCGTTATATAATAGTTGTCTCGATAAAAAAGACGGCTAAAAAGACAAGCAGGTAATCGGTATACTCCGAGATGGGGTAATTTATTTTTATCTTGACTGAATCTTCCCATTCATCGTCACGATCATATGATCGTGCTTTCTGATTATTAAACCAAGCTCATTCTTTAGCATACGGAAGCCTGTCTACACCGTTTTCTTGAAATATGGCCGAAAGTATTTCAAACAAGAGCATTGATTATTTTGAGACTATTTATTTCTAGATAGACTTGTTAATCTGGCGGGCTAATTGCATCATTGTGGAAAGATACCAAAACAGTGTTACCCAATTTTTCATTAGAATATGGTGATGATTCCACTGTCCTCCTGGGAAGCGAAAGCGTTGCGGTGTAATGCGTTAGGAGGATGTTTACATGGA
>Ga0224507_10001164_pt1 | contig 10549 bp, 10 predicted proteins | sample SF_Jan12_sed_USG_3_FD_170159 | JGI IMG/M metagenome (GOLD analysis project Ga0224507, IMG submission 170159) | Sediment microbial communities from San Francisco Bay, California, United States - SF_Jan12_sed_USGS_13 | ecosystem: Environmental > Aquatic > Marine > Sediment | place: USA...
GTTTTGTCCTTCCACCGGACCATTGGCGAATACACAGCGGTGCGCAGTCATGGCGGGAATTCCCATGCAGGCGCCACTTGCAAAATCCGCCCCATCCGGCAGCCAAACGGCTCGTTCGCTGGGCACGGAGACAAACCGTGCGGCCGTGCCGTGCTGGCGCTGGAACTGCGCCTGGTAAACCCATACCCGTTCCCCGATTCGCGCAGAGGAAACTCCGGGGCCAACTTCAACAATAGTGCCTGCCCCGTCGCTGTGTGGAATCACCGGTCCGTCGGCAAACAGGTCCGCAGAGGATCCCGCACGCTTTTTCACATCCGAGGGATTCGGCGCCGAACAGGCGATTTGAACCAACACGTCGCCATGACCCGGAATCGGCATGGGCTGGTCACCGTATTGCAGTACATCTGCCGCGGGTCCGAACTTCTCAAACCAGATCGCTTTCATCATGTCATCGCATCCTGTCAAACCGTCTGAGGCCACGCATCAAGACTTCCCGAATGACCATCCATGCCGATTGCCTGGCCGGACATTGGAGAGTCACCAGAATACCCGCTGCGCCCGACTCCATGGCAAGGTTTTTGGTGATTTCTGTCAAGCCAAATATTACCGCTGCATTGAAAGCGCAGCTGGGAGTGCCGCCGGGCCGGCGGTCTGTCTTCGAAAGGATAGCGGTCCGGGCCACTCGGACCCGGACCTGGTTCGTATCAAGCCTTCTCGGCTTCGCGCCTGGCGGGATGGTCTTCGCCCGAAGAGAACAGGCTGGCAACTGCCTTGCGGCGAACGTAGCTGTACACTTCAAGCAGCGGCAGGTCCTTGGGACACACGTCGTCGCAGGCCATCATGCCAATGCAGCCGAACACGCCTTCGGAATCCGAAACCACCTCGAACCATGATTGCTCGGAGCGCTGATCCCTGGGATCCATCATGAATCGGGCAATACGGTTAAGGCCTGTCGCACCCAGGAAATCCGGCCGCACGTTGGCAACCGCACAACCGGCCACACAACAGCCACATTCGATGCAACGATCCGCTTCGTAGATCTTGTCGGCGGTCGCGTTATCCATCGGCGCTTCGATCGAAGCGCGGTCAAACTCTGTTTCACGCTCGATCCAGCCGTTAACCCTGTCAACCATGCTCCGGAACCATCTGCCGGTATCCACCGACAGGTCGCCGATCAAGGCGAAGGTCGGCAAAGGATGAAGCGCAATGACCTCGGGCAAATCAGCCGTCAGAGTCTGGCATCCCAGGGCCGGACGACCGTTTACCATCATGCCGCATGATCCACATACGGCCGAACGGCATACAAAATCGAACTGCAGACTGGAGTCCTGTTCTTCACGAATCTGATTCAGTGCCAGGAATAACGACATATACGGCGCTTCTTCTACTTCGAAGCGTTGCATATACGGCGGCTTGTCCGGCTCGGCCGGATTGTATCTGAAGATGTCGAATTTCAGGATTCGAGCGGTTTTAATATTCTCAGCCACGTTGTACTCCTAGGAAGAGGCAGCCTTGGTGTCCGCCTGTTCCCAGGCGCCCCACTGAATTTGCGAGCCCATGGGCTCGACGGTGTCTTGTTTACCGGCAGCTTTTTGCGCTTCAACCACAGTTGCGTTGTAGTCCTCAATCGATTGTTCCAGAGGAATACGGGTTGCATGGCCGTAGCCGCGTTCGCCCGGGGGCAGGTCAAGCATGCCGACCGGCTCATAACTAAGCTCAGGCTCAGAAGCGCCTACCGGCCAACGGGCCAGGGTACGTTTCAGCCAGTTCTTATCGTCGCGTTGCGGGAAATCTACCCGGGAGTGAGCACCACGACTTTCCTGGCGCTCCAGGGCGCCCTTGGCGGTGATCAATGCCAACTTCAACATGGCTTCAAGACGCAATGCGAACGTCAGTTCAGGATTCACGCCTGGCTTGCTGTTATGCAACCCGGCCGTCTTGACCTGCTCCAGCAGATCCTTGATCCCGGCTACCGCTTCTTCCAGCTCGCTGGCGGTACGGAAGATGCCCACCTTGTCGATCATGATCTCGCCCATGGCATCGCGGATATCATACACACTGGGACCTTCGGCCTTGCGGCTCATCCAGTCCGCAATGCGGGCCTCCTGCTCTTTCTTGAAGGCATCAGTCAGTGCCGTACTCACATCCAGGGTTTCACCGTCGACGAACTGTGCGACCCGCTGACCCACGATGCGACCGGCCACGACGGTCTCGGCCAGGCTGTTGCCACCCAGTCGATTAAAGCCATGCATGTCCCAGCAAGCGGCTTCGCCGGCGGCGAACAAGCCACGCATGTTGTAAGCCTGACCGTCTTTGTTTACCCGCACGCCGCCCATGGAGTAATGCTGGAACGGCCGTACAGGAATCATTTCCTTCACCGGGTCGATACCGGCGAAGTCCCGACAAATTTCCCAGATCTCACGAAGCTTGGTCTTAAGGTGTTGCTCGCCCAGGTGACGCAGGTCAAGCCAGATATGGGGACCGAACTTGCTGTCGGCGCCCTTACCGTCCTTGATTCGCTGCATCATGTGGCGGGAAACCACGTCGCGGCTTGCCAGTTCCTGCTTCTCAGGTTCCAGTTCAGCAACGAATCGGTGATTGTCTTTATCCACCAGGTAACCGCCATCACCACGACAACCTTCGGTGATCAGGATGCCCGAGGGCCACAGGCCGGTGGGATGGAACTGGATGGCTTCCATATTGCCCAGGGGTACCTTGCCGGTATTCAGGGCCAGCATGGCGCCGGTGCCTTCGTTGATGGTCGCGTTCGTGGTGTACTTGCCGTAGATACGACCGTAACCGCCGGTAGCGATGATGGTCGCCTTGGCGGCGAAGACCGTCAGTTCACCGGTACGCAGGCAGCGCGCCACGGCGCCCCAGCAACGGTCGCCATCGTAAATCAGCGACAGGGCTTCCATGCGATCACGCACTTCAATCCCCAGGCGACTGACTTCGGCATCCACCGCATACAGCACCGAGTGACCCGTGCCGGCGCTGGCGTAGCAGGCGCGCCACTTGGCGGTACCGCCAAAGTCACGGTGCATGATCATGCCGGCCTTGTCTTCAGGCTCGTCAATCTCTACCCGCTCACCCTTGATAAAGTAGCTGTTCTTGCCGGGAGTCGCGCGGGTCCAGGGCACGCCCCAGTACGCCATCTCGCGAACCGCCACCCGGGCTTCTTCGGCGAACATCCGGGCCACTTCCTGGTCGGCGCCCCAGTCGGAACCGCGAACCGTATCCAGGAAATGCCAGTGGGCATTGTCACCGGATGCTTTAACGCAATTACCCAGAGATGCCTGCATGCCGCCCTGGGCAGCACAGCTATGGCTGCGACGGGGAGGAACCAGGGAAAGAATGGTGGCTTTATGGCCGCTGGCAGCCGCTTCAATTGCTGCCCTTTCGCCGGCCAGGCCGCCGCCGATTACCAATACGTCAGTTGTGTAGAAAGGCTCCATAATCTATTCAGCCCTTAAGTAAGAATTCGAGGGGAGCGGGAAGCCAACCGGCCAACACCGCGAGAACAACCACGCCCAGGCCAAGGAACAGCCAGAGCAGGACCTGTTCGATCCGATGCAGGGTATGGCGCCCTAGTCGTGCACCGAACCCCCACTTGATAGCCAGCCTGTACAGGCCAACGCTGGCGTGAAACTCCACGCAGACCAGCAACACGGCGTACAGCATCCACAAACCGCCCTGTACACGGGCAAGTGTGCGAGTGGCGTCAATGGCGAGACCACCTTGCATGGTTGCCTCGAAGACATTGGAGGCGAGCAAAATCAGGTGGAAGCTGGCCAGCACCAGGATGATCATTCCGGTGCGCACCTGCCAGATCCAGAGCATGGATTCAACATGAGGCTGGAAGCGCTCATCCCCCCGGGCCATTCCCGGGAAACCCTTGCCGTAGGCATTCAGGTCGCGACCCAGGTCACGCATGACCTTGCGCTCCTTGAGCTGCCCCGGAACTTTGCGGGCCGCCATCACCGCGTGAACGATGAACAGCACAAGCACCGCGGCCACCGTGGGCTGGGCGATAAAGTACTCTTCCAGCATGTGGGCAACCCAGTTAAAGCCTTTTTCACCGGTGAGAATCGATCCCACCAGGAACATGTGTCCCCACATGAAAAGAGCAAGGGCTAGTCCGGTCGCACCGCTTGCCAGCTCATACCATACCTGACGTCGTGCAGCGGCCGGGTCGACCACAAAAGACGCAGGGCGATCGCCCCGCGGCACTGATTTAGCCCGCAGGGATGTTGGTGTAGTGTTGGTATTCAAGGTCCTCTAGCCTCCCGACTAATGGCGCTCGCTGGCAGGAACCAGCAATTCGGAATTCACTTCAAAATGAGATCCGTCTTTGGCCACCAGGGTGACCTGCCAAATCTCTTCGTCGGGGATCGAGGTGCGTTCATGCCCAGGCAACTCTCTCTCATCGTCCACTTGCAATCCCCAGATTCGCACGTGGCGAATGTTTTCTACCGGTATTCCCGTGTCTTCAAAAAGTCCTTCAAGGCCCGCCGGCGCTGCGCCGCCAGACCATTGGGCGAACCCGTTTTCCTTTATTGCCGCCACATGAGCGGGCAAGGGATGGCTGTCACTGGAAGAACCGGTCATTCGTTGAGCCCCTTACAATCCCCGAGTACACGGCAACTTTAGTCCTGGACCTATTCGCACACCTGCAAACATAGACTGAGACAAGGTTCCTGCACATCAGTAATTCTGCATACCTGCATCGGGGGATTTGCAGCGAAAACTGCCTACAGATCAGGCACCTCTGAATTTCTGGGCGGGAAACCAACCCACCGCGGGAGTCCCGGGGTACAATTAGGAGTAATAAACAACCACCGATGGCAATGCGGGAAACCCACCAGGGAATTGGTGCCACCCAATTTGCCGACCGCACAGGAGCCAGCAATGCCGCTGCACAAAGTTTGCAAGGTCAATGATCTTCCCCAGGGAAAGATGAAGAAATTCACCGTGGATGGCAAAAGCATTTTGCTGTTTCACCTTGAGGATGGTTTCTACGCCACACAGTCCACCTGTACCCATACTTTCGGTCCCCTGGGCCTGGGCAAAATTGTCGATGAATGCAAGATTCAATGCCCATTGCATAGGGCACGTTTCGATATCCGCACAGGCGAGGTCATCGACTGGGCGAATTTCCCGCCCGGAATCCAGCTGTTGAACGTTGTTCGCGCTGAGAAAGCCCTGGAAACGTATCCCGTCAGCGTTCTGAAGAACGACGTCCGGGTCAATCTCCCCTGACGCAGACAGACATGTCCAGGGACAAGCAACCGATTACCTCGATACTGGCCCCTTTTCTGGCGGATCCAGAAGGGGTCATTATCCTGGACGGTGCGTTGGCCACCGAGCTTGAGGGGCGTGGCGCCAATATTAACGATCCTCTGTGGTCCGCCAAGGTACTGATGGAATCGCCTGACAGCATTCGCCAGTTGCATTACGACTATTTTGCGGCCGGTGCAGACGTGGCTATCACAGCCAGCTACCAGGCCAGCTTCGAGGGCTTCGGGGCCCGCGGACTGAGTCGGGAGGACGCTGCGGGACTGATGCGACTAAGCGTCGAGTTAGCCAACCAGGCCCGGGATGAATTGCTCGATAGTGGCCAACGGGCCTCACAGCGCCCTCACCCTTTGGTCGCCGCTTCGATCGGGCCTTACGGAGCCCACCTGCACGATGGCTCCGAATACCACGGTAATTACGAGGCCACAGACACGGCGATCCGCGACTTCCACCTGCGGCGCATGGAGACCCTATTACAGGCCGACCCGGACCTGTTGGCCCTGGAGACCATCCCCAGTTTGCGAGAGGGAGAATTGTTGCTCAGGGCGTTGGAAGAATTTCCTGGTACCGTCGCCTGGATCAGCTTCAGTTGCCGGGATGACACCCGTCTAAGCCACGGGGAGTCGTTTGCCAGTGCCATGGCTGCGGCCAATGATTCAAGCCAGATAGTGGCCGCCGGTCTGAATTGCACGCCCCCCCAGCATGTCTCCCCGCTACTGGCCTCTGCCAGGGGATATACGACCAAGCCCCTGCTGGTTTATCCAAACAGCGGGGAATGCTGGGTATCCACTGGCAATCGCTGGATACCCGGGAGTACGTCCGAGTCCCTGGCGGTTATGGCGCAACTGTGGCTAAAGGAAGGCGCAAGACTGATTGGCGGATGCTGCAGAACCGGGGTGAAGGATATTGCCGACCTGGCTCGTTCAATGCGCGGCTGACCAGGTTTTTTTTGCTCAAACAGGGGCTTGAGTCCGGGTGGCCCTCAGGGCATCCCGAAGCCAGACAAAAGAACAACGAGGAAAATGGTGGGGTGTATAGGATTCGAACCTATGACCAGCGGATTAAAAGTCCGATGCTCTACCAACTGAGCTAACACCCCATCCGAGGGAGTGGACGCCTGGGCGTCCGGGCGGCACTGGCTAGTCGGCGCATTGTCCGAGTTGCCCTCCGGGGAAAGAACCCGGTCTTGCCTTTGCGAGAGCGCGCATTGTAAATAAACCCGAGCCATCTTGCCAGCGCAATCCAGGGAAAATCCCGGCGATCCTCCCGGAACGGCCTCAATTAGGCGCTAGCCGGGCTGATAACGGGTGGGATCCTGTATTCCTGCCTCGGAAAACCCCCGGGCACGGTATCGGCATGAGTCACATCGGCCACAGGCCCTGCCCTGCTCGTCAGCCTGGTAGCAGGACACCGTCATAGCATAATCCAGCCCCAACTCGACTCCACGGGACACAATATCCCCCTTGCTTAGCAGGATAAGAGGTGTGTGCACAGTGAAATGTTCGCCTTCCACACCGGCCTTGGTGGCCAGATTGGCCAATTGCTCGAAGGCCTTGATGAATTCAGGCCGACAATCCGGATATCCGGAGTAGTCCACGGCGTTAACGCCAATGTAGATATCGTGAGCGCCCAGTACTTCCGCCCAGCCCAGCGCCAGGGACAAAAAAACGGTGTTTCGTGCCGGGACATAGGTGACAGGAATTTGTTCGCTGGGGGCTTCAGGCACTTCGATAGACAAATCTGTCAGCGCCGAGCCACCCATTCCCCCGGTATCGACCCGCATAACCTTGTGTTCCACCGCGCCCAGGGCACTGGAAACCCGCTGAGCAGCGTCAAGTTCCGAGCGATGGCGCTGGCCGTAGTCAAAACTCAGGGCGTAACACTCAAAGCCTTCGTGTCGCGCAATGGCCAGGGTGGTTGCAGAATCGAGACCACCGGATACCAGGACTACCGCTTTCTTAGTCATATATTACTTCCTAATGACCGGGTTCATCGCCCCATATCAACTTGTGCAACTGGACTTGCATGCGCACCCGTAGTCCATCCTCCAGAATCCACTCGGCCAGCTCCTTGAAGCCGACCTGGCCCCAGGCCGGGGAAAACATAACCTCACAAACCTTCTCAAGTTCTCGCTGCCGTAATTGATCCCGGGCCCACTCGTAATCATCACGACCGCAAATCACTATCTTGATCTGGTCATGGCTGGTCAACAGCGGAAGATTTTCCCAGCGATTACCCTCGACTTCACCAGAGGCAGGGGTCTTGATGTCCACCACTTTGGAAACCCGGGTATCCACCTTGGACACATCGTGAGCGCCGCCAGTCTCCAGCGACACCTCGTATCCGGCATCACACAATCGACCCAGCAGTCCAATGCAGTTCTTTTGCGCCAGGGGCTCTCCACCGGTAACACACACATGGTGCGCGGGGTACTTGCATACCTCCTCCAGCAGACTGTCAAAGCTCATCCATTGACCACCGAAAAATGCGTACTCGGTATCGCAGTAGGTACACCTCAGGGGGCAGCCGGTAAGACGCACGAACACGGTAGGCACACCGGCCTGGCGCGCCTCTCCCTGGAGGGAGAAAAATATTTCGGAAATCTTCAGCCTCTGATCGGCCGGAAGGTCCGTCTTGCTAGTCTTGCTCATAGGCTAAAAACACCACGGGGGGCCTGGGCCCCCCGCCTTGATTTGGCAACCGGAACTACGTCCTGGCCAGCCGGTGGGAGCTAGTGACCCTCAGCCTTGATCTTGTCCAACCGTTGACCCGCCAGGCGAGCCGCGGTGGAATCCGGAAAACGCTGCCCTACCTGGGTCAGCGCGGACTTGGCCCGGGACCACTGCCCCAATTCGTAATTGCAATAACCGATCTTCAGTAGTGCGTCAGGCGTCTTTCGCGAATCAGGATAGTCTTTCACCACCGCCTCAAACGTGGAAAGAGCCTCGGCAAACTGGCGACGAACATAGAAGGTTTCTGCATACCAATACTTGGCATTATCTGCCAGGTTGCTGGCCGGAAACGTGGCGAGGAACTGGCTGAAGGCGCTGGCTGCCTGTTCATAGCGACCGTCCTTCAGTGCGTTGAACGCGGCATTGTAGCTTTCCTGTTCCGAGGCAGTGGCTGGGCCTGCAACAGGCGCCGCTGCAGAACCGGCTGAACTGGCCACCACCGCACCCGAAGTTGCTGCCACACCCGCAGTGCCACCGGATTCCAGGCCTTGCAAACGGGAATCGATATCCATGTACTGGTCCCGCTGGCGACTGTTCAAGCCCTGCAACTCAAACTGCAGGGTCTCGATATCGCCCCTGAGGCCCCGGAGTTCAAGCTCCATGGCGTCCAGCTTGCGCGACATTTCCAATAGCGACTGGCTATCGACTTTTCGCTCAATACCGTCCACGCGTTCTGCGAGACGCGCCTGGTCAGCTGCCAACTGGTCCTGAACGGAATAAGTGTCTGTGGCGCAACCGCCCAGCAGGGCCAGCAATGCAACCGGAATAATTTTTGTATGTTTCACAGCCATCTCAGTATTGAATCTCTACACGACGGTTCTTGGCCCATGCATCCTCGCTGGAACCAAATTCAGCTGGCCGCTCCTCGCCAAAGCTGACCGTAATAATTTGCGAGTCCTGGGCGCCCTGCAACATCAACACGCGACGAACTGACTGGGAACGGCGTTCACCAAGCCCAATGTTGTACTCGCGAGATCCTCGCTCATCGGTATGCCCTTCCAGGCGAACCCGGACACCAGGATTTTCCACCAGGTAGCGAGCATGAGCCAGGAGGACATCCTCGTAGTCCAGCTTGATGTCTGTGCTGTCGTAGTCGAAGTAAATGGTGATACCCGCCAATACATCCTGGGCATCCAGATTCATGCCACCAAATTCCTCGCCTCCACGGACGCCGTTTTCACCAAGACCTCTCTGACTGCTGCCAGAATCATCCTGCGCGCCGGTAACCATTTCGGGCTCGTCGCCCCAACCGTCCTTGACATCAGGAGACTTGCTGCAGGCACCCAGCATAAGGGTGGCAGCAAGGAGAATGACCAGTTTTGCGTTACGCATATTTATTGCTCCATTTATTTGGGAGTCGGCGCGTTTAAAAATTTCCAGCGTCCGATTTTACATTAATTCATCAATTCGGCGGGAATGGTGACCAGACTGGCTCACGTACATCTCCGTCGGCGGAAGCGATCCTGCCCCGAATCTGGCCATCTGCCGAGACCGTGGCCAGCACACCCTGGCTGCCTTCCCGGGCAGCGTAAATCAGGGTCTGGCCATTCGGTGCAAAGGCCGGGGACTCATCCAGCTTACCTTCAGATAGCACCTGCAGGGTTCCTCTTTCCAGATCCATGATACCAATCCGGTAGTTGCCCCTGTCCAGGGTCACGAGACTTAACTGCTTGCCATCCGGAGACAACCGGGGGCGCGCATTGTAACTCCCTTCCCGGCTAATTCGAACAGCCTTTTTGTCCAGCAGTTCCAGCTCGTAGATCTGAGCCCTGCCACTGCGGTCGGAGGTGAAATAAAGCCCACGCCCGTCTTTTCGCCACTCAGGCTCAGTATCAATGGCCGGATGAGTGGTAATTCGCTCAAGACGGCCACTGGTGAGTTCCAGCACATAAATATCCAGGTTCCCGTCACCCTGGGAAAGCGTCAACGCCAGGCGCCGGCCATCGGGATGCCAGACCGGGGCGCCGTTAACCCCCCTGCGCGAGCTGACCTTCTGCCTGAATCCCGAGCGAAGAATCTGCACATACACAGCGGGCGTGCCGCCCTCGAAGGAAACATACGCCAGCTTCCTGCCGTCCGGCGACCAGGACGGCGACATGATGGGCTCCGGCGAATTCGAGATGCTCTCGGCGTTCGCGCCGTCAGCATCGGCCACCACCAGCTCGTAATTTCGATCTTGTCCCTTGCCAGTCACGGTCACATAGGCCACCCGGGTAGAGAAAACCCCCTTCACCCCGGTGAGCTTTTCAAAGATCATGTCTGCCACGTAATGGGCAGAGGCTCGCATGGCAGCACGGGTAGTGGGCATCCGGTAGCCCAGAATCTGCTCGCGCTTGAACACATCGAACACCTGGAACTGGATCGAGTACTCATCGGCATTAATGGGAGAAACGCGTCCCACCACCAGCACCTGGGCTTTCAGAAGCCGCCAGTCCTGGAAATCCACCTCGGCGCCGCTGCTGGGCATTTCCAGCATGTCCTTGCGCTCCATAGGGTCAAACCGGCCACTGCTTGCGAGGTCG
>Ga0224507_10001166_pt1 | contig 10538 bp, 11 predicted proteins | sample SF_Jan12_sed_USG_3_FD_170159 | JGI IMG/M metagenome (GOLD analysis project Ga0224507, IMG submission 170159) | Sediment microbial communities from San Francisco Bay, California, United States - SF_Jan12_sed_USGS_13 | ecosystem: Environmental > Aquatic > Marine > Sediment | place: USA...
CTCCTGCTGGCTTCGAGAACTCCTTGCTTCCGGGTGCCGCCCTCAGTCATCGCCTCGATGAGTATCTCGGCGTCCATGTAGTGATCGGGATGGCAGTGCGAAATGAGTATCGCATGTGTGTTCATCGGGTCAAGCCCGACCGACCGCATTCGAACGAGCGCCCCCGGCCCGGGGTCGACATGGATGTTTCTCCCGTCCTCTATGTAGAAACCCCCGGTTGCCCTTGCCTGGTAGATGGTGGCGAAGCGCCCTCCGCCAGTGCCGAGAAACGTGATTCTGACCATATCTGCCAAACCTTAATGCCTGATTCCTTTAATACCCTTCCACGCCCAGGGGGGCTCAGTCTGAAGCTCGCGATACAGAACGGGACAGTCATCACACAGAACGAAAGGAGGGAGGTCTTCACTGGCGACGTCCTTGTCGAGGATGGCGAGATATCCAAGGTTGGGGAGTTCTCGGACCGTGCTGACGACACCCTCGATGCCAGTGGATGCGTAGTAATGCCTGGCCTGATCAACTGCCACACACATGTATCCATGGCGCTCATGAAGGGCGTCGCCGACGACCTCCAGCTCGAGCAGTTCCTCGAGAAGACCTTTGCCATCGACGCCAAGAGGACCCCCAAGGACATCGAGATAGGGACTAAGCTCGGATGCATGGAAATGGCGCGCTCAGGCACCACGTGCCTGCTCGATCTCTACTACTCCCAGGACGCCATCGCTCATGGCGTCAACGAGGTTGGCCTGAGAGGTTACCTCGGATGGGCGGTGCTCGACGAACAATTCACCACGCAGAAGGGCAGGCCCTTAGACAACTGCGAGAGATTCATCAGGGCGTTCACTGACTGCCCACTCATCAAACCCGTGGTCGCGCCTCAGGGGGTCTATGTCTGCTCCGACGAGACGTTGCTCGCAGCGAGGGAGTTGGCGTCGAAGTCCGGGACGTTCTGCCACTATCACCTGTCCGAGACCAGGCATGAGGTGTACGAATACAAGAGACAGAAGGGCATGAGGCCCGTGGACCACCTATCCAAGATAGGTTTCCTGTCAAAGGGCGACATCGCGGCCCATTGCGTATGGTTAACGGTCAACGAGGTGCGAGAGCTGGCGCGCTGCGGAGTCTCTGCCGCTCACTGCCCCACATCCAACATGAAGCTCGCGAGCGGAGGGGTCGCACCGCTCCCGGAGATGTTCGAGGAGGGGGTCGGCGTATGCCTCGGCACCGACGGGTGCTCATCGAACAACTCGCTGGACATGTTCCTCGAGATGAAGTTCGCCGCGCTGCTGCAGAAATCGAGCAGGTGGGACGCGTCCGTCCTCCCCGCGCAGAAGGCCCTCGACCTCGCGACGATAGACGCCGCGCGCAGCCTCGGTGCCGAGCACGAACTCGGGTCGCTCGAACCCGGCAAGAAGGCGGATATCGTGGTAGTTGACTGCCGGAATCCCGCCATGGTGCCAACGACGAGGGAGAACGCCGTTGCGAATCTGGTGTATTCAAGTCCGTCGAAGGCGGTAAGGGACACAATCGTCGACGGCAGGTTCGTCCTCCGAGACCGCAACATAGTCAGCGTCGACGAGGAGCGGGTTCTGGACGCCGCGGCGGATGCGGCACGTGAGCTGATGTCCTGACGGCGGAAAATAAGAGAAAGCTGTAAGTGGTTTGTGCTTGCGGAGCCGACTCGAGACCCATTACTCCGGTCCACCGAGCCTCTTGTCCTTCTTCGCGATCTCGGCGATCTTCTCGGCCTCGGCCTTCTCCTTGGCCAAGACCTCCTCGACGGCCTTCATCTCCCGACGGAGTTCCTCCGGCTTGGGTATCGGCCCAAGCACGTCGTCCGCCTTCCCGACGGCGGCCTCGATATCCGCCCTCTGCGTCACCTCTCTCTGCGGGGTCAGCCTGCCAACGCCAAGGTACTCGGACGCACCTTCTATGAGCTTTGTCAGCTCGAACGGGAATATGATCTTGGTCGCCTGTCCGTTGCCGATGGACTTCATTGTATCGAGTGAGAGCACCGTCAGCGCCTTGGAGTCGAGCGGGCTCGCGCCGACCGCGAGCACGCGCAGCTTCTGAGCCTCACCCTGAGCTTCGAGTATGATCGCGAGCCTCTCACCCTCGGCCTCGAGTATCTTGGACTGTCTAAGACCCTCTGCCTGCAGAATCCTCGCCTGCTTGTCACCCTCGGCGTTGAGGATAGCAGCGCGCTTCTGGCCGTCCGCTCTGAGGATGGCCGCTCTCCTGAGCCTCTCAGCGGACGTCTGCTCCTCCATTGCGTCCTTGACCTTCCCCGCTGGGTCGACCTCCCTTATCTCGACAGCTTCGACCTTGACGCCCCACTTGTCGGTCGCCTCGTCGAGCACGTCCCTGAGGTGCAGGTTGATCTTGTCCCTGTTCGACAGGACCTCGTCAAGCTCCATGTCACCGATGATCGACCTCAGGGTCGTCTGCGCGAGGTAGATCGTCGCCGTGCGGTAGTTCGTGACCTCGAAAAACGCCTTCTTCGGGTCGATGACCTTGATGTAGATGATCGCGTCGACGTTCGTCGGGGAGTTGTCCTTGGTGATGACCTCCTGCCGGGGGACATCGAGCACCTGCGTACGCAGGTCGATCTTGACTACCTCGTTTATAAGCGGTCGTACGTAGTTGAAACCCTGGTCTAAGATCCTCATGTACCTGCCAAGGCTCATGTAGATACCCTGCTCGTAAGGTCTGATTATCTTGATTCCCGTGGTGATTATCGCGAAAACCGCGATGATCATCAGTATCAACAACGCCAGAATTGCCCCTGTATCCATTTCTATTCCTCCCTCTGCTTTCGAGATATTGTTGGCTCAGGCAGTCTTGGGTCTCTCTTCGACCAGCTCCTCGACCCTCACATGCACGCCCTCGCTCCCCACCACTACGACCTTGGTGCCGGCCGGTATCGTCTTGGACGCGGACGTCGCGCTCCAGCTGTCATGGGCGATCCTCACCTTCCCCCTCAGGTTGTCAGGGGAGACCTCTGTAACGACGACGCCGGTCAACCCGACCAGCGATGTCGCAACCGTTGTCTCTGGCGGCGCGGGGGGTGCGAGGTTCTGATAGAGCTTAATCGTCACTAGCGTCATCGGCACCAGTATCACTACCGCCGCCATAGGAGCCCACCAAGTGAACAGCCAATCGGGGTAGAGTAGTCCTACGCCACCGAGTACTATCAGCACGCTAGCTGGTACTATGATGAACGATCCTGGGGACGCCGCCTCCGCTAGCAGCATCAATATGCCGATTATCACGAAAGCCAGCGCAAGCTCCACAGCTGCCATGTTCGAGAGTAGCGGATAGTTCGTATTTATTGTTTATGTCGGATTGCCAATAGGCCCCGGCAGCTGCTAGAATGCGCTGCAAAATCGCATCTGCGGCGATATGGACCGGTCACCGCAACCTCATTCTCGCTATGTGATAGCACCAGAGCCCGTTCTTCCTAAGAGCCTCGTTCGTGTTCTGGACGGTTACCCTCCTGGGCTCCGTCCTGTGCGTCATCACCTCTTCGATCGGACATCCGACGAAGTCGGACATCTTCAAGAGGCGTTCGTACGGGAAGGGCTGCTCTCCGACGAGTATCTGCCGGATGCTCCAACCGGGGTGTATTCGGGAGCGGTAGCCCAGCTCCCTCGCCAACCGATTTATGCTGCCGGCCTTCTCGATTCCCAGCTTGATGAGCTCCACCCTGAAGGATGAGGTCAGCCAAACCCGCCTCTCATCGACGTTCCTGAGCCTCCTCGGAACATAGGCGTTCTCCGAGTTCATTGCAGGGGGATTATTGCTGACGAGTCATATATATGGTTTCTTCATAACCGCCCCCTCACGGAATGGTAACTACCATTCCCGAGAGCGGCCTCGCATCTCTCGCGAGCCAACGGCGAGGACAGTTTTTATGCATTGAGATGACGTTCGTCCCTCCGAACGGTAGGGATACTCGTGGCGACGGCGCTCGATAGCATTCGCCTGAGCACCAAGGCGAAGGACGAGATATTGGACATAACGGGGGAAGTCCAGAGGATCGTGTCGTCCTCAGGGCTCAAGGACGGCATAGCGTGCGTCTTCGTCGCTGGATCGACTGCCGCGGTTACGACGGTCGAGCATGAGCCGGGGCTCGTGTCGGACATGCACGACGCGATGGACCGGCTTTATCCGAAGGGCATGGACTACGAGCATCATCGCCGATGGGGGGATGGCAACGGCCACTCACACGTGCGCGCGTCGTTTCTCGGCCCGTCGCTCAGCGTGCCGGTGGTCGACGGGAGGCTGCTATTGGGGACTTGGCAGCAGATTGTGTTCATGGAGTTGGACAACAAGCCTCGAACCAGGGAGATTTTCGTCCAAGTCGTTGGGGATGGCTGACGGATAATCTGGCATTCGTGGTTCAAGGGGCAATGATATTATACATGATGTGATTGACCTCCGAGATGAAGATCAAGGGAGAATTCCTCGGTGGCGGGCACGAAGTCGGCAGGCTGGGCATACTGCTCAGATGCGACAAGACCCGCCTGTTGTTCGATTACGGCATGACAGCGACGGCCCCCCCATCATATCCGAAAGAGGCGCCGCCTGTGGACAGGATGTTCCTAACCCATTCACACTTGGACCATTGCGGCATGATACCTTGGCTGACCGCTCGGTACGACATCGACGTTATCTCGACCGCTATGTCCCGTGAGATCGCCCAGCTCCTCCTGGAGGACAGCATCAAGGTGGGCCAATCGGAAGGCTATCCCCAGCATTACGACATGGAGGATGTAAAGGTCGCGAAGCGCAGGTTCAGGACGATCAACTTCGGCGAGACGATCGATGTGGGTCAGCAACAGGTCAAGGCGCACTCGGCGGGCCATATTCCGGGAGCGACGATGTACGAGATCCGCCGGAACGCCACAACGCTCGTGACTGGCGACATCCACACGATAGACACGCGCCTCGTGAAGGGCGCTAAGCCGGTTAAGTGCGACAATCTGATCATGGAAGCGACATACGCCGGGCGGAACCACACTGATCGGGCGAAGACTGAGCGTATGTTCCTCAAGAAGATCGACGAGGTCCTCGACAGGCGTGGCAAGGTGATCGTGCCCGCGTTTGCCGTCGGAAGGACGCAGGAGATACTCCTGCTGCTGAAGGACCACAGACGTGAGTTCTGGCTCGACGGCATGGGGAGGAAGGTCAGCAAGATATATCTCTCGATGCCCGAGTTCCTCAGGTCCGGCAAGAGCTTCAGAAACGCGACCAACCGGACGAAGATGGTCCGAAACGTCCATGGCAGGACGAGGGCAGCGAAGGCCGACATCGTCGTGACCACGAGCGGGATGCTCGATGGCGGACCGGTGATACAGTACCTGGACCAGCTCAAGGACGACCCCAAGAGCGCCATACTGCTGACGGGTTACCAGGTGGAGGGCAGCAACGGACGCATGCTGCTCGACCGAGGGATCATAGACGTCAAAGGCGCCAATGTCAAGATCAATTGCGACGTCCAGAAGTTCGACTTCTCGGCGCACGCCGGGCACGACCAGCTGTTCGAGTTCGCCAAAGGGTGTTCGCCCGAGAGGATAGTACTCTGTCACGGAGATCAGAGGGAGTTGTTGGCGAAGGACCTCAGGGAAGAAGGGTTCGAGGTGCTGCTGCCCAGGAACGGCGAGAAGTTCGAGCTCTGAACGGGGCGAGGAAACCTAGTTAAGGATGAGGATTCCTCTCATGAGCGAGATGAAGTCGAAATACTCGGACTATCTACGTGAGGACATAGGTTCGGGAGACCTCACATCGGAGCTTCTAGTCCCTGCTCGCAGACAGGCGACGGGGAAGATAATCGCCAAGGAACGTTGCGTCATTGCGGGAGCGTTGGAGGCTTCGTCCGTGTTCGAGGAACTCGGCGCTAAGGCGGCCATCGTCGTACAGGAGGGCGCCACTGCCGGGAAGGACGATATCGTCCTGAATGTCACGGGTTCTGCGAGGGCGATCCTCTCGGGGGAGAGGCTCGCGTTGAATTTCCTGATGCGCATGAGCGGGATAGCCACGCTGACGAATGATCTACTCCAGCGATGCATCAAGGTCAACCCCGAGGTTAGGATTGCCGCTACACGGAAGACGACCCCTGGATTCAGGCAATTCGAAAAGAGGGCTGTCTCGGTCGGCGGCGGCGACACTCACCGATTCGGGTTGGACGACGCGATACTCATAAAGGACAATCACATCGCGATAGCGGGCGGCATCCGAGAGGCGCTGAGGAGTGCTAGGCGGACGGCGAGCTTCACCAAGAAGATAGAGATAGAAGTGGAGAGCGTGAAGGAAGCGCTGATAGCCGTCGAGGAGGGGGCTGACATAATCATGCTGGACAACTTCGCACCCGAAGAGGGCGAGAGAGTCGCGCGGGAGACTCGGGCCGCTAACCCACTCATAGTCATAGAGGTCTCCGGAGGCATAAAGCCGGAAAACATCGAGGCGTATGCCGCCTTCGCGGACATCATATCCCTGGGCTGGCTGACGCACTCCGTGAAATCCATCGACTTCTCCATGGAGATCGAGCCCGTTCAAGACTGATCGTGCGCAGGTTTTTCTATCGAGGAGCGCCTCCATACCGAGAATAGAATGCGCGCACACGACGTATGGAGGACATTCACCGTATTGTACGTCCTCGCGTTGGCCGCAGTCTCGGCACTCATAATCAGCCACGGTGAGGACCTTGTCGCGGCCATGTTCGTGACAGTTGTCGCGATTTCGGTCTATCTCTACATCGTCTACAAGCGATATCATGTGGAACGTCTCCCTGAGAACGATATAAGGCTGTTTGACGACCCCGATGACCTGCGCATACTCTGCAGGATATACGGCCTCCCGGACAGTGGCTCTCCGAATTGGCTCAGGCATCGCCTCGCACAGTTTTCGAGACAGAACGAGGACAGGAGCTTCGTATGGGTTGCACCCAGGTTCATGAAGACGCTCGCATCCAGCCTCGAGTTCGCTCCTGGCATGGAGGAGTATCAATCGCTCCTTGAGGACCCGAACGAATTGCTGGTGCGGATGGTATCCTCGAGCCCATCAGTCGGACCCAAGAGCAGACCACTGGTCTGGGGCAGGAGTCGGTCGTCTTCCAGGCGCAGGACGATCACATCGTGTCCTATATGCGATTCGAGTGTGGGCCAGAGAGCCCCCGTGTGCGGGGAGTGCGGCGCGGACCTCGAGTTCTACGACGCCCTCCTGGAATCGAGGATCGGCCGCAGGCTCGTCGCCCAGAAGGCGGACGGGCATGGCCGCAAGAATTGATATCCTGCCGCGCCCATCGGCGGTCGATGAAGACTGACGCGAAGTGCGAGATCTGCGGCAAACCCGCTACGAGATTCCTTTTCGCAGCGTTCGTCTGTGATGATGAATCATGCATCGAGAAGGCCAGGATGGAGCGAGGGGGCCCTGGAGGGCACAAGAAGCGCGACCTGTCCGAGCTGCTCGGCGACGGCTGAGCGGGCCGACCAGGAAGGTTTAAGCGAGCATCTTCACTACGGGATTCCTGATGGACAGGCGCGCGTTCTTCGGACTTATGCTGATAGAGACGATGCTGGCGTTTGGCAGCACGTTCGCAGCGTCGTTCAACATCATCTACATGTTCAACGAGCTCGAGATGCCCCTGTGGTATGGTCCGATGTATCTGCTCCTGGGATTCGGCATCGCAGCCCTGTGCGGGCTGTGGATGTCGTGGAGGCCGCACATCGACCCGAGGAACGCCATTGTTTTCGGACTCGTTTGGCTGTGCATCGAGTACTCGCTGTTCCTCATAGTCCATGATGGATGGGTCCTCGGCATCATCGTCGGGATCGCTTTCGGCCTCTACTACCCGTTCTTCTGGACCCCTGTCAACATACTGATGGCACGCATGACCGAGAAGGGCGACAGGGGTGTCACCTATGGAGCGTTCTTCTTCGTGTGGCCGCTGGCTGCCTTCGTTGCGCCGTTTCTCGGAGGGCTCGTCATAGGCTTCTCGGACTACTCTGCCCTGTTCGCCGTAGGCATAGCGATCATCGCCTCGACGATAGCGGTCGTCTTCGCATACAGGAAGCACATCCCCGGGAGACAAACCATGCGCATTAGGTTCGAGGCGCTCGGCAAGAGGAACGTCCTCGCACTCCTCGGAGAGGGCGGATTCGAGGGCATATTCTGGGTCGATTTGACGCTCGTGACATATGTTTTCTCGCAGGACGAGATTGCGATAGGGGCGCTGTTCTCTCTGTTTGGGCTGAGCGCAGGCATCATGGGCATAGTACTCGGCAAAGTCTCCGACCGAATCCAGAACCGCGTGTTCTTCCTGAGGATGAGCGCTTTGGCATCCATACCGTGCGTGATCCTGGTATCCTACTCGTCGTCGGTCGAGGAGTTCGCATTGACGAACGGGATGCTCGAAGTGGCTTGCTTCGTCCTTCCGGTGTTCTTGTTCGCGATACTCACGGACAAGCTGGAGGACGCCAAGAACGATTCCGTAATAGGCAGAGAGGTAGTGCTCGACGTGGGACGCGTGCTCACCATCGCCCTTCTGATGGCCTTGCTGTACGTTGGTTTCACCCCTCAGAACTGCTTCCTCCTGTGCATACCGTTCCTCGTGCTGAGCACGGTGGCGTTCGAGCAGAAACGGAGAACGCAAAAGGCTTGCGATATCGTCCCCGTCACCGAGCACCACCGCGGGGCGTGAGGCGATCGTCCCGTTCGCTGAAGGTCTATCAGCGTTTCATACTGCCTTTCCTGAGGATGCCGCGGCGACGAGCTCCATGATGTCCATCATCTTGATCGTCGAGCGGCGGGACTCGATGGCTGACCTCAAACTCTGGTAGCAGAACGGGCAGGACGTGGTCAGTGTATCGCAACCTGTGCTCTCAGCGTCGGCCACCCTCAGCTCGGAGATGTCCTGCGCCAAATCAGGAAATGCGGTTTTGACACCTCCCCCCGCGCCGCAGCAACGGGCGTTTTCGCGATTCCTTTCCATCTCGACCAACTTGACACCGGGAATCGCTCCCAGGATCCTCCTGGGCTCCTCGTACAGAAGATTGTGCCTACCAAGGTGGCAAGGATCGTGGAACGCGACCACTGAATCGACCCTGCGGTCGAGCGCGAGCTTGCCTGAGTCGATCAGCTCGCTCACGAATTGCGTCAAGTGCACGATCCTTGCCGGCAGCTTGCCATATTTCGGATAGTCCTGTCGGATGGTCTTATAGCATCCGGCACAGCTAGTGACGATCAGTGACGGCGCGGCCTTTTCGAACCTCTCGATGTTCCGTTCGACCATGCGCTGTGCGGATTCGGCGAGGCCGGTCCGCATCATTGTGGATCCGCAGCAGCCTTCCTCGTTGCCCAGAGTTCCGAAGTCCACCTCAGCTCTATGCAGCACGCGAGCGGTGTTCTCCGCCATTGCGCGTATGTTCGGATCATACGCGGCGGTGCACCCGACGAAATACAGAACCTCTGAGTGCTCCTTCAATGAGTCGCGAATCGCGACCTCCTTGGCAAGCCTTTTTGCCCATCTCGACCGTTGTGTCCGCGGCTGCATCCAGGGATTGTCGTAGTTCTCGATACTCTTGATGATCTGACTGTGTGCTGGTAGTGGGCCAAGGCCGTTGGCGACGAGGAACTCCCGCATATTCTCCCACATGTCAATCGTGTCAAGGTGCGCGGGGCAGACGGTCATGCACTGGCCGCATATGGTGCACTCGTAAGCTCTCTCCGCAAGCTCTTTGAGTTCCTCCTCCGGCACTTCCCTCGGCCCAAACAGCATCGCCCTCAGGCCGTACTGAGATTTGTACATCCCCCTGAGGCGTAGTATCTTGCCCCTCGGGGTGACAAGTTCGATATCCTGCGCCTCGTGGCCCGTCGGACACAATTCGGTGCATTCGCCACACCGCGTGCATGCGTCATATGACAGCAGCGCGCGAACATCGAGGCTCGATATGTCCAAGCGACGTTTCACGGTCGCGCCCCCTTTCCGGCCAGGATGCTGTCGAGCTCAATAGCGATTGGCGAGGCAATCATGTGGAACAGCTTGCTGAACGGGATGTAGGCGATCAGAAGAGCGCTCATAATGCCGTGGACAAGCCAAGCGGCGTCGTAATAATCGGCTGACGAAGCGGGAAGCGCCAGGGATATGCCGTACCCGAAAAACGAATATTCGGCATTTTCCTGATGCCCGGGGATAGTGCCCGCGATGCCCATAGCCTCGAGCGCAAAGCCGCCGGCGACGACTGACAACAGGAAGATGATGGACACCGCGTCAGGCAGCTCCGTCCTGAGGATGGCCGGCTTGATGACGAACCTGCGCACGGCCGCAACGGAGAGCCCGGCAAGCATCATCAGGCCAGCAACCTCGAAGCCGAAGTCCCTCACCCACAGCTTGGCCCATCCGGCCTCGTCTATCATGGGTCCGTATTTGAGCAGGTCGAGAGACAACGTGACGACGATGTCGAGGGCGAACATCAGCACGAACCCGCCGAGTATCATGAGATGCATGAACCATCTCGTCCGGCTGCGACCCTTCAGTTTGG
>Ga0224507_10001167_pt1 | contig 10538 bp, 6 predicted proteins | sample SF_Jan12_sed_USG_3_FD_170159 | JGI IMG/M metagenome (GOLD analysis project Ga0224507, IMG submission 170159) | Sediment microbial communities from San Francisco Bay, California, United States - SF_Jan12_sed_USGS_13 | ecosystem: Environmental > Aquatic > Marine > Sediment | place: USA: California...
GTGGTAAAAGTATCGATAAAGGGTTGCTGAAGAATTTGGAGAAGCAGGCGATCAAAGACTCAGGGGATACTCTTGTATATCTCTCTGCTGCTGGAGTAAAGGTGCATTTTTGTCAACCTGAAATGGAAGGTGAATATTTTTCCCTTACTGAGGTAGCGACTATCTCCGACGAGACATTAAAGGTTGTCAACGCTCCACGTCAAGATGAGGTAAGGCTGCGAGCTTTTTCACCTTGGACGGTGTTTCCTGGTGAGGTGATCGCACGTTGTGATGATACTGCTGAGAGCGATGGTAGTTCTTCTAAGCGGCTACAACATGTTACTTTACTTATGGGACCTAATGTTACCTTGACTCCATCTGGTGAATATCTTGCTCAATGTTATGGGTATGTAGTTCTTAAAGAACAGCAATTGGAAGTTTGTTCACCTTTATGGATTGATTCGGAGGCACAGAATGTTTATTGGCTGATACTGGGTCAACGTACTGAAAAGGTCGTTCTGGATATGTTGGAGTATTGGTTCAATGTACTGGACCTTGCTGTAGAGCCTGATAAGGAAACGATTAGTAAAATATTACAGACTCTTTCTGAGCATGTTGAAGTACCAGTACTTCAATGTATTGCGCGGGGAAAACTTCCGCAAAATGGAACGGACGGATGGGGGGAGATTATTGTAAATATAGAGAAAACAGTTGGTAAAGAACAGGACGATGGTTCTATGGATTATTACGATGTGAATGTAATTCCTGTTGTAACTAATGAGCAGGTGCTGGCTAAATATTATCCGGCGAGTTCTGGTGAAGACGGTTTTGATGTTTACGGTAATGATCTGTTAGCAATAGCTGGAAAGGATAAAGAGTACGTATGTGGTAAAAATGTTGTAAAAGGAAGTGAGGGCGGGAATTATTACTATTATGCCACGGCTGATGGGACTATAAGCTTTGAGCATAATAAGTTGTCTGTTTTTGATCTACTTGTGTTGGAAGATGGTGTTAACTTTGAGACTGGGAATATAGATTTCTCAGGAAGAGTACAGATAAAGGGTCCAATTTTACCAGGATTTACTGTTAAAGCAGCAGGTGATATTACCATTGCAGGGATGGTAGAAAATGATACAGTGATTATTTCTTCCGCTAATATAGATGTGGGACACGGAATTGCTGGTAGGAAAACTTTGCTGCAAGCTGGTGGCTCTATTACAGCCCAATTTGTTCATGAAGCAAAACTTGTTGCCGGGCACGATATAACTCTTGGGAATTATGGCTTTCATGCGATTCTGCGAGCTGGCCATTCCGTTATTGTCAAAAGAGGTATAGGGGAACGGGCTGGTTGTATTGTTGGGGGTAAAACGTGGGCTAAAAAGGAAATAGAAGCCCTGGTCGCCGGTGCACCAACCTGGCCAGCAACTGAATTGTTAATCGGGTTAACGATGGAACAAGCGGATGCTTTAGATAAGTTACAGCAGGAAATTGAATCTCATAATATACATATAAAGAAAATTTTGGAGCATCTTGGTTTACCCAGAATTGATTTAGAACAAATAAAGCGGATTATAAATAAAGCGGATGGGGCAACCCGCAAGAGATTAGCTTTTCGTGCTAAACATTTGGGTAAGTTGGCAGAGTCTTATAAAAAACTTCTTGAACAACGGAAGGATTTTATGAACAGCATAAGTGAGTTGCCAAAGGGATCCTGTGTAAGGATAAAAGAGATGATTTATCCTGGTGTCGTGGTGTTCTTGGGAAGTAAAGAACAAAAAATTACAGATGAGCTTCCTGGGATTAATCTTCCATGATTAAGGTGAAATTATCTTTTTGTTTTTCTATGGTAAGGATTCTCTTTGTCTTATGTATATCCGGTTAATGTTAGTTAATATATATTTTATGTGCTTGAAACTAAAAGATTATATTGTTGAATGGTGTAGGGGGTGGGTCAAGACATTTATATGTCAATCGGCTCATGAATGTCCCTCCAAAATAATCTTTAACTAATAGATTGTACCTGGTCACAGGGTTTGTAACTAACTTATTTAATAGAGAGCGTATCTGTAAGTGGTCACAGGTACCTCAGATTTATGCAGTTGCCGGTGCTCGCTATAGCCCTTCTATGCTGGCAGGGGCAACCGCATGAAAATGAGGTGCCTGCGAGCACTTACAATATATTGTCTATTTTCATCCCTTATATTTAAAAAATTATTTAACAAGCTCTGTCTCTTTCGGTTAGCTCTGCATAGGCAGAGCGAAGATGCAACTATATGATAGTTAAAGAAAGACTCGACGAAATATTTAATTCTTCCTATCGTTTGATTCAGGAAGATCTTTCCGAATTGCTGGGAAAGAGGTTGAATCTTGCTGAGCCTCAATCTGAACTCCTCTCCAAAAAGGAGTATCTGGAGGGGCTAGATAGCAAAATGATCATATCCACAATTAAGTTGGAAGGCGTGGCGAAGGATGAGGGCTTCCTATTGGTAGCTCTTAGGGATGGTATTTCCATTGGGGGTACTTTGCTCATGTTTCCAGAAGATGAGCTGAGCGATGCGTTGACCAATGAGAACTACGATGAAGAGTTGGAAGATGCGTATGGGGAAGTGGCCAATATAATAGCTGGTTCATTTACCACTACCTTTAAAGAGGAATTTAAAGAAGATATCCGGTTTGTAAGGACTGAACAGGAAACATTTATTCCAGTGGAGGTGGAACTGTCAGAGGCTACTCCATTTCCAGATAGAATTTATTATGCGGTTCGGGCACCTATGGGGTTGGATACCGAACAGTTAGGTAATTTGTATTGTATTTTACCAGCGGCTTTTTTTGGTTTGGTGGAGGAAGAAAAACTTGAAGGTGAAGCCTCTGAACCTGTTGATGCGGCTTTGGAAGCAACGGGTGAACAGCTTCAGCTTACAAAAATATTGATTTTAACTAATGATGAAAAAGAGGCCGAATTTATTGGCTCGGTATTAACCGGTTCTGGCATTGGGGTAAAAATGTTAGGGTTTCGTGAGTTACAAGCTGAGAGTATTCCAGAAGGTATAAGTTGTATTTTTTTGGTAATGAAAGAGGTTAGTGAACATGGTTTTGGCGTGGCCATAAGGGTTAATGCGCTTGCTCCAAATATTCCTTTGGTGGCAGCTGCTCCTGGCTGGACAAAACCGCTTGTTATGCAAGCGGTACGTTACGGAGTCGGAGATATTATGCTTACCCCGGCAGATATGGGAGAAGTGCGTAAAAAAGCCGATCGTTACATAGGGGGATGATAAGGGCCGTGGATAAAATAAATTATCCTATTTTTTTTGACTTTTTAGCTGTTTTCATTGTCGCGACAACAGGTAAATAACGTTGTTATACGTCTGTTGTTTTTTTTTAAGACGACTTATAATCCTGTGCAGTTAAGAGTATATTTCGATTTTTGAATAATTATTATTTTTACCATACGCCATGGCGTTGCAGAATGCTGAGTCCGATCCCAACCAGTACAAGCCCACCGAAAATTTCAGCTCGCTGACCGATACGCGAACTGCTTCCAACGAGACAGCCTATTCGAGTTCCCACAGCGGTCATTATCGATGCGACCAGTCCGATAAGTAATGCTGGAAACCAAATAGAAATATTGAGTATAGAGAAGCTAAGTCCAACGGCAAGAGCGTCAATGCTGGTGGCTACCGAGAGGAGGATTAGGGTCAATCCCTTGGTGGGGTCTTTCTTTTGGTCGGGTTCTTCATCGTTTTTAAGTCCGTCCATGAGCATCTTTCCTCCAACTAATCCTAGTAAAACAAAGGCAACCCAGTGGTCAAAGCTCTCAATCAATGAGCGAATGGTGAGTCCCAGAAACCAGCCGATGATATTCATCCCAGCTTGGAATAGGCCGAAATGAAAAGACAGTCGGAAAATTTGACGTTTACTCATTTGACATAGGGAGATTCCTGATGCCACGGAGACAGCGAAAGCGTCCACTGCTAGGGCCAGGGCTATAAAAAAAATAGTAATAAGATCCACTGAAATAAGTTCTCCGGGTATAGATGATTAGCAGGGGATGGGGAGGAGTACGCTTTTGTGGTGTTTCATAACTCCATTAGTTTTTTGCGGAAAGATACAGACGTATCCACTCTGGTTGCCGGTGTATAATTTAATTTCTCGTAGGGTGGCGGTGGAGAGCTTTATGAAATTATTGTTTTTAATGAACTCGTTACGATTTGTATGGTCATAATAATTATCTAATATTTGGGGAAGTAGCCTGCGTAATTCTGCCCTGGTTTCAGTGAGTGAGAATTGGGCGAGGCAATCTGGTAAAAATCGATGTCCGCATCGTAGCCAATCATAGCACAATATTTCAATTAGCAAGTCTTGATCTGGTCTGTTGCCAGCCATCTTGCATAACATTTCAAGCATGAGTTTTTGAGTGGTTGCCAGGGAAAAGAAATTATTTGCCTCGCATATTGTTTGCAAAGAGGAGAAGAATGAAAATGGTTCTTCTTCTATATTAATAAGATAGTTCCAGAGTGAGCGGAAAAATCGATTATTGTAAAAAGATTCAACACATTCTCCGAACTGATGCAGGGAGCTGAGTGTTTGATGATCCATCCAGTTGGTAGCGAGGATTTCGTAAGGCGGTTCTGAACAGTGGATTAAGCCAAATTCCTTGGTTTGTGTACTAATCTTAGTTGTTGGTAAAATCTTGAGTAATCCCATCTGTAGGTAATGGGGGCGCATGTTGAAGACCTGGTTAAAGGAGCGGCGAAAGGTCTCTTTGTCCTCGTGGGGAAGCCCCAGGATGAGATCGGCGTGGATATGGATGGTATCTAAGGCGGAGAGAGTTTTGACTGTTTGGGTCGCCGCTTCTACGTCCATGCTACGGTTAATGGCGGCAAGGGTATCAGGATTGGTGGATTGAATACCAATTTCAAATTGAAAAAGGTCGAGATCAACGCTTGTGAGAAAATCTTCCATGGCGGAAGTGAAACGATCCGGTGCGATCTCAAAGTGGAATTTGGTGTTGGAGCTGTTTTTTGCTAGGAATTGCCATATCTCCACAGCGCGTTGGGGGTTGTCGTTAAAGGTTCGATCAACGAATTTGATTAGTTTGGGCTGAGTTGCGAGAAGGTGACTTAGCTCTTTTTTTACCGTCTTGAGGTCTTTGTGGGTAACTCCCTTGGTAGTGGATGAAAGACAATAAGAACAGGAAAAAGGGCAGCCCCGTGACGATTCATAGTAGATGTATCTGTTTTGGAGGGATTTGGAGAAATCTTCATCATGATAAGGAAAGGTAAATGAGCTAGCGCGATTGGCCTGATAAAGTTGTTTTAGTTTACCGGTAGCTAGGTCTTGGTAAAAAGAAGAGTTAATGCCCTCGATTTCCCCGGTAACAATGGTGCACAGAGGTGGTGGATTTGAGAGAAATGGTGCTTGCGGGCCACCCAACACGATGGGGCGTTCTGGTTGTAGGGTAGCAAGATCGGTAATGAGCCTTGAAATGTATCCACTATTCCAGATGTAGACGGAGAAAAAAAGTGCCTTGGCCGGATGATTACTGATAGTGAGAAGGGTATCGTAATATGATTCATTGAGGGAAAATTGAATTGGTTCGGCTAAGCTATTGGGAAGATATTGTTCCAGTTCATTGCGTAAGTAATATAAAGCAAGGCAGGAGTGACTGTAACGACAGTTTACGCTGATGAGTAGGTAGGTGGCATGGTGTTGTTGGGGCATTGTATTAATATCGGTAATTATAAAGATGTTTAACGGTGTTTGTCTGCTGGGCCGAAACTGTTTTTATGAAGCTTGTAAGGATTGCTTGCTTTGATTTTCATATATGACGTCAGGTGGTAAGTCAGGTTTCCCGGCGGATTCTCGGGCTAGTTGATCGCAACGTTCATTAAGGGGGTCCCCTGCGTGTCCCTTTACCCATTTAAAGGTAATTTTTAATTGGTCAACGAGATCGGCTAGCTCCTGCCAAAGGTCAATATTGAGCACTGGTTGCTTATCGGATTTTTTCCAACCCCGTTTTTTCCAGCCTTTGACCCATCCCTTTTGAAAACCGTTAACCATGTAGGCGGAATCACTATGAAGGATAATCGGTTTGTCAGCACTGGTGATACTACGTAGCGCCATAATTGCGGCTAAAAGTTCCATACGGTTATTGGTCGTTAGTCGAAAGCCTCCCGTAAGCTCTTTGCAGTGTTCGTTGTAATTTAAAACCGCACCGTATCCGCCTGGTCCCGGATTTCCCAATGCCCCACCATCGGTGTAAATAATGATGGTATCGGGGGCAGTATTAGTATTGGTGTTGGATAATGGGGTGGTGGGGCTAGGGTGTCTGTTTTTTGACTTGGTTGGTGCGGACGTTGCTTTGTAAGAGGGATCATTTGTTTGGTCCAACCATGCTTCAGCATCAGATAGGGTGGAAAATGATTTGTATACCGCGCCTGAATAATGGTGGACTTGTTCGAGGGTTTGGGGCCAGCTGTGATATATGCCCGGTTTTCGTCCCGCAGCAACTGCGTAGTATTTTTTTTTGGAAGCCATAAAAATTTATTTGTTATTTCGGGTAATAGGGTTGTGTTAGTTGGTTATTTGGCTGGATTTTAAAATAATTCATTACAGAAACCTGTGACCACTTACTATCTCGTTGTGTATTAAATCAGTTAATTACAAACCCGGCGACTAGGTACTTTGACAGTTTATTCATGTTCGGGAGTGTATTGTATTTTCATCCGCTTGGTCAAGAGTGAAAACATGATCCCGATGTGGGTGATGAGAAGAACGTCGTATGGAAGACGAAAACGAATTCGGGTAAGGAAAATGGCATGAAATAGCGCGCTGGCTAAATAGAGTGCGACCAGTAAAATCTCTGTGCGACCCAGAGGAATTTTAAAACTTATTAAAATCCTCAGTGTAAAAAGAGCAAGTAGTGGATAATATGTTATAAACATAATAAGGCTTTTGAAAATATTAAACTCGCTTTGCACTTTAAATTTGTTTTGATGATTAAAATGATGGATCAGTTTCTTGAGGTAGAGTTTGATGGCATCCTTTGGGTGATCTACCCAGAACTTTATGGCTAAGTCACGATAATGTTGATTTTCCTCAACTTCGGTCATTCCTATTGTTTCTTCTTCTATATCTTTGGTAATGCTTTTGTACCAGGCGTCGATGTCGGTTTTGGGGTTGTTGCCCCAATAAAGGGTGTCCCCGCCATGCAGTGATAAGGGGACAAAGGCGTGGAACACTTGGTAGTTGCGATATACCCATGGAGCAAAGACTAAGGAAAGAAAAAAGACACTGACGAGCGCAGGTAGGCCTATCTTCCAATTATTAGGGAACCATTTCCAGAGGTACATGAGAGGTGGAATAAAAATGGCTGTGGGATGGAGCATTATTAAAATACCAGATACAAAACCGAAAATGGCTCCATGGCCATAGCTATATTTTGGGCTGATGATAATTCTAAGGAGAAGGACAAGGAAAAAGGTGAAAATGGTTTGAGGGTAGAGGGTGCCAGCCGTATAAAATAGCACGGGATATGCCAATATGAGAAAAGCTGAGATCGGTGTTCCTTTGGAGTGTCTTTTTAGTTGTAGAATTGAACGGATAAGAACAAGGCAGCCACCTAGAGCTAGAAAATTAAGGAATCGTAAAAGTGGAATAGAACAGCCAAGTTTGATAAAAAAGGCCAAAAAAATAGGATAGCCCGGAGTTCTCCATGCTGAGGGTTTGATGCCGTCAAAAGTATATCCCATTCCATTGGCCAAATTGCTTGCCAATAGGTGATAATGTTTTTCATCTGGGAAGCGAAGGGTGTCTCCGAGGAAAAAACTATAGGCAAGTCCACCTGCCAGGATTAGCAATAAGATGGAATTAAAGATACGGGAGTTGTTGCTTTGAATTCGAGTTAAAATTTTAATAAGCATGGAATATTTTTATCAATGTGATTGAATCTATGTAACCGTTCACCGGGTTATAAAGAAAAATTCTATAACATCGGACTGGTAAGCGTTTACCAGTGCTGCGCATGTGTGCAAGCAGACCGGTGAGCTATAGTAAGGGCCGCGGAAAAAATAAATTATCCCATCTTGCTTGTCTTTTTAGCCGTCTTCTTTATCATGGCAACAGTTATATAGTAATACTATGCGCCTATTGCCTTGATAAAAAAGAAGACTAAAAATCCTGCGCAATTTTGGGACATTTATTATTTTCAGCGGCCCTTAATCCTATGTTAATCCGGTCTGATTACGTGCAGGCGTAGTGTTGGCGAACGTTTACGAATCTATGGGCCGCAAAAAAATAATTATCTTATTTTGTAGGTCTTTTCATCCCACTTCTTTGTCAAATCAATAATTACATTATAATACTATGTGGATACCGCTATGGCAAAGAAGTGGGATTAAAATATTGCGCGGGTAAGCGCAGGTTCCGATTTTGGAACATTTAGTATTTTTCGCTTCCCTAAAAATAGCCGCCGGACTATTAGAAGTTGGCGGCTATTTATTAGGTAATATGATGAAGTGTTGTGTTTTTCAATCACGTATTGATTAATGATTACGAGGTCCCCTGGGGGTTCTTTTAGTTGCGGAACCAGGGGAGACTCTACTTTCTCGATCAACTAGGAACCTTGGGGCATCATTATTAGTGTCCACGTTGTTGCCGATCATTTCTCTGACTTGGGCACTATTGATAATAGCGATGCCGGGGGAACCATTTGTGCTGGATATATAATTGTTATTTAGTTTGAGGACAATGCTACCAGTAACTGCAATAGCAGGATCTTTAGCCTGGGAAATATAATTTTCTTCGATAATTGCAAATGAAGAGTCACTTATCCCTATTCCGGTGGTGCCGGAGCTGTAAATATAATTACCTCGAATAACAATGGGAGATGTTTCTGCCCCCAGGTTCATGCCGCCCACAGCGGGTTTATCCTCACCGTTGTCATATATCACATTATGCATTATTGAAGGATGGGTGGGGCGATCAACCGGGTATTTTCCTTGTGGTTCACCTTTTTGACCTAAAATTCCTCCACCTGGATTATCATGAACAATGTTGCCGATAATGGTTGCTGCTGAGCCGTGTTTGTTGCCCATGCCTGGGGATGGACCTTCTCCGAGGGCTGAGTCGCTATTATTGAACATTTCATTGGAGAGGATTACTGGGTTGGAAAAATGATTACAGCCAATTCCCAGTCCTAAACTACCGGTGATGATGTTGTTGTAGATAACCGGTGATGAGAAATTCTTGATATTTTTCCATCGAAAGTCACGTGTTTTTAGGGGTTGCTGTTGATCGTTATAGACGACATGGTTGCCGATTCCTGTGCTCCCCATGTTTTTTATGTAACAATTCATGATAATGGGACTGGCTCCACGAATATTGATACCGTGGGCATGCCCAGGGATATGATGATTTTGGGGAGGAAGGTTTTGGATAGTGAAGCCATCAACCATGGAGTGGCGGCCTAGTCCTTCGTTAAAGTCGATCATGCCCTGTTTTGATGGGACGGTCTTGGATCCATCTATTATTGTGCGCAAGGTTCGACGGGGTAATTTAATTACCGCATTTGGGACGGCAACGAGTTCGTCTCCACCTTGTCCTCTGTCAGATATCAGTTTTATGCCATCCTTCATGATGAGTTGTTCGTAGTACGTTCCTGACTTAACCAGTACAGTGTCTCCGTCGTTGGCTGCATCAATAGCTTGCTGAATGGTTTGAAATTGATCAGGAACAGATAGGGTTTTTCCTTTGTGGTAAGTAAGGTTAATGAGAGGTGTGGCTGCTTCCTTTCCAGCAAGCATAGCGGAGGAAATGGCCTTCTTAAAGGGTGGCATGGTGATTTTTTTAATGGGCTGCAGGTCAAGAACGTCCTGGGGCATGCCGCTTGCTTTGTCCTGCATTTTCTGCTTGTTGGATGTTTTCATTTTATCTCGCATTTTATCGCGAGTTTTTTGGTAATTTTCCCGTATGTTGTCGCTTGGTGAATTAGCGGCATTGACTTGAGATGAAATACCTGTAAAGGAAAAAAGAAGTGAGAAAAAGATCCCTAAACAAATTGAAAGGGGACGATGAGTGAAGCTTGGTATCATAAGTTTACTCCAATATATTAAAAATTGACATTCCATGGGGAATGTTGAAGTCATTTGAAGGGATGCATAATATATTCCATTAATAAAGAATAATCACTTATCAGTATTGTCTTTATATAACCGTTCACCGGGTTGAAAAGAAAAGTTTTATAACCTTGCACTGGTAAGCGTTTACCAGTGCTGGCGAACGCTAATATTATTATTATTGGTAGTAGGAGTAAATGGTAACTTGTTAATTTGTCAATTGATGATGGTAGTGTTAATAAAATTTATCATATTGTCTCAGTTTAATGGCCAAGGGAAATGGCATTAAAGGTTATATTTGCAATAACCATTGCTATGAAATTATATCTAAAATTCAATTAATAAACTCCTCGCTACAGAGATTGTCTAGAGTTCTTCACTATACAATGTCTTTCGAGCATGGTTGGTGATTTTTAATTAATATATTTTTTTCGGCGACCACCG
>Ga0224507_10001170_pt1 | contig 10531 bp, 6 predicted proteins | sample SF_Jan12_sed_USG_3_FD_170159 | JGI IMG/M metagenome (GOLD analysis project Ga0224507, IMG submission 170159) | Sediment microbial communities from San Francisco Bay, California, United States - SF_Jan12_sed_USGS_13 | ecosystem: Environmental > Aquatic > Marine > Sediment | place: USA: California...
ACTGGATTTGCCGGTACCGTTGGCACCGGTGATGCCAACTTTCTGGCCGGGGTGTACCTGCAGGCTGGCCTGTTCAAACAGTAATTTTGCACCGCGTCGCAGACTGAGATTTTTAAATTGAATCATGGCCGTGATTTTAACGGTTCACGTCCATGCTTACATCAGGCTATTACACGAAAATGATATTTAATTTATTTAGTAGATACCAACATCGATATAGGAACGAGCAATTTTAGTGATAGAGGTAACATAACTCGCCGTGCGTAAATCGGTAATTTTGTCATTTTCGAGAAAAGCTTGACGAATTTGCTGGTAGGCGGTGCGCATGGTGTCATCCAGTCCTGAACACACCAGATCCAGCTCGTCTGCACCACGGGCTACGGATTTTTTCAGATTGTCTGAGATGGTTGAACCGGTGAGTTCTTCCAGCATGGCAGCCATTTGTGCTCCCTGAGTTTCGTCGTGGCGTTTCTGCATTCGTCCCATACGAATGTGTGAAATATTCCGTATCCATTCGAAGTAGGAAACTGTCACACCACCGGCATTGGCATAAGCATCGGGAATAATGATAATGCCTTTTTTGTTGAGTATTTCATCAGCACCGTAGGTAATTGGGCCATTGGCCGCTTCGATGATGAGTTTGGTCTGAATACGATCGGCATTCTCCAGTGTGATCTGGCTTTCCAGCGCGGCGGGAATAAGAATATCGCATTCTTTTTCCAGTACAGCGCTGCCATTTTCTTCGAGTGTGGCACCCGGGAAATTACTGATCGAGCCATGCTCATTGATGTGCTGGTACAGGTCTTCGATATTGATGCCATTATCATTAATCAGTGCACCGTCACGTTCGATAACGGCGGTGATGATGACGGCATCTTCTTCACTGAGAAACTTTGCCGCATGATAACCAACATTACCCAGTCCCTGAATAACACAGCGCTTACCCTGTAGTGAGCCCTGCATATTGGCCATCCTGACATCTTCAGGATGTCTGAAAAATTCACGTAGTGCATATTGAACACCACGACCGGTGGCTTCTACGCGACCATGAATACCACCGTGATGCAAAGGTTTTCCGGTAACGCAGGCCACGTAGTTAATATCTTCTGGATGAAGGTGTTTATAGGTATCAGCAATCCAGGCCATTTCCCTCTGACCGGTACCAACATCGGGAGCAGGTACATTGGTGGAAGGACTCAAAAAACCCTTGCGTATAAGCTCGTGGGAAAAGCGACGTGTGATCAGTTCCATTTCATCTCGATCATAAAGAGATGGGTCGATCAGTAACGCTCCCTTGGAACCACCAAAAGGCACATCGACAATGGCGCATTTATAAGTCATTAGTGCGGCCAGAGCTTCGACCTCATCCTGGCAGGCATAGGTCGCATAACGTATGCCGCCTTTTGAAGGTAAACGGTGTGAGCTATGCGTGGCTCGCCAGCCGGTGAAGACTTCAATTTTGCCGCGAATTTTTACCGGGAACTGAACCTGTAAAACCGAGTTGCAGGCTTTGATGGCAGTGGCGGTTCCATCATCCAGTCCTATGACTGATATGGCACGATCGACCATCAGGTCGACGCTTTCGCGGAAAGTTGGTTCGTTGCTTGTTGTCATGGCCGCTGTATCAACTCTCTGGTTGCAGGAATAAATTATATTTACATCTAATTAATATCAATACTTATAGTCTTTTTGGCAGAGATGAACAAGTTATGAATTAAAAGCGATTAGTTCCTGAGGTGAAATAACTGATACATGGCAGGAATTAATACCAGACTGACTAGCATGGAGAAACTTAAACCCCAGACGATAACAAAGGCCAGAGGTTGCAACATTTCCGAACCTTCACCCAGACCAATAGCCAGAGGCAGCATGCCAAACACGGTAGTGAGTGTGGTCATCAGAATAGGGCGCAAACGCAAACTGGCCGCCTGAGTGATGGCCTGTTGCACATCGCTGATGTGTTCGCGTTCAATTTCAATTTGCTCGACCAGCATGATGGCATTGTTAACCACGATACCCGCCAGCATGATCAGGCCCAGCCAGACGGGCATGGAAATGGCCATGTTAAACAGGCCCAGACCAAAGGCAACACCAATGGCTGCAAAGGGGACGCTGCTGATAATGATTAAAGGATTGCGTAGCGACTCATAATGTATCGCCATGACCGCAAACACCAGGAAGACAGCGAGCAATAAAACCTGAGCGCCTGCTTTTTGACCACTTTCTAACATTTTGTTGCTACCGCTATCGTACATGGCGTAGCCATCGGGTAGTTCAAAATCCTGCATCAGTTTTTCAATTTCTTCGGTGACTTCACTCAGGCTGGCGTCTTCATTTAAAGAGGCGCTGATTTCAACAATGCGCTGTTGCTGGTCGTGCATAATTTCACTGGGCGTAGGGCCGTGTTCAATACTGGCTACGTCGCCAAGACGAACTGGTTGTGCATCACGAAAACTAATAAGAATATTTTCCAGTGCATCAATGTTGGATGTTTCACCGGGCGGTAGTCTTAGTCGGATATTAAATTCACGATCACCTTCGATGTAAGTCGAGACAACGACGCCATTTACCGCAATGCGCAATGCCTGACCTAACTGGTCAGCACGAATACCTAGATCAGAGGCACGTTGCCGATCGATAATCACCTTGATTTCATCGCTACTTTCTTCATAGGTATGGGTGATATTTCGTATTGATTTAACCGACTGTAATTTTTCTGCTGCCAGCGTGCCCAGTTTCTGTAGTACCTGTAAGTCATCACCCTGAATTCGTAAGCTGATGTCGTCTTCACCACTGCTTAAATGCAGGCCACGAACACCACTGACTCGCATTCTTATTTTGTAGCCAATGAGCTGGAGTGCGTCGATTTTTTTCTGTATTTTCTGAACCCAGGCCTGACTGCTAAGGTCACGTTCGTTGCTTGCCACCAGCTGTGCGACCAGTGTGCTTTTATTTGGGGTGATGGTTTGTGAGCGACCAAATATACGGCCACCTGAAAGTGCAAATACGGTGCTCACTTCAACCTGTTCGAGTAGCATGTTTTCAATAATTTCTGTGGTGGCATCGACATCGCTCAGTTGAATGTCGGTGTCGCCACTGATGTTGATAGTAACGCGGCCATCATCCATGCTGGGCAAAAGTGAACCACCACTTTGCATCAGGGTGAAGACAGAAAGAAAAAGAATAGCGATAAATAATAATAAGGTTTTCCACGAGTGATTGATGCAACGATGAATAATATTTGCGTGATAAATTTTTAATGATGACAAAACCTTATTGACGAAAGCAAAGCCCTGTTGTGTTTCATTTTTTATTTTTGCGCCCAGTGCCGGCACCAGAGTCAACGCCACGACCACAGCGGCCAGCATCGCCGAGGATATGGTAATAATCAGTTCCTGGAACAATAAGCCGGTGAGCCCGCCGATAAACAGGAAGGGCAGTATCGCGGCAAGGTTGGTGCCTGCCGAGGCTATAATCGGGCTGTTGACTTCAGCTGCGGCCTTGATGGCGTACTCATCATCCACATCACTTTCGTGTTGATGGCGGGTAATGTTTTCCAGCATGACGATGGTGCTGTCGATAAGAAGACCCAGGCCAAGAGCAAGACCACCCAGAGTCATAATGTTCAGCGTCAGTCCATTCAGTGCCATGATGGTAAAGGTGACCAGCACACCCAGAGGAATGGCGGTACCGATAATCAGGGTGCGGCGCATGCTGCCCAGAAAAAGATAAATCACACCCATCGCCAGCAGGGTGCCACTGAGTGCCGCTATTTCTGCATTGACCAGCGCCTGTCTGATAAAAATAGACTGGTCACTGACGGTATCGAGCGCTATGTTTTTGGAAATCAGACTACGTTGTTTTAGCCATTCGATACGCTGCCTGACCATATCAACAACCGCAATAGTATTTGCCGTGGGTTGTTTCTGGATAGAAAGTTTTACACCGGGTGTTTTATTTAAACGAATGCGCAACTGTTCTTCTTCGTGGCTATCAATAATATTGCTGAAGTCAGAGAGCTGCTGGTTGACTGACTGATCGGACTGGCTTTTCCATAAAGGCAGGTTTTGTATGGATGCGATGGAATTGAAACGACCCTGTGTGCGTGTGCTGATGGTTTGTTTGGTGCTTTGCAATTGACCGCCGGGCGTGTCGTAGTTTTCACTTTGAATTATTTCAGCGACATCGGTAACGGTCATGCCGATATTGGCCAGGCGATCCTGATCGGCGATGATGCTGATTTCTCGTTCAAGTCCACCACCGACTTCGACGGCGGCAACACCGGGTAAGTTGAGGAACCATTTTGAAAAAGTGTAATCGGCCCAACTGCGTAACTCGACCGGATTGAGTTCATTTGAGCTGAGAATAAACTCGATAATGGGTATCTGTGAAGGATCGCGTTTATATATAATCGGCGGATCCATGGTGTCGGGTAAAAAACGTTTGGCTCGGTCTAATCTTGTGCTGGCATCACGCAGTGCAATATCAATATCGGTGCCATAGGGAAAACTTAGATTGACCTGACTTTCGCCTTCCCGGGAAAAGGACTGAACCAGAATTGCATTTTCGGTAATGGCCAGCTGCTCTTCCAGCTGTCGGGTAATCTGATCTTCCATAATGGTGGCGGGTACGCCTTCATCCATAATACGAACACGAATTTCCGGATAGATGATATTTGGCAGTAAATCTACGCCGAGTCTGTCCAGTGAAAAAAAGCCGATCACCACAACGGTGAGGGCGAGCATACTAATGCCGACGGGATTATGAATCGACCAGGCGGCGAGGCCACCGGTGCGCAGGTTCTGCTTCATGGAGCGGAGTCACCTGCGCGGTTATCTTCAGTTCCTGTTTTTTGCTCAACGATAGTAACAGCCTTGCCATCACGTAAGCCAAGAAAACCTCTGGTGATGAGCTGGTCGCCAGGCTGGATACCTTCGATTATCTCCGTCCATTCACCAAACTGGAGTCCTTTCTTTAATCTGCTTTGTCGTGCTATTTTTTTACCCTCTTTATCAGCAAGAATCAGGTAGGCAAAAGCGCCATCAATATCATGATGTATTGAATGACCAGGAATGACCAGTCGTTCTGTTGCCGGTGATTTAAAGTGAACGCGCGCCATCTGACCTGCACGCGCCTGATCGGGGATGGGGCGAAGAGCAAGTTCAATAATGCCTTTGCGCGTAGTCGCTGAAATGGAAGGATGGATGCGTTCAATGTAGGCTGTGAATTCTTTATCGCCAAGAGCATCGATGGTCAGCTGCATGGCATCACCTTTGTTGATCAGTGATAACCACTGATCTGAAACGTTGACTTTTATCAGTAAGTCGTCGGGTTTGATTAAGCTTAAAATGTGACTGTGTGCATTCACCGCATCGCCGGGTTCATTGTTACGCTGACTGATGACACCATCAAAAGGGGCTTTGATCTGTGTTTTATCCATGCGAAGTTGCTGTAACTGCTGTTCAGCTTTTGCGATATTGAGCGTGGTCAGGCTACGAGCAACCTCTTCTTCAGAAGCCAGTTTTTTGGGTAACAGTTTTTTCAGGCGTTTATAGTCAATGCTTGCCTGCTGATGCTGAGCAATGGCTTTATCCAGTTCGGCTTTGATTATGTCGCTATCCAGAGCGATTAATACGGTTCCCTGTTTAACCATATCACCCTCATGGAAGGGGATTAGTTTAATTAGACCTGATTCTTCATTGTGCAGCCTGACAGATGTGGTTGCTTCCATGGTGCCACTAAGGATTTGTTCATGGCTTACTGATTTTAGATCAACGATGCTGGCTTCAACGAGATGACTCGGTTTATTCCGAGGTTTGGCAGGGTTATTGTCCGAGCTGGTGCAGGCCGTCATCATCCCAAGACTGATAAAAGACAGTGCCAGTAATAATGAAACTCGTTTAATTTTTTTATATATAATCATGCTCGAACTTTAACCTAATACGGCTATAACGCCAATAATCTGTGACCTCTCTTATGTTTTATCGTTTTACTGAAAAACCACATGGCAATCGTAATGACTGGAGTAATATCAGGCGTTTGTTCCCCTATATCTGGGACTTTAAGGGGCGAGTTATATTAGCACTAAGTTGTCTTGTGTTGTCGAAGGTGGCGGTTGTGGCTATGCCCCTTGTTTTGAAGGAGATAGTCGATTCTCTTGATCGGGGTCAGGCTGTTGATCAGGCGATGATGCTGCCACTGATTTTATTGCTGGCTTACGGTGGCCTGCGATTAGTCAGTAGCCTGTTTAATGAATTAAGGGATGCCATTTTTGCGCGGGTACGATATCACTCAATGCGCATGATTTCGCATCGTGTACTCAAGCACCTGTATTCACTGTCATTGAGATTTCATCTGGACAGGAAAACCGGCGGTATTACCCGTGATCTTGAGCGGGGGACTAATAGTCTCAGCTCTATCCTCAATTATCTTGTTTTTAATATTTTCCCAACCGCAGCAGAGTTTACTTTTGTGGCGATTATTTTACTGGGTCAATATGAGGCAAAATTTGCCATTGTTACTTTCACTACAGTAGCAACTTATATCGTATTTACTCTGGCGGTAACCAACTGGCGTATGCATTTTCGTCATGAAATGAATTCTCTGGAATCACAGTCTAATAGTCTGGCGGTTGATGGTATGTTGAATTATGAAACGGTTAAGTATTTCAATAATGAAGCCTATGAGCTGGAACGGTACAATAAAACTTTAGGCGGCTGGGAAGAGGCGGCGATAAAGAGTCAGGGCTCCATGTCAGCATTGAATTTTGGACAGGGGGCGGTGATTGCTATAGGTGTCACTTTCATGATGATTTATGCGGCACAGGGTGTGGTTGATGGCATTATGACTTTGGGCGATCTGGTTCTGGTTAATACCATGATGCTGCAGTTGTTTATGCCATTGAGTTTTCTGGGAATTATTTACCGTGCATTGAAGTACGCATTGGCCGATATGGATTCAATGCAGAAACTGCTGGACACTAAAGCAGAAATTAGTGATGCCGCTGATGCAAGCGATCTGGTTATTGATAAAGCACATATTCAGTTTCAGCATATTTCGTTTTCCTATACGCCAGATAGAAAAATTCTCGATGATATTTCATTTGATATTCCTCCGGGTCAGAAAGTGGCCATTGTTGGACCATCAGGTGCTGGAAAATCCACGCTGGCCAGATTGCTGTTTCGTTTCTATGAGGCGGATGCGGGTGATATTGTTATCGATGGACAGAAGATTAGTTCGATAACACAGGAAAGTTTGCGACAGAATATTGGTATCGTACCTCAGGACACGGTGCTATTTAATGAAACAATCGAGCACAATATTCGCTATGCAAAATTAGATGCCACAGATGAGGAGGTTAGACAGGCAGCGAAAATGGCAAATCTGCATGATTTCATTCAAAGCCTGCCCGAGCAATATAAAACTATGGTAGGTGAGCGCGGCCTGAAATTATCCGGTGGTGAAAAGCAACGCATGGCAATTGCCAGGTCTGTTCTTAAAAATCCGAAAATACTCGTTTTTGATGAAGCGACTTCCTCACTGGACTCGCACTCTGAACAGCAAATTCTGAGTTCATTGAAAGCTGTGGCTGAACATCATACAACTCTGGTTATTGCGCATCGTCTTTCCACTATTGTTGATGCAGATAAGATTTTAGTGCTGGAAAATGGTCGCTTGAAAGAGCAGGGTACACATCAGCTATTATTAGAAAAACAGGGTCTGTATGCATATCTTTGGGAGTTGCAGCAGGAAGAGAGGGGTCGTGAGCTGGCCATCAAATCGATAAATGCCGTGTAGATGGTATTAAATATAATTGATTTATGGTTTATTTATCCAGCTAAAGTGAAATACGACTAGAATTAAAACATCTGTATTTATAATGTGAGTTTTCCAGAATGAATTATGAAGTTGTTGATGCACTAATATCCCCTATCGGTCGTCTTGATGTGTTATCCAAATATGAAGTTGCCAGGCTACTCGATCATAGTCAGGGAGGTTTATATACACTGTTCCGTAACTGTTCTCTGGCGGTTTTGAACTGTGGCAATAACATGGATGATGGTAAGGCGCTACTCGATCGTTATAAATCTTTCGATATTCGAGTTATTCAGGTTGAACGTGGTATTAAGCTACAGGTGACTGGTGCTCCTGCCATGGCATTTGTTGATGGCGAAATTATCAAGGGCATCAATGAGCACCTGTTTGCGGTGTTGCGCGATGTTATTTATACCAACGAGAAAATCAATGAAAATCCGAATATTAATTTAACTGAATCTGAAGGTATTAGTAATGCGGTATTTCATATTTTAAGGAACGCTGAAGTTCTACACGCCAAAACCGACCCCAATATGGTGGTGTGCTGGGGAGGTCACTCAATCTCACGTTATGAATATGATTACAGCAAAGTTGTTGGCTATCAATTAGGTCTGCGTGGCATGGATATTTGTACCGGTTGTGGTCCGGGAGCAATGAAAGGCCCGATGAAAGGCGCGACTATTGGTCATGCAAAGCAACGTATTAACAGCGGTCAGTATCTGGGCATTACAGAGCCGGGTATTATTGCTGCAGAATCACCTAATCCAATTGTAAATAATCTGGTGATCATGCCGGATATTGAAAAGCGGCTAGAGGCTTTTGTTCGCGCTGGTCACGGAATAATCGTTTATCCTGGCGGTGCAGGTACCGCAGAAGAAATTCTATTCATACTCGGTGTATTACTGCATCCAGATAACAAGGGTATGCCGTTTCCACTGGTCTTTACAGGCCCGGCTAAAGCGGTTGATTACTTTAAGGCGATCGATTTATTTCTTACGGATATTCTGGGTGAAGAGGTTCGTCAGTTTTATCAAATTATAATCAATGATCCGGTAAAAGTGGCGCAGACCATGGCTGCCGGTATGAAACAGGTTCGAGAATACAGACATCAGGTGGGTGATGCTTACTACTTTAACTGGCGTCTAAAAATTGATCAGGAATTCCAGCAGGAATTTAAACCCACGCATGAAAATATGCGTAATCTGAAATTACATAAGGATCAGCCAGCTCACCTGTTAGCGGCTAACTTACGTCGTGCTTTCTCAGGTATCGTAGCCGGTAATGTTAAGGATGAGGGTATCCGTGCAATTGAACAATATGGTCATTATGAAATTCTGGGTGATGCCGATATTATGGAGAGAATGGATACGCTTTTAGCTTCATTTGTGGCACAGACAAGAATGAAGTTGGCTGGTGAAGATTATGTGCCGTGTTATCGTATTATTAAGTAGTTTTTTGTGTTTGCAAAAATGCTGAATTATCTAACTAGATTTAAAGTAGGCGGATGCCATCTTTCTCAATGCGAATAAGTCGCTGTTTGTATAAACCGCCAATGGTTTTTTTAAATGCACCTTTGCTCATGCCAAATAAGTCAGCAATTAATTTAGGGTCGGATTTATCATGAACCGGCGCAAAGCCTTGATTATTTTTTAAGTGGTCAAGGATAAGCGTGGAGTATTTGTCGCGGGTAACTTGCCCACCTTGCAGGCTTAGGTCGATTTTTCCGTCAGGACGAATGTTTTTTATAAAACCATTTATGCTTTGACCAAAGCTAAGGCGTTGATGTACTTCATTTTTGTAGAGCACGCCCCAATGACTGTTATTGATAATGGCCTTGTATCCCAGGTCTGTGCTGTTGGCAATGATTAGATTAACCGGTTGTTGTGATTTGAAGTCATGTTCTTTGTCATCATCAATGATTTTGTCAATTTTAGAGGTGGCTACGATTCGACCATCCGCATTATTGATATAAACATAGACCAGATAAGAGTCCCCGACTTCCATTGGTCTGTGTTGCTCAGAGAAGGGCACCAATAAATCCTTATCCAGTCCCCAGTCTAAAAATGAACCAACACTGGTATTAGCAACAACTTTTAAATAGGCGAATTCACCGACCCGGGCTTTGGGGGTTTGTGTGGTGGCAATGGGGTGATCTTCTGAATCGAGATAGAGAAAGACCTCCAGATAATCGCCTTCAACGAGATCCTTTGGCGCAAACTTTTCGGGTAACAGGACTTCTCCCAGATTTTCCGCATCCAGATAAAAACCAAAATCGACAGCTTTCACTACGTCCAGTTCATAAGATCTGCCAATTTTTAGCATGTTTAAAATCTCTGTTAGTATTTATTGAGATTATTATACAGCATACTAGTTATGGAATATCTGGTGGATCTGTAGTATAAAAATGACATTCCCGAAAATGATCCATAAATAGTAAACCTTATTCTTCAATCTATAGGAAATGGTATTGTGAAAAAGTTTTTAATATCCGTGGTTGTGGTGTTATTACTGGCGATATTGTCAATTGCAGGCTTTATTTATACTTTTGATGCCAATAAGTATAAAAATGAAGTCGCTGAGGCTGTTAGTGAAATTGTCGGCCGTCAGGTTGAGATTCTTGGTGATGTTGATATTTCTATTTACCCCTGGATAGGGGTTACATTGAATAATCTGACAATAGAGAATAATACTGACTTTAGTAACAAATCCTTTGCAA